>Ga0307515_10001130_pt1 | contig 61091 bp, 77 predicted proteins | sample 17_EM_MG_FD_194513 | JGI IMG/M metagenome (GOLD analysis project Ga0307515, IMG submission 194513) | Populus trichocarpa ectomycorrhiza microbial communities from riparian zone in the Pacific Northwest, United States - 17_EM | ecosystem: Host-associated > Plants > Roots > Unclassified | place... | reverse complement strand
ACACGAACGAGGTTTCCTTCCACGATCTCAACCTTTTGCACGATCACGCAGACCTAGCTGGCCCGTTACGCATACGCGTTGGATGCAACCCTCTGCGTTTTATCACTAGATATCGTGAATTGAAATCGAAACTCGAGCAATTCAACCTACTCGACGAAGCCAGTGCGGACGATGCCCAACTTCGGGACCAAGGTGTGTTTGCGTGTTCCATCCCCTACTGTCGTCCCATTTCTCAACAAGACCCATAGGTGATCTCGCGGGACGACCGGATGGTAACGATGTACCAGAGTATCCGGCCCAAGATGAAAGCGACGAGATCCCGACGTCCGAGGGACTCGATCAAGTAACGACCGAACAACAGACAGATGATACTGGCTCTGGTGCCCACGCAGTTGACCGTTTCGACGAGGGTGAATCCTCAAATGAAGCGGAACCGGAACAGGCTCAACCAGCAGGTGATGAGGAAACCATCGCAGGCCCGTTGTCCGGTGACGAGCATACTGAACAGCTTGTTGGTGTGGCAGAAGGTGATCATGAGCAAGGAACCGTAACTACGACGGCTTCGGATAATGGTTACCCCGGATCTGAGGAGGATCTTGACGCTGCAGCTGTCCACGACCACTCTGACGTACGCAATACGCCACCATTAGGTGGAAATTCAACCGAGTATGAGGAAGTTGTTGCGACCAACGAGGATTACGAGGCAGATTACAACAAAAATGACCAAGACAGTGAACCCGGAGACACGGTCGCCATTGAAAACGACGCCAGAGGTGGTGACTGGGAAACAACCGCTTCCGATGCACAACAGATCCAGGACGACATGGAGCAGCACGAAGTTCAAGAAGACACTGCGAGGACGGACCATCGTGAGTAAATGGTTCGCGTCGCTATCGCCGATAATCTTACCCCCGTCCGCAGCTTCCGATCCCATAGATCTTACTGCTCCGAGACTTGATGACGATCCTACAGCAGCTGAACAGGGTAGGCGGTTCCCCCACTATTGCAGTGTACCGTCTGACCTCACAGTAGATACCGACACTGACTCTATTGGACAACAAACACTGGACGAATTCGCAGATGCACAGGAGGAATCTCGAGATGATCATCCCCACGAAGAAGGGGAGGAGTCGAATAGTACTACAGGCGAGTGTCTGTTCCTTACTTCATTCCCGCTGACATTAACTCCGCCGCTAGATCAATCTAACGAGCTGATACCAGACGCTGATCAGTTCGGGGACGGTTTCAACTGGGATGAGGACTTTGGTGGTGACTTCGATGACGGAGAATTTGGCGAATTTGAGGACCAAAGTAACGTGGAGGAAAAACGTGTCGATTCTCAGGAGCCCACATCTGGAAGGAGTTCGAAGAGAGGCTTCGATGAGATAGATTCCGACACAGCAGATGAAGAGGGGACAACAGGTGACGTGTCACCAAGTACGCTCCTCTTCACCCCCTGCGCGTTCTCCGAGACTCACGCGGATTCCGTCCAGATTCAAAACGGAAGAAGGTGCTGTAGTCTGAGCTTGTGCTGGACGGACACCGTTCAAGTGCATGTGGCCCCTGCACCTATTTCCTTCTTTTCACTCTCAGTTACTCCCTCCTTCAACAACCGACCCAAGGTCAAGTATCTCTCCGTGCTCGCATCATAAGCACTTACTCTCTAGTCAAGTTTTCCGTGACGGGAGTGCATCAGGTATGAAATCCTTGCTGACTTTTCTAGGTTCCGATTCGTGGGGCGAGGGTTTAAGTTTCTGGGTATCAGATGGATCGAGCAAACTACGTTCATGCTGTGATGGACCGCTTACCATGTACACCTTAGACTACGCGCGCTATTTAGTATTTCCTCAGCTGTGAATTCATCTCTTTCCAAGTTTTGCTGATCGGAAGATCGCCCCTCCCGTCATCACTTCCGTCCAAACATCAAGTCTCCATATCCGCTACCCAGTGTCACACGACCATCTCCGGGGGCAGAGCCTTTTCCGGTTGCGACGCTACTTCGTATCTATGGACTATTTCTCAAAATTTCTCAAACCCGGCAACCAGACACCAACCAAAGTCACCCATGATCACGCTCTAGAGTTCAGCACATCATGGGTATACGTGAAGGTGTTTTTCTCGTAAGAATAGGTCCACGCGCAACACCACTGACGGAACAGCCTTAGAGCACCCTCTCACATCCGGATGAACGCCAGCTAGCAAGGGGTATCAAATCCACAGATGTACCAAAGCACCTCAAGAATATGGTCGATCTTCTCGTATCTGAGTCCAATCAGACGGAGGAAGGAGAGACAGGTGCTTGTCTCGAGTACCTGCTTAAGAACGGTGCGCTATTCATCATCCTCAAAGTTACACTTGCTATATCCCCGTTTCGTCCGTGCAGATGTGCTGGGAACACTAATAAAGCTGAGCGAACCGGACCGACCGTTCGGTATTCAAGCGGAAGTCTTGCGTTCAGTTCAAAACATGGTCGTGCTTCTCGACGAACAATTCCTCGTTCACTCTGCCGTACATAAAGCTGTTCTACGGCTGTTGCGCAACTGTGTTGGCGAAGATGTGCAGGAACACCTCGACGGTCGGAATAGGGTAATGGGTGCCGCAGGGGCTTCAACAAGAGGATCTCCTTCGGAGTACGAGGAAGACCGTAAGTGAATCCGTGCCGTTATTTTATCGGACATCGCCAAATTTCGTGTGTACAGTCGTCAATCTGTTGTGCATACTGTGCAGTCGCATCAGGACCTACCGCGAACTTCTTATAATATTCTTCCACGACAAGGACAGACGTTGGTACCGATCGGAACCCTTGTTCGCTTTGGAGGAAGAGGACGAAGAAGAAATCGTCGACGAGGATGCGGAGGAGGTAGAAAAACAAGACACCGGCGGAGAGCCTTTCCCCCGTCAAGCATCACCAGCTCCCTCTCACGGTACCGTTACAAGTGCCCTCCCAAAGCGCCCCGAGTACGAATTCCTACTTTTCAACTACCTCCTTCAGTTCGTGCATCGTGAAGGCCAGATCGGGGACTTTGCGAGAGCCGGCGTACTGTTCCTCATGGACGTAGCGATGTCCCCTCACGAGCCAATCAACCGCTTGGCAGGGGAAGCCAGTGGTCCTCCGCCGCCGGATAGTCCCACCGATGAACCAGAGTCAGATCCCATCACAGAGGCCGCGGTCGCATTGGCTGAGTACATCGTCGACGGAGACTTCTCTGAAGTCCTTGCCGCCGGTTTGGCAGCTGTATACTCCACCCTTCCCTCAAAACTCCAGGTCAAGGCACCCGCTTACGCGCGGTCAGACGGAAACACCATGGTCTTGGGGTCCACTCCTGAGAGCGGAGCGGAAGCAGAAAAAAAGGAAGAGGATACCGGTCTTGGGAACTCGTCTGATCCGGACTTCAAGGCGCACCTAGAGCACTTCCTTCGGCTCCTCGAGTTCTTGCAGGATATTATCCGGCGGAACGAGACCCACGGAGACGGGTCTGTCGGGGACGCAGTAGCAGAATCCGTCCTTGATGCCGTCCGACGAGTTTTCTTCGAGAATGTCCTATACCCCTCGATTTTGGAGTGCTCAGACAGCGATGGAAGTGCGGTCGCCGTGATGTCCTACGTCGAGATCATGCTTCGTACACTCGACAACGGTCAACTGGGTGATCTACTCGTTCGTTTCCTACTGAGCGAGGGTGACGATGACCTCGCGCGTAAGCACGAACGGCCGAACCCCAGGGCCGCGATCCTGCAATCAAAACCACCACAGAAGGCGACTCAACAGCGGAGGCATCGAAGAAAGAGCACGGCGATGGCCATTCTGGAGATCGAGGCACCGGATGCCCGCCGCCCGACAGACTACATCACTTCCACGGGGAGATTCACCCTCAAAGATCTCCTCGTGACGAATCTACGATCCACAAACCATCCCACCGCAACTGCCGCCCTCCAACTTTTCAAAACGCTACTCCGACTGCACTCAGAGCTGTGCACTGAAAAACTGCTCCTGGTGGTCCATGATCCCAAGTCTACTAGTTATCCCTCCCCTTTTTTGTCTGGCCCACCTCCCCCAATCGAGCCACCCCCTCACGGCGAGGATGTCGAAGCATCTGCGGATCCCCCACTTTATGCGACGTACACAGACCCCGACACAACTTACTCGACGAGTGAGCGGGAGACCAGCCTCTATCTCGCCCTGATATCACGTGTGGATCCGTCCCACATTCAGGATGCGTTCAGCACTGGATATGATAATTACCTCTGCGACGCTGTGCTCTCGCTTAAAGAGAGAAATGCGGAACTTCGAGATGCCGACCCCGACGCAATCCTGGGGTGTAAACACCGACTAATGCAAAACGATCCAGTTCTTTCGCTCATCCTTCTCTCCCTCCGGAAGTTCTTCTCGAACTCACCGGAGCTCAATATGGCCCTAACCGGGGTTCTTTCAACCCTTGCGCAGGACCCGTGTCGGTCTCTAGCCGGGTGGTTAACGTTTGCCTCTCCTGACGGAGATAGTGCACGTCACGCTCGCGAATTCTCAAATGAATACGAAGCGGATGGGGACGACCGTTCCATCGATTATCGGATAAACGAAGATCTCGCGTATGAAACCCTATCCTTACCCGCCACGAGCATGGATGAGAAATCACGGCCACTCATATATGCAATCTTCCACGGTCTTGTCACCCAGCTGGAACGATATCGACATTCTGTGGAGAAATTCGACCGATATTTGTTGGAAAGACGACAAGGTCTACTTTTCTCAGAAAACCTGACGGACGCCCTCAACCTTGCTCTCGACTTCGACAGTACCACACCAATCCCTGTTTCCCCACAACCGACCACCACCCAGACCCCCGCAGAACCTGCTCCGAAACCTAAACCCAAATCATCCTTCGTCTCATTCCTTACACCCAGGAAATCTAAACCCAAGCCAGCTCCCGCACCCATCGCTCCGTCCAGCCCCCAAAAAACCGGAAGGAAGAGCATCGAAGCTAGTCCTTTTGGCCCTCACTACCAGAAGACGAATTCTATCGAAGTAGAACCGTATCCGGCACCAACGCCCTTCGCCGGTCCCTGGACCCCGGGAAAGCCGAAGAAATGGATGGATGACGACGACGTATTCTCTTCCGGGTGGGGGGAAGGGAGGGACCACTCTCAGCACCACTCTCAGCAGGATGATGATGAACTCAGCGGGACGAGGGTCCAGCTGATCACTTTGTCCATGCTATTGGACAATGTGGTGATCCTGGAGGAGGTCATGAAGGAGCTTTTAGCGATCGTTCATGCACGTCGCGCACTTGGGATTGATTCCATCCGTTATATCTGAATCCCTGTCGTTCGGTTCTTCTATTCCCCCGCTCCCGCTTTCGAATATCCTGATCATTGAGTAGAGTAGATATCTTACAATGTACAAAAGTCACAATCTGAATGCCTCGACCCAATCAAATACGTCACCGTCTTGCCTTCCTCTTCGCCTCCCTCTTCGAAGTAGACCGGGGTTTTGGAGAAGCAGGTGTCTTCTTCAACAGTGACTCCTGTAACTTTGCAAACTCCTCGTCGTCGATATCAGGGGGTGATGGAACGGTCTTGGACTTCTTTGTTGGCGGATCCTCACCAATGTCGGCTTTCCTCTTCTTTCCCCGACTCCCGCCGCAACGAGCAGGGGGTTCTGGCTCTGCATATTTGGCCGCAAGGCTGTCGAAGAACCCGTCCATGTTCTTCTTGCGCTTGAGAATTAACGCTTGAAGCGCGGAGACGTCCTCTTCTTCCTCGTCGCCTGTATCTGCTTTTCGTTTCCCCTTCTGTTTTTTGGCGACTTTGTCCGTGGGCTTGCCACTACCGTAGAACTCGTCCCACACACCAATCTCCTTCGCCAACGCTTCCGCCTCTTCAGCTTCCTTGGCACTCTTTTTCTTCCTCTTCAACCGGGCTGTCTCATCCTTGACGCTCCTCTCCCAAGTGGGCGTAGACGTCAAGTCGCCGGATTTGACGAGGTTGGTGATCAGTCGGACAAAGCGAGGCTCGTCCTCAATCGTGGAATGAGGTATATGGCTCATGATCTCGTCTAGGGACCCGTCGGTATCGTTGTACGCGCGTTTCAAGTCCTCCAGCTCCTCAGAAGAGTCTGATCGTCGCGTGAGACCAACTGAAGAAGTACAGAGAGGTGATTGGGACGTACTTTGATACTCCCTCTTGAGTTCATCAAGCTTGCTCTTGGTAACCTGGTCAAAAAGCTCCTCGAAGTAGGTTTCCCAGGATCCAGATTCGCCAGGTCCAAAATCTACGCCCCCGTCGTCCGTCCTACCCGTACGGCCGTATCTCGCGCGTCGCTTCTCGTCAGATAAAACAGCATATGCGAATCCAATCTGTTGAAACCTGCGAGATGCGTCGTCCTTCGCGTCCTGGGTTGCGGATGCGTGTTTGTCGGGGTGGTAAATGAGAGCGAGGCGGCGGTAGGCTTTCTTGACATCCTCTGCCTTTGCATCGCGTCCTAGCGACAGAACCGCGTACAGGTCGACATCCTCCTCACCGGGGAAGAAGGTGGTGATCGGGTCGTCGGTGTCCATTAAGAAGGGGCGCGTCGAGTCACGTGTCGCGGGGAGTCTAATTCTTCTTCCGCGAATCCGCCCGATAAAAATGAGTGACAAGATAGTAGGCGTACTTGGTAAAAGTGGGTCTTCCCAGAGATACCTCCTACCTTGTCTGAATGTTTGCAAACAGATACATCTCGTTATCGAAGTAGCCCGCAATTCCTGATGATGATATCACAGGAGGGGGCCAACTTGGCCGGATGCTGGCCGCCTCTGCATCTTTGCTCAACGTTAAGGTCGTAATCCTGGACGTCGGCGAACACGCCCCCGCGAAGCAGATTCTCGCTCCCGCCAAGCCAGAACTCGCGCATATCGACGGATCTTTTACGGACGCCGGGAAGATCCTGGAGCTGGCCGAGAAAGTAGACATCCTCACCGTGGAAATCGAGCACGTCGACGTAGACGTCTTGGACAAGGTCGCGCGAACGCGAAAAGTCCAAATACATCCCAGCCCATCGACGATCAGGCTCATCCAGGATAAGCACACCCAAAAGAAACATCTTCAAAAGGCTGGGATCGCCGTCGCGGAGTTCTTCGAGATCCCGGAACCCACTCCAGATGCTGTTCACGCCGCGATAGACAAACTAGGACTACCTCTGATGATAAAAAGCCGTACTCTCGCCTACGACGGGCGAGGAAACTTCGTTCTTCGCCATGCATCTCAGATCGAAGAGGCTCTCGTAGCCCTGAAAGATCGTCCTCTGTATGCGGAGAAGTGGGTGAACTTTGAGCGGGAGGTTGCTGTCATGGTTGTGCGAACCGCCAATGGGACTGTTGCCTCATATCCAGCCGTCGAGACCGTTCACAGAGATAACATCTGTCTACTCACATTCGCTCCCTTGAGATCATCCAACCCGACGACGATAGCCAATGCTCAAAGTATTGCGGAATCCGCGGTCCTAACCTTTGGAGGTGCTGGTATCTTTGGCGTTGAGATGTTCCAGCTCCCAGATGGTAGCGACTGTCAACTATCTCCGGCATTGGTCTATTCTAACCTTATCATAGGAACTCTCTATGTAAACGAGATTGCCCCTCGACCTCACAACTCCGGTCACTACACGATCGAGGCTTGCGAAACCTCACAATTCGAGAACCACCTCCGTGCCATCCTCAACCTCCCCCTGGGGTCCACCTCACTAAAGGTCCCCTCATCCGTCATGCTGAACCTCATCGGGGGTTCAAGCGACATGTCCCAACTCACGTCATTCGTGAACAACGCTCTTAACGTCCCCGGAGCCGCGATTCACATGTACGGAAAATCCGAATGTCGAAAAGGTCGCAAAATGGGACACCTCACCATCGTGGGCGATTCCGACGCGCAAGTCAACGACCGTCTCCGTCCACTCTTACCACAACTACCGGCTCCCGTGACTCACGACGAGATCAGGAAGTACGCTCCACACCCACCTGGTAGCGGGGCGCGGCACGACCACCCGAACCCCTTGGTTGGGGTCATTATGGGTTCAGATTCAGACCTTGGAGTGATGATCCCCGCGGCAAAAGTCTTGGACCAATTCAACATCCCGTATGAACTTACGATCATCTCTGCTCACCGAACGCCGGATAGGATGGTCCAGTATGCACGGTCGGCGGCGACGAGGGGTATGAGAGTAATCATCGCTGGAGCAGGAGGTGCGGCGCATTTGCCGGGGATGGTTGCTGCGATGACGGCTTTGCCGGTCGTTGGAGTACCCGTAAAGGGCAGTTCTTTGGATGGAGTAGATTCTCTGCACAGCATCGTGCAGATGCCGGTAAGACCCATGTCACTCGTTCCACCTTCCGGCGATATCTGACCCGGTTTTAGCGGGGTATTCCGGTGGCTACGGTCGCGATAAACAATGGCATGAATGCCGGTCTGCTTGCTGTTCGGATCCTCTCCGCGGGTATCCCGAGGCTGATTGAAGCTATGGAAGTCTTCTTGCGTGAACAAGAAAAAGAGGTTTTGGGCAAGGTATCCAAACTCCAGGAACTCGGTTGGGAGGACTACGAGCAACGGAGAACGGGTTCCAAGTGAAATGCAGACTGGGGCGAAGGTTTGATATCAGTTGGGCCGAGGGACCGCGTAGTACTGGGGATATCGTGAGATAATATTAGATAAAGTTATCGAGGCAAAGAAGTCGTAGTTGGGGAAACTGTCTCTTCGAAGAACGAGTAAATAGGAAAATGAACTAAGTTCGTGGAAAGCGAGTTATACGCCAAGTCGAGTGGAGGGAGAGCAAAAGAAAGATCGTATACGACTACGCCAGTGAATCCGAGGTATCTTCACTCAATAGAAATCCTTGATGATGATGGTGCTCCTCCTCCAATATAACCCCCACTGGCCTTTGCCTCGGAATTGTACCCTGGTGATTGGGGTGTTGAATTGATGTCTGTGTCAGGCGAGAAAGATAAACATTCACCAATTAAGTTGATCTTCTCCGCAGTTGATACATGTAACAACGACTGACCATGGACTTTCGAAGCCTTCAGACCCTTGTCGAAGTCCCCGAAGCAACGTAACCCGACAATGAACGTCGTGAAAAGGATCAGGAATGCGCAGATAGCTAACCGTGCACTGTGAACAGACGGCGAGAAAGGAAAGGAGCCAGAGACGTACTGAACAGCGCGAGCGTTGACCTCGTAGTCGCATAAGTGTCCCTAGACCCGGGCGAAAAGAACCGGACGAGCTTGTAAACTAAAAACGTGCTCGAATGAAACCAACTAATCTAGAACGTCAATCAACGTACCGACTGTGCAACGACGAGTTGCCGATCAGTGGGGAGGGTCATTTCTGGTAACTGTGATCACGTACAGTATGTTTCCGAAGCCAGCATCAGAACGAGCGAAATAGACATCAGCCATCTGATCTCTCGTTGCACCGCGATCGCAGCAAACGACAGGAGTACCAGGACGATCGGAATCGCGGTGATAGTAATACCAAACTCGGCGGAGTTTTGGGAGACGACGAGAATCAAAAGCTAGATTGGATCATACTTGAGATGGGTTCGAGAGGGTCATGGACTTTAATCACCTGCATGGTGACACCGACGAAGAAGAAAAAATCGAACTTGAGCAGACAGATGATAACTTGGTACCATCTGTACATTGCTACAGAGGGATTGCGTTAGATCGTGTAGAGGTAGGCACAACGAGGATGGTTTACTCTTCATGGCAGGGTTCGCGCCGACGATGTGGAAGATGGCCCAGCTGCCAAATGATATGGTTTGAGAAATCGTTACCAAGATGAAGACTGGACCGGCGACATACCCGAATTCAGCAAATAGCGCCTTGGTCCACCACAGAAGACTCAACCAAGAGGCAGCGATAACACATGGTGCCGCGATCAGAAATGGGCGGACATTCGCGAAGAGCGTTCCGGCACCGGCACATTCCTGGGCGAACGAGCGTCAATACGCGATGTCACAGTGCGAAGAAATCGGCTCACAATGTAAGAGCGCCGGGTTCCATCGTAATCACAGTTTCCTAGAATTGAAAGCGCTTGTCTGGTTTCATGTACTTGGGCGGCAGCGAAGACGATGAGGCAGCCATGGAAAACTAACAAGAGTTGTTAACCGAGTTTGCCGGGTTGAACCGGCGGGACGCACTGGTAACTCCAGCCAACTGGATAATGTTACGTGCACGCAGGCCGTCCACGGCCATTAAGATCTCGAAAATCCTATTTGGGGGATGTGTAAGGGGTTGGTAAGGGCGACCAGAAGGGGGAAAAACTTGCTCTCCAAACGCGAAGAGGGCGAGATAGCATGGTATGGTCTGGATTGAGGTGAGACTCAGTAACGAGGGGGCGAACGATTTCAACGGACCTTGTAAAGTGACTGGTTGAAGTCTACCCATGCATCTACCTGTGATCAGAGGGAATCGATGAGGCGTGGAAGGTGGCCAGAGGGACAGCTCGATCGTACCCGGCTGAACACCAGTGCTACGAGGGCTAGAACGACGATTGCTTCTGTGGAGGCGAATGAGTGGGGAATTGGTGGCAGAGGGGGCTGGGGGCGGATACGAACGAATGACAACTGTTTCGCTGGTCAGTACCTGGAGTTGGAATCAAGACTGGGGTTTTTACGCACTTGTTCCGAGGTAAGCACGTTGAGCGGTTGTGCCCAGGAAGGGTTCGATGGCCATATTGAGTGGTCGGCGTGCACTGCTGGTTTTGGTAAAGTGCAGCGGATGTGGGAGGGGGGATAGACGGGGGTTGGGATGGAACGAGAGTGGGGGAGCGGGCAGACAACCAAAATAAGAGCGGAGCGGCCGTGCGCCTGCCGTGGGCGCGAGACAGCTGAGCACCACAAGATCATGATCAAGTGCACAGGCAAAAACAAAACAAAAAGCACGAGGTCAGAGTGTGGACATGATTATTAAAGTGCCTTGTGTGTCGTATGATAAGTAGTAGTGTCTAATGATTACCACCCGTAATCCGTATTATAGCCTCCCTCACCGATCCTGCACAACTCCGACCTTGGCCGCCCTCAGCACCCGGTCCTTGATCGTGTATCCGATCTTCTGGCAGTCAAACACCGTCCCCGGTTCTTTGTCGGGTATCGGAGCTTGGAACATCGCCTCGTGCTTGTTGGGATCGAACTTTTCTCCCGTCGGGTCGTACGGTTTTACGTGGTACTTGAACAGCGTCTGCAGGAGCAACCGGTGCGTCATCTCCACACCTGTGTGCAACTCCGTCAGGTACGTCTGGGCAGATTTCCCTTCTGGTGTTGACGTCGATGCCGGAGATGAAGGTGGTTTAAGCGCTTCGGGGGGAACGGATTTGAGAGCGAGCGACAGCACATCCGCGGTCTCAAGCAAGTCCGAGGCGAACTTCGTGATGGCATAGTCTTTTGTCTGCTCCTTTTCCCGCGCAGAGTTACGCTGGAGGTTGATAAAGTCGGCCTGGAGATACCGTAGCCGACCCTGGGGACAAATGTGAGCGACAGAATACCACCGATCATGAAGGAAAGAGCGGACCTTGAGGTCGACAACCTCCTCCACCTTGGCCGCGAGTTGTTTGGAGGACTCAGACTCGGCCTTGGAGGGACCGGCATCCTTGCTCTCCCCCTCACTCTTCTGTTCCGAAGGTTTCGCGTCTTCGGAGTAGAACCGCCGGGAGCCGACAGCCAAGAACTGTGGACGAGAGGAATTGGCAACAGTTCGTCTAGCCAAGTGCTGAACGGTTAGAGAACCAGAGCACGAACGAATCAAGTTTCTTGTTGTGTTCATGGCTGAGGGTCTACCGCCAGACAGCGTTTTGAAGAGGGAGTGAGAGGAAGGATGCGGAAGGAATGCGCAAGAGGGATGCGGTCGCACGTGACGTCGGCAGGGGGGAAACGGGCGAACAAACGGCGATGTTTCTTAACCCTTCCTCTTGTGTTTTCTTGTCGGAATTATCTGGCAAACATGACTCGGTCTTTACTATGAATTTCTCTTCTGTCTTCGACGACGACAGACGCGACCTTGCCGGGTCTCTCACCTCACCCCGCCGCCAACCGTACCCAAGTCCGATCAGGTGATGCTGCCTGTTCTGAGAGCAGGGCAGCACGTCCCCCGACACTCTCTTCTCGCTCGTTCAATGTCTGCAACCGCACAAATAATCGATGGAACACGCATCGCAAAGTAATCTTCTCCTTAAATCTTGCATGTCGTTCTCCTCTCACCTTCTCCCTTCTCACCCCAGGTCTCTCCGTGACGATGTTGCGGAGAAGATTAGATCGTGGAAATCAAAATACCCGAGATTCCAGCCCCAACTGGCTATCGTCCAAGCAGGATCCCGTCCCGATTCCTCTCTTTACATTCGCATGAAATCAAAGGCCGCTGAGGAGGTTGGGATCGGCCTCAATCACATCACCCTTCAAGAGAAAGCGACCGTGGAGGAGGTTGTCTCAGTAGTCAAGGAGCTCAACGACGATGCGTCTGTCAGCGGTATCCTCGTTCAACTTCCTCTTGGCCCACACGTTGGTCCCGACGGTGAACGAACTGTCACCGAAGCCGTTAGCCCCGAAAAAGACGTTGATGGGTTAGTACCTCAACTGTCACTTTGGGCTACAACCAGTCTCGCCATCTGACAAGTTTATCTGTAAAGTTTCCACGCATACAACATCGGACACCTCTCCTCACGCGCTTCTGAACCACTGTTTGCGCCGTGCACGCCGGCCGGTGTCATCCGTTTGCTCGAGTCCACCGGGGTCCCGATCGAAGGGACGCGTGCCGTCGTTCTGGGCAGGAGCGACATCGTTGGCAGTCCTGTCGCGGCCATGCTCAGGAACAGGGACGCTACTGTAACCCAGTGCCACAGCAAAACCAAGAACCTCCCAGAAATTGTTTGTTTACGTTCGGCTCGGCTCACTAGGTTACTTACAGTACCCCAGGTTAAAGAAGCCGACATCCTCGTCGCCGCCATCGGAAGGCCCGAGTTCGTTCAGGGCTCCTGGCTCAAACCCGGCGTTGTTATCATCGATGTTGGTACAAATTACATTCCAGGTGCATTGGATTTCCAAAAGTCCCTTCCAAAACTAACTCTCCATTAGATCCGACAAAGAAGTCGGGGCAGCGCTTGGTTGGGGACGTGGAGTTCACCTCTGCTTCGCAAACCGCTTCCCACATCACCCCCGTCCCAGGTGGTGTTGGACCGATGACTGTCGCCATGCTTATGCACAACACCCTCAAGTCTGCCGAACGTTTATGGGAGGAAACTCGTGCGATCAAGGTCACGCGTCTACCGTTGGATATCAAGGAAAAAGTGCCCTCCGATATAGAGATCGCCATGGCCCAGACTCCAAAAAATATCACTACATTGGCTCGGGAGATCGGCTTGCTCCCAACAGAGGTTGAGAACTATGGGAAGTACAAAGCCAAGGTCGAACTCAGCGTCTTGAGTCGTTTGAACCACCGTAAAGATGGAAAATACATCGTTATTTCTGGGTTCGTAATTCTTGACCCCAACATACCTCGCATTGCTGACGGATGCATCCAGTATCACGCCGACCCCTCTTGGTGAGGGAAAATCTACTATGACTATCGGTCTTGCACAGGCCCTTGGTGCTCATTTTGGGCGACCAACCTTCGCGTGTGTGAGGCAACCAAGCCAAGGGCCAACGTTCGGCATAAAGGGTGGAGCGGCTGGTGGTGGTTATAGTCAAGTTATTCCGATGGATGAGGTGATTAGTTCACCATTTCAATCGAAGAACGGGACTGATGTACTTTCAGTTTAACTTGCATCTTACGGGAGATATCCACGCTGTCACAGCCGCGAACAACTTGTTGGGTATGTCCCTCCCACAGTGGTTAATGGTTCCCCTCTGATTCCCGCACCACTAGCTGCTGCTCTGGACGCTCGTATGTTTCATGAGGCTACCCAAACTGATAAGGTTGGTCGGTTCAACGGAGCTGCGATTCCTAGCGGTCGACTCAATTTATCCGCAGGCATTGTACAACCGTCTTGTCCCCACGAAGAAGGGCAAGCGAGAATTCGCTCCTCTGATGTTGAAGCGCCTTCAGAAACTCGGAATCGACAAGATAGACCCCAATGAACTCACTCCGGAAGAGATAAACCGATTCGCTAGGTTGGACGTTGACCCCGCTACGATCACCTGGAATCGCGTTCTCGATGTCAACGACAGATTCTTACGCAAGATCACTATTGGCCAAAATCCCACCGAACAGGGTCACGAGCGGGTCGCTGGGTTTGATATCTCCGTCGCCAGCGAGGTTATGGCTGTATTGGCACTTGCAACGAGCCTGGAGGACATGCAAGTCAGGCTGGGCAAGATGGTTGTCGCGACGAGCAAACGGGGGGACCCGATCACTGCGGATGACATCGGTGTCAGCGGTGCTCTCGCCGTACTCATGAAGGATGCCATTAAACCAAACTTGATGCAGAGTTTGGAGGTAGGTGACTACGGCTTGCGCACCGAAGCATCTCCTTACAGGTCTGATTACAGGGCACACCGGTCTTCGTTCACGCTGGTCCTTTCGCCAACATAGCCCATGGGAACTCATCCATCCTCGCCGACCGCGTTGCCCTGAAGCTCGCAGGGACTGAGGAGGGTGAGGACCCTTCTCGTGGTGGGTACGTCCTCACAGAAGGAGGCTTTGGAGCCGACATGGGTATGGAGAAATTCTGCAATATCAAGTGTAGAGTCAGTGGCCTTACCCCAGACGCTGTGGTTATTGTCGCTACCACCCGTGCGTTGAAGATGCATGGTGGAGGACCAGAGGTTACACCCGGAAAGTCGTTGCATGAGACATACACCAAGGAGAACTTGGAGATTCTCGGGGAAGGATGCAAGAACTTGGTTAAGCACATCGAAAACTCGAAGAAGTTCGGATTGAAGGTCCTAGTCGGAATCAACAAGTTCTCGTGTGTATTTTTTCCTCCATGTTGCACAGCCGTTATTTATACTTCCTTCCCAGTACGGACACCCCCGCCGAACTCGCCCTCATAAAGGAACTGGCCATCACTGGTGGTGCCGATGTCGCGATCGTTAGTAATCACTGGGCAGAAGGTGGAGCCGGAGCCCGCGAGCTCGCTGCTGCAGTGATCGCGTGTTGCGAGGCCCCTTCGAACTTCAAGTTCCTGTACGACCTCGATCTCTCGATCGAAGAGAAGATCAACATCGTTTGCAAAGAGATCTACGGTGCCGATGGAGTCGAGCTCAGCGAACTCGCCCGTACGCAGATTGACACATACACCCGCCAAGGCTTCAGCGGCCTTCCGAGTATGTCACGAGTTTCCCTCTAGTCCCCATTCCGACCCCGTTGAACGTCTTCACCCCATTATTTTTAGTTTGCATGGCCAAGACCCAATATTCATTCTCACATGATGCCTCACTTAAGGGGGTCCCAACCGGTCAGTGCCAAAATCGTTCACGGATATTTGTATCGACCCGTAGATTCACCTGCTCACCTGATTTCTGGCGATCTTTCGACAGGTTTCACCGTGCCGATCCGTGCAGTCCGACTTTCTGCGGGAGCTGGGTTCTTATACCCGCTGCTTGGCGACATGCAGACCATGCCAGGGCTCGGCACTCGTCCCGGATTCTGGGAGGTTGGGCTTGACCCCAAGTCTGGCAGGGTAATCGGATTGTTTTGAACGCCTCGGTCGTTTGGAAGTCGCTCCTATTTGTATGCACATAGCCTTGGCACAATACACCCACGTCCACTCTTGAACCGAGGCTCGATGCGGTGGCCTACCGACCTCCAGGGAGCCTGAAGTCGTACCCATGGCCCGTCACCCTCTGAGAGACAGCGGTCAGGACACCCCAGGGACGAATATGGCCGTGGGCCAGATTTTTACCCTCTGTGTCGTACGTGATGTTATTGTACGCCGCATTGACCCTTCTCCGGTGTGTGTTACCATTGGTATGATAAAACCACCCGTCGGAGCGGGAGGGTATTCCTTCGTAGACGCGTAGAAAACTGCAGGCATGAGTGCTAGAGTGAGGTTTTCAGTGTGTGAAATCTAATGCTGCTCAGCTCCCATAGCTCACAGTAGTAAGTATTCGCCGTCCAACCAAGGCCACACGATGTTGCCGAACTGGAGAGTGAATGTACCTGGTGTTGCGAAGAGCATTGTGTAAAGGCTAACCTCCAGATATAATCCCGTCTCCTTGTTGGTCCCTGTAGTTGTCCTCGAACTGCTATGAACATATTCCCAGTTTCATGCAGTGCGAAGATTGCAGTACAGGTCGATCGTGTTGGTTCCGTTTGACGTCGCTTAAGGTACCTCTCTCGGAAGTACTCAAAACAACCGACGGAACCCTCGGGTATCGTAAAATTCAGGATCACGGGAGCCCAAGATCCAGCCGAACCACAATCAGTGGGGGAACTGGGCGACTCGATCGGACGACCTGCAGCTTCCGACCAACAAAGCTCACTCACATGTACCGAAAAACCTCGGGGTGGAGAATGAACGCGTCGGAATGAGGGTTGTGCTTACCTAAAGCTCACCTGCTATACGACCAGGCAAAGTTTCGCCTACGTTACACAATCAACACGGGCGCTGGTCATGACACTCAACCGAAACACACTCAGTGAGCTTCATCTTGCACTGCTGATAGTCCTCAGGAACAACGGGGGTTGAGTGACCTGAAAGTTGACAAGCGAGAAGCCTACGCAAACCAGGCTTTGAGCAACCGGGCCGGAACTAGATTCCATGGGAGTGCCTGCATGAAACGAGCAGAATGCAAAGGGGAGAGAGACCTGAACGTGCAACCAGCGACGGCGTCGTTGTATGGATCGAGAAGCTGACCATTGAACTGAACATCGCAATCTGATCGAAAGACAGATACGCACTCTACTGCATACGAGGTGTCTGGGCGAATTATAATGGAACATGGAGTCGGGAATAAATATCGTAGCACATAATGATGTACGGCTAAGCGAGGGGAGGAGGCGTGCGGAATTATTTGTCTGATGAACGGCAATCGGATGGCAGTGCGAGAGATGCGTTTAGAGTTGGTGATCGAAAACATCCCCGTCCTTTGTCGTGTCCTGGGCAGTCGATTGGGATTGGTTGGTATTGGCCCGGTCTCCATACAACCCACCCTCTGCATCTTCAGGGAATTCCGTAGTCGATCCGCTTGCTCTCGAATGCGTGTCTGACTCGCCAACGGTCGACTTGTCCTTCTTCTTCTTCGACTTCTTCCGCTTTCGCCGTTCGGAAGCTTCCGCCTCCCTGACGTAAGCGTCCTCCGTCCTTGCCCATCTGTCCTTCTTCGACTTCTTCTTTCGTGAAGAGTCTGTGTCCAGAGTAACGTCGTCAAAGTTTGCAGGGTAATGCCATCTGCCCTGGGACTTCCTGTTCTCGTTTTTGATGTAGTACTGTTCGTCCTCTGGCCGCCAGAGATCCTCGTTTGTTCCAGACCGTACGTTGTTACTACCGTGATCGTTGGGAAGATCTACACTCGAACCCCCAGGTTCTTGGCCTTCCGCGTACTCGGCACCTTCCCAAGTGGAACGGGGGGCTCTTTCGTTGTATCGGTTGGCCCATTGAGCACGCTTTCGACGACGTTCGAGTGCGGTCATGTCAATAAGTCCGTGTTTCTGGGCCCACTTTGGCGTCCTACGGTCGCTTTTGTTGTTCCTGATGTTCTGGTTTGGAGAATTTTCTGTCAGCATAAAGTACCCTTGCGATGTGTTTCGATTGCACCTGTATGTAGAAATTGTGGCCGTGGCCTTGCTCCGGTCTCAGAGAGTGCGAGTTTAAATCGACAATAAAGATAAGCTCACCTGGGATGTAACCACACAATGTCAAGACAATGTTGATCCAGAAATCCCTTCCAATTCCGAACCTCGCTGCAACAGCTACAAGACAGGGGTCAATGATATGTCTGAAGAGTAGTTGGAACGATATGTACCCAGCGGTGGCAAGAGAGTTCCAAGTACAAATATCAGGATTGTGTAACCCCACCATCGCTTAGGTTTGAGGTCGAGTTTATCCCACCGTTCAGCTCTTTGGGTGGCCATGGTGTGTGTTGGAGAGGGAGAGAGGAGGGATTGTCAATGTGATGGGAGAGACCAACTGTGCATGTGAGCCGCCGACGCTCAAACGTGATGTTATCGTTGACTATCCTGTGCTGGTCACGGAGAGCGTTACTGTGACCAAATCAGATACGTTTGTAGTGAGACTAGAATCTCATTTGTAATCCGCATACATTTAACTTTGTAGTCTCATCGTTATCCCGCTTGACCGCTATCAACGTTAAGGTTGGTTCGCGCCGGTTGCCCCCCGCAAGGCCACAGGCTTTTCTCTCTTCCGTCATGACCGACCATGATGTCCCGGAGTTAGATCTTTCGGAAGTCTTCCGGAACGATGTACTCGGCCTCTCCACCTCGACCAGCCAATTCCCAAGCTCTGATGGCCTCCCTTCTTCGCCAGACGAGACCTACACAGTCCAAATGCTCCAACGCGAAATATCGAACCTACTGGAGAGCGCAGTCGACTTGTCACATCACGAAATATCCGCTGCCAAGCTCGGTCACTCTGATGAAACTTATTCCGCCTCCAGTGACCATGTAGATCCCGGCTTCGGATCCGATCTGAACTTCGCCGCCGTATTGCAGGCAGCCCACGCTGCTCAAACGCGTGACTTTCGCTCAGTGATTGCGACAGACCCGGTTGGCGTCGAGAATGCACGCGAAACGACACGAGTCGCTCCCACTTTCCACAGTTTGATGGCAGAGGCTGGAACCACGACGGACCTGCCAAAAGCTACGAGGTACATATACAGGGAAGATGGCGAGAACGACGGGGATGGAGATAACGAGTACCAAGAAGAGACTCGGAGGCACGCTACCCCACCAACAACTCAGGTTTCGAGCAGCCCTATCCTTGGCCCGGAACAGTTCCACGACTTCGACGACATCTTGAATCAGCTGTCAGATCTAGACCGGCAAACGGAACATACTTCCCCCTTCCCTACCGATTTCACGGCTGCGGAGGACTCGTCCCTGCCATTCTTTGACTTCCCCCTTCCCTCATCCGCCCCAGATGACGTGTCGCCGACCACCGAAGAAGCACAGGCGGAGGAACCAGCGAACAGAGCACCGGCTTCGGACAAGCCCTCTACGAGTTCACATACTTGCGAGCTGTGCAACAAGACCTTCACGCGACGAAGCGATTTAACGAGGCACACCCGTATACACACCGGTGAACGGCCGTTTGCATGCACGCATCGTGGCTGTAATAAGACCTTCATTCAGGTAGGGTTCCCCCCGCATCCCGAAAACCCATGCTCATCTTCGGTTCCGTTCTAGCGCTCAGCCCTCCATGTACATATCCGGGTCCACACGGGAGAGCGGCCACACTGTTGTGAATACCCTGGTTGTGGGAAGTGGTTTGGTGACTCTAGCAGCCTTGCCCGTCATAGACGGACACATACGGGCAAGCGGCCGTACAAGTGTGACGATGCGGGATGTGACAAGACGTTCACCCGCCGGTCAACACTCAACCTCCACATGCGCTCCCATGACCCTTCCTGGGAATCTAATCCCAAAGCGTACGTCGCAGCTTTTTTCACTCATCTCACGACTTGGTCCTGAACGGAGTGGAATGCAGTTTCAAAGCGAAGAAGAAACGTAGGACGGACAATACGGAAGAACTCGACGAACTGGAACAGAACACTGACTCTGTGACTAATCTGTTAAACACAGAGGAGCCCGGTTACGTCTCTGGTCATGATACAGATACTGTCGCCAACCCACTGCAGGGGCTGGGGCTCGGTGGTACAGAGGAGGAGGAAGAGGAGGACGAGCTTATCCACGATACCGTTAACAACGATCTCCCACCCATCACCACCCTCCGTGATCCACCCGCTGGCACGGACAACGCGAGCGAAGCCTCATCACCTTTGCCTGATCAACTCCCTTCTGGTCCTCCGCCGCCACCGATACAAGTGGAAGACGACCTTTTCACAGTGCCCCTTCGGGCACGCAAAGTACCTGTGTCTGCTAAACGGAAAAGGTGACTCTACCCCGCGCTTTCCGTAGATTTCTAATATCATGACATGGAGAGTTACATATTTACCCTTTTATTGCACCACGCTCGCATCACCTACATTCTATCACTTGCATTGGACTCGTTGCTCAATCCCTCTTCATTTGCATTTCCATCCCCATAGTCCATCTCCCATCTCTTCATCCTTCTCTGCGATCCGGGCCTACCCCTTGTGTAATTCTTGCCATAGCTGCAGTGTTTCTAATCTTCGCTGAGGGTGTGTATTTTACGCTCGCATTCGCATAACTCCACCCTACTTGTTTCCTGTGTCTTCTCCCCCGTTCACTACTCCCGCTATCTTTCAGTTAGAATTTCTCCATCAGCGTCTATCATCAGTCCAAATCCCTGTACTTTAACACTGTTTATATCACCCTCACACCGGGAACATTCCTCAACCATTGTCAAGCTCGAAATATCGACTAATTCAGATGCTTCCACAAAAGTATGCCACGTCTGTGCATCGCATTGTATTCAGGGTCATCACGGCGATATTGGGTGACTGTCCGTAGGACTAGATAAAACCAGGTATATACATATCCGTCGTGGAAGGGTGCCAATAGCCGAGGTCCATTCCTCAATATCTGAGGACTTCCGCATCGCATGCGCCGACGAAACTGAAAGGTAAAGCGTCGGGGTGACGCCAGGACACAGTAAGTTGAAGTGGGCGGGTTTCTGGTCTTTCCTATCCCCCGTAATTCGGAAAGTTGACCCAGCCTTGAGCAAAACGGCTTTAGCGCCGCAATTCCAGATGCGCGGTTTGGAGACAAAATCAACGACCCGGCCCAATGGTCGGGGTCCTGACAGTTCCCTTGTATGGGTTCGATATTCATCTGGATTCGTGTGTACACGCTGCACATCCTACGGACAGTCACCCATTAATACACTGGTTGTCGCGCTCCTCAATCTTCATTTCTCTTGGTTTTTCTTTAGCACTGCTTGGCGTAGGTGCCAGTACTCTTGTTTCCAGATCCTTCGTCAAGCGATCCGCGGCGAATCTCGTGCCGCTTGCCGTGCCCTTGGGCAAGAACGTTGAGTGCATGAGTCGGAGTGTCGGCCTTGGCAAGAGATTCGGTGATGTCGATCTACAAACCGGGAAATGAGTCAGGGAGGCAGGGGTGGTAGCTGGCAGACTTACAATATCTGCGACGAGCCTTTCAATCAGAACTTCACTGACTGTCTCCCTGACGACAACCCTAAGGATCTCGATTTCGCTCAAATCAGGGGCAAGTTCGTAGTTTGGCACAATCCAGCCCTTGGAACGCAAGAGCGTCTGGATCCACTTCTGCTGGACGTCCGGGTGCTTGGTGCGATAGGCCTCCGAGAACCTGAAGGAGACCACGGGAAGCCCTGGGACGTAGCTCTTTGAATTGGTTAGCACCAAAAGGAACTTCCCAGATGGTGATACAAACCTCGACGTCTTCCTGGTCCATTTTGAATGTCGACCTGATATCCCCCACGACGGAAGAGACCGTTCGATGGATATCGCTCAATACTTCGTAGTATCCACTATTCTCGAGGGCTCGGCTCAACGTACGAGCATTTTTCAGATCTTGGAGGGCGATTGCCCTGTACCCAGCAAACCCAAGGTGGAGGAACATGAAGTACTGAGCGAGTATTGGAGCTGCAGGGCGACTGAAGTTGAGAGAGAATGAATATTCAACAGAACCAAGGTAATGGAGTTCGAAAATGAGATCTTTGGGGAGGAGATGCTTTGAACGCCAGACGACCCAGCCGACGCCAACCTGAGCGAGACCAAATTTATCTGCAGCACGGTATTGAGCATCCACTTGGTTTTATCAGGAGGGAACCTACGCCCGGAGGTGTTGATGGACACAACTCTGGGAACCTTGAAATCCCATTTTAACTTGGGCGTTGCAAACGGGGCGACGAAACCACCAGACGCTGCGTCGACATGAATCCTGGGTAAAGCGATGAAGAGTTGCGTAAAAGATCGAGGAGTGGGGAGATCTTACGGAATGGAAATCCCGGTCTGTTTCTCATACTGATCCAGAAGTTCGGCCATCTCTGTTACAGGCTCGTAGTGGCCGGTGTAGGTACTGCCGAGAATGATGAACACGCCGATCGTGTTCTCGTTGATGTATTGCATGGCCTTCTTGGGGTCGAGTCGATAGTGACTCTCCTTGCTGATGGGTACCAAGCGGCACTCGACGTCGAAGTACCGGGCGAATTTCTCAAGAGCAACCTGGGAGTTCGCACCCATAACGATGTTAGGACCAGGCTCATGGATTGAAAGACCCTTCTCCTTGCGTTTCTGCTGCCACAAACGTTTCATGGCGAGACCCCCGAGCTGGATGGCTTCGGAGGAACCGGTCGTGGCTGTCCCTATTGCTCCGTGAGTAGAGGGGGCATGCCACAAGTCCGCAAGCATCGAAATACAACGAGTATGAATAACCTCTGAGGGAGAAACGGTTAGAACTGAGGGAGTGGAGAACTGTAGGAGAACCTACGCGTCATAGGGTATTCGTCCTGGTCGATGAGATTTTTATAGAGGTTTTCTTGGACCAACCTCTCGGCCTTCTCAGGGAGGTACGTCTGAACAAACGAAGCGAGGCTAAAGGCCTGGATCAGAAAAAAAAGGGGCGATCCTGTATGAATGCTTTACTTGAGGATAGGCGTGCCATCTAGAGACAGCTCGTCGTGGATGGTCCTGTAGGCAGTGTCCTCATCTGTCCCCTGCGTTGCGTGTTAGTCGATGGACACCGATCAGGGGTGTTAGAAACCAACGGTAGACGGGATCTTGTACTTTGGGATAGAAGAGGTGCCGTATCTTCCACCGTATGCGTGAGACCAGTTTTCTGGATCGTTCCCGGTGAGAGAATGGATGGTGTGACCTGAGTGCTTATCCCTTGATTCTTGGATAAGTTTGTCTACATGGACATGTTTTGAGAGAGCCATGATGGGAGTGAGGAACAGGGGGGGACATTTTTAACCAACCGGCCGTATTTATGGGACTCGGTCGATGATGTCAGGGCGAAGTCAGGGGAAGGATGGGCACCACGTGATCCGCAACTGCAATGGCTGGGCCTAACCTTGAGGTCTTCAAGTTCGGGCTCTATGTCTTCTTCCCTGTTCTCATGCTCCTGAAGTACGGCGACTCGGAGTGGTACCAGAACAACGTCATCCCGGTTAGCGCACCCGTTTTCCCCCCAAGAAATTGCAGCCTGACCGTCCCGAACCACAGTACAGGAACAAGGTGTTTCCGTCAGAGGAAAAGACCGTTCGAGTGCGTTCGCGAATGCCCGCAGCCGCGGACGTTTTTAGCCCGCTCAACCTTGCTAAATTTATAGATGTTGCCGGCTGATCACTCCAAACTCAAAGAAGAGTTAGACCGGATCAGGGCCAATAAGTTGCAGCGCAAGCTGGAACGCGAACAACAGCAGGCCACCACAGACCCTACAAACTGAAATATACACTTCTCCACCTTCACCTCTCACTGGATGCCGTCTTTGGTGTATTCCAGCTCTCTCCATTACACGCGCACTCCCAGTGATTCTTCCCCGCCTCCAGCTCCCGCTGCACGATCTTCCGGTACTCCTCCATCTCCTCCAAGTTGATTTTGAACTCCCCGCACGCAATGAATACGACGGCCTTTGGTTTATCCCTCGCTTCTGACAAACGTTCCATCAACGCAGGCTCGTACGCTGGTGTCAGTGTGGCGGCACACCCACCGACTCCGTTAACATTTTGTGTTCCTCTGTTCGAATTCTCGACTGGCCGAGGCACCAGCCTTTTGGTCAGATGGTTGAATTGTGATAACAACACTACCTGCGAAAGAGCACGCCGTGCTCATCGTTATCTTATCCAAACACCTGACACTCCCTCACCAGCCTAACGCCATTTGACAACACCCGGTGATGGGGATATCCATCGCTGCTAGTGACATCGCCTTGGTAGTAAGTTTTTTGAGATGCACTATTTTTACATACTTATCATCTCTCGGCCCATCTGAGGCGCCAAAGCAACTCGCCCAGCTGTTGTTCAATACCACTGATGAGTAGAAGCAATTAGCCCTGGGTCTCGACAGTGGCAATGGAACTTCAATTGACGTTAGTTCACGCTCGCCGTATACTTGATGGTGTTCTGCGCTTACCATCTTCCCATCCTACAGCCTCAAACCCAGCCACCTCCGCCGAATCTGTAGACGACCATGTCTGGTTTTCGTTCTAGCTGCCGCGGGACTTCAGCGATTACAGATCCACGTCCTCTCCGCAGTGTCGGGTGGTCATAAGCCGGGACCAAGACACTACGCGATCATCAATCAGCGTGAGCCCGGGTCGCCCCCGGCACACTCATGCATGACGGTTCGCAGCGGCGGCGTCTTCAGCGCTCTTTAAAGCCTGAACGTAGTGGTCGCCCCTATGATGACTTCCGATCCCTCTCGCTCAAGGAAATGTATCGGGGCATGGGCCGTTGGGAATGAAGACGTGTGCTTTTAATATCAAGTTTATTGGCGACACAGGCAACAGCGATTCCTGCATTTCCCCCAGATGCTGCTGTGAGGGTTGACCCCGTGCTTCACTTGACACTGTCGGGTAAAGAGGGATATACCCCGATACTTGAACGATTGAGAAGGTTGGAGGTTCTAGAGCCATTGGGGATCAGTGTACAAGCTTTTTGCAGACAACAGCAAATACGCCAAGTTTTAGATATGCATTGATGCTTATGCGGCGAGAGATGTGTGATGGGTGCAGAAGTGGTGTTTCCAGGCGTTTATCGGTGGGATCCAATACCGTCGCGAGTGAGATTTTGGAAGTGCATCGATATCAAATTCCCTGGGTTAGTGCGCGTGACGTCACGCGTCTTGATTGCTCTCCGCCATCATGACCGGCAGGCAAGTCGTGAACACACCTTCTCATGGTTTCCGACGTAACGACCTTAAAACAGCACGGACTCGACATACGGACGTCCCTCCACCTACGTGGTAGAACTGCAGGAAGGGATTCCATCTTACGAGATCGATGACGCGAAGAAAACGTACAAGCATCAGTATTCCAACATATACTACATGAGGCTTCAGCTATTACGGTCATTCGTGCAGGCGAGGGCCAAAGCCAAGTGGAAAGCCATCGCAGGTTCGTCCTTTCCGTCCCTAAACCATCGCGATCTTGTAATTGACACGCAGTGTGGACAGGCAACCCGCCTTATGTCGAACGGGTGTTGGAGGTCAACAAAGGGGAACTGTGTTATATTATTGGAACGATTTACATGGAGATGCCGTTAAAACCTAATGTCATGGATGACATTGCGAGCGATGTAAGTACCCTTGATCTCGATCCATGATCCTCGTCCAACCTCATTCTCGGCAGCTAGCTATCCCACCGCCCCCACCACTCACGAAGTTTCATTCGCCTGAGGACGCCGTCATGATCGAGGACGAGTCCGGACGGATACAACTGATCGGTGACCGCTTGAAGATGGCGAACCTTGTGACTGGCGTCATTGTCGGCGCATTGGGGATGGAAACAAGTGACGGCGGTTTCGAAGTCGCCGACTTGTGTTATGCTGGAATGCCACCACAAGAGGCGGACCCTGACGTAGCCCTGCCAAGTAAAGGGGAAGATAAGATGGATGTAGATGGTACGTCGTCCACCCCCCCTGCAGCAAGTGGGCATTGTCTCATGTCATAGACGGTGGCGAGCCGCATGAGTTGGTGGCGTTCATATCTGGACTTTCGCTTGACGACGAAAATTGCAACGACGTGAACATGGCTATGTTGGCCGAATTCCTCGTTGGAGAATTGGACGTCAAGACTTCCTCAAGGATATCACGCCTGATTATCGCGGGCAACTCTCTCGCACCTATAGTGCTCCTTCCGCCGGAAGATGAAGAAACAGATAATACCAAGCCGGTGAGTTATTATAAGTCACTAGGACCGTTCTCACGGAATGAACTAAAGCATTCTTTATAGTGGAAGAACCAAGAAGTGATCAATTTCTCGACCGCGCCTACACTACAGCTAGGAGCCTTCATGCTCGACGTCGCGGGGGCGATCCCAATTCACCTTGTCCCGGGACCTACCGATCCATCAGGAGCAATCCTCCCACAACAACGAGTCCCACGTGGAATGTTTGGCAAAGTTCACGAATATAGTACGTTCGTATGCGAGACGAACCCTGTGTACCTGCGCTTTGCCACCGGTGGGGAGCCAGAGAGCGAAACCGAGACCGAGGTGGATACGGAGACCGAAGGTAACGCGGATAGGGCAAAGTGGAGGGCACCTCGACCTCCTCCGTCGTTTAGCCGCACGTTCTTGGTGAACTCGGGGCAACCACTGGACGATATGTACAAGTATGTCGTATCTCCACCGACTACCCGGATACAACTGGCCGAAAATAGTCTGAGATGGAGACATATGGCGCCCACAGCTCCGGATACACTGTGGTGCCATCCTTACTTTGATCTGGAACCGTTCATTCTTCCAGTGACACCAGACTTTTATGTGATCGGGAATCAACCTGAATTCTCAACAGAGCTCGTAGAGGAGGATGGATTCGAGGGGAAAAAGAGGTGTAGGATTGTCCTGGTACCGGAGTTTTCGAAGACGGGGGCGTTGGTTCTGGTAAATTTGAGGACCCTGGAGGCGACTTGCACAAGGGTTGGTACAAAGGGTTTTGCGGTGAAGGAGAAGAAGGCACAGGAGTTGGCGGAACGACGGAGGAGAGAGAAGGAACAGGAGGTGAAGGACCAGACTGAACCAAGGGAGCCACTGAGGAAGTCGACACAGATACCGGAAGCATTGTTAGACGATGAGATCGACTGATGCGAATGTTTATCCATCCCGACTTGATCGAGTCCAGTTCCGTTTGACCACCCGAGTTCAACGCCGACGACGATGTTCGTCCGAGCTGCGACCACGAATTCTTTACGACCCCTCGCTCGGGTCAGATATATGTCTATGTCTTCGAATTCGCGACCACACCCTTCAGCAGCGTTCTTCGATCCATCCAAAGCCACAGACCCATCTGTTGTTCAAACACCTGAGAACCTGACCGAAGTGCAGCGTGAGGAACTCCACGGTGCTTTGAGGGTAGACCAAGCGGGTGAAGTTGCGGCCAATTACATCTACAAAGGACAGCTGGCGGTATTCCGGAGGGATCCTAAGTACGGTCCGTTGATCCAGGTTCGCCCGTTTCGTCTCACGTTAACATGCCAACCGACTCAACGGTAGTAGGAAATGTGGGACCAAGAGAAGAAGCACCTTAACGTTATGAACAAGATGCAGCTGCAGCACCGAGTGCGACCGACTATTTTATGGGAGGTTGCTCAGGTTGCTGGGTATGGTTTGGGTGTCGTCACCGCTCTTATGGGCAAGGAAGCCGCCATGGCATGCACGGAAGCCGTGGAGACGGTCATTGGGGAACACTATCAAGAGTACGTCTCTCTTTCGAAACACTCGTCGTCCATGACCATGACTGGTTGCCCACAGCCAACTCAAAGCACTGGAGGATTTTCCCGATCACCCAAGTTTACCTCTGTTGAGAGATGTAATAAAGGAGTTTAGGGATGATGAACTGGAGCATTTGGACACGGCGGTGGTTCACAATTCTCAGAGGGCTCCTGCTCACGCGTTGTTGAGCACCGTAATTGGTGGAGGGTGCAAGATAGCAATCGAATTGTGCAAAAGATTCTAGGCACCGCTAATTTACTCGGCTTCGGGTGTAGGTTCTGAGGGTTTGATGGCGAACGGTTGCCCTTTCCTTACCCCTCCCCACTTCCACCGTAGCTGCATTATTCAAGTGAGCAAACATCTCATATACAAGGTTTTCGCGGAACGTACGTCGGTGCTGGCAGAAACCCAGTAGATGGATGCGGGGAAAACGAGGAGCCCGAGGATGGAAATCACCGCAGTCCTCGAAGTGAACCTGAAGTGTTTGTACACATCCTCTCGCTGTGACACCGTCCAGTCAGCGGAAATTAAGGCATTCGGAAGGTGTGCGCTGACCATGACATTCCACCGCTCGATTGCTGGGTCATGCTACAAGTTTCCGCGGGTTTGATGCGTGAGTCAAACGACGAGTTACACCGAGCGCAGACATACTTTAACGTATCCTGTGTGAGTCCGGTCAGTTGAGCTCCAGGTCTTGGAAAGCCGTGAAACCTACCGTGTCCACCCATGTTGGTTTAGGTCAAGTCGCGGGTTTCGGAATCTGCCACCCACTCAGACGCCCTCACTCACTCCCCAACAACCACCATGTCTTACCACAACCGAGACAGAGAATGGGACAGAGGGAAGGATTACTGGCAACAAGACGATTATTCATCGTGGAACGACGGTCCCAGGGGAAACACCCGTGGTCGGGATGACGACTACCACACAGAGGGGAAACGAAGGAAATACAACAATGGAGTCAGTCTCTTTGTGAAACCTCACCCACTATTCGGTTTGAGCTGATATCTTATAGGGCTACGACGGCCAGAAGGCATATGACGACTATGGCGGCGGATACTCGAAGCGCAACGACCAGGGGCACGGGGGCGGGGAAGGCTACGTCAAGAAGAGGCTGGTACCCAGTGAAGCCAGTCCCCACGTAATCTTCTTGGGATTGGATCCAGATTTTACTGAATCAGATGTAAGCCTTACATTGTCGCTGGGCCCGCAGCTTCTAAGGATTGTATTTGTAGCTTCAAGCCTACCTCGTCAGCAACAGCTGCAGCATCGAGTCGGTCACGATCATCCGAGACAGATCAACAGGCACTTGCCCCATTCGTCTCCTGCTCCCTTCGCTTTGATTGACGTATTCTTCTTCTCGGGATTTTCTACAAGGTGCATCAAAGGGGTTCGGCTTTGCGCAGTTCACGAGCACAGAACACGCGAAAGCATTTGTGGATCCCTTGTTCCCGTTCATACAGATCCCACCCCCCGCGTCGCATGGTGCGTCTGCAACGGCCGCGTTCTACAAAGCCTTGGAGACGGGAGCCCAGCATAGCGGGAGGAGGGTGAAGATCGATTATTCTCAGAGTGCAACTCCCCACGACAAGGGTCGTGGGGGGAGGTTTCAATCCTCTAATGATGGGACGAGGGACATTGGAAACTCTCAATCTCCGATTCTGCTCTTCCGTGGCCTTGACCCTTTGTCTGGCCCTCAGGCTATTTCTCAGGCCATGAAGACCTCCTCGGGGATTGGGAAGGAAGGTGCTAAAGGGATGAAGCGGATTATTCTCATCAAGGATAAGGTGACCTTGGGGAGCTGGGGATTTGCTTTCGTTGAGTTCGTCGACCAACAGGTACCGTCCTTGATTCTTTTGTGGCTGGTAATAGTTTACTTAGCCTTCTCAGTCTGCGTCAGCCACACTTGCCGCAACTATGGCGCCGCAGATCCACCCGAACGGGTTCCGTATTTCCGACAGACCGGTGGCAGCGTCCTTCGCCCATCCGTACTCATTCCAACCTATACCCGAGCACTCTCTCAAGGACGATTCGTGCATCCCTTCTTCGATGACTCTCGGCGGTTTGGAAGGCGCATACGTGAAATACTGGGACGAGGGTTCGATGATCGCTATGATCGAGTTCGAAGCCGAACAATCAACAAAGTCCGGTCAGGAACAAGCCAACAAAGAGAAGAAAGAGAAGAAGAAAAAAGGTCAGCCATCAATCTGGCGAGTTTTCATTCTCTAGTGTTGACGACAACAGCAGCGACGGCCCAGGACGCGCCCAAAGAAGCTACCATCCTGCCTTTGTTGGACAAACCTGTCACCCTGAGCTTCAATAAGGGTGGTTCGTCTGCGAGCAAAACGGCGCTCACAGGTGAAAACTGGCGATGTTTCCATTGATGATTTAGCTGACCGATTCTTAGCCTCTTCCGCATCGAAGGTTGCACCTGTCTCTCTGGGCTTTTCGCTCGCAGAGGAGGGGGATGGACAAGATGATTCTGACGCGAACGCGGGAGATTCCAAGGGTTTGTCTCATGCTTCGAGATGCGCAAGAATAGTCTTTCGGATGTGTGAATTGACGATGCGTCACACGCAGTTGTTGTCCCTAAGAAAGTCGCTCCCCTAATTGCCAGTAAGAAGGTCAGTTGAGCGTGCGGTTTCCGGTCAAGTTCGAATTGTTTATTTTTGTCTCATCCAGACAACAAGCAACATCAACAAGTGGAATTACGTCCAAGAGATCAACCAAGACAAGCCACTGGCCGTGCTTTCAACAGACTCGGTGAGCTACCCTTCAAGAAATCAGGATGACGCCTGATTCACCACTTTGCTGCAGACCGTAAAGATCCAAGCCATAGAGGAATCGAAGGTCTCACAGCCCGAGGACCTCCCGCCAGAAACCGAATTCGAATTTTCGAATACGAAAACTATGGCATGTCTACTTTGTGCTCGGCAATTCAGGTCACTCGAGCAACTCAAGCGACATAACAACGAGTCCGATCTTCATAAGGTACTGTTTATCTCCTCTCTGGCGAGTCAAGCAGGTATTTGACCTAGAAGTAGAAAAACTATAAGGACACAGACCTGAGAGACGTCGCCAGGGAGAAAGTTAAAGCCGCGCGGTCAAAAAGCATGAACGCCGATGGCGGGAACGAACAAAAAACGGACGACCAGACACCAAAGTATCGTGACCGAGCTTCAGAGCGACGAGTGATGAACAATCAACCCGACGCACCCGTGCCATTATCCACCTCGGGTGGTGGGGCCTCCAGCAGCGGTCGGCGTACTGCTCCTGGTCCACCCAAGCCTCCGAGCCCACCACCTCCCCCACTCAACCCAGGCCAAGATGAAAATAACGTCGGGAACAAGCTGTTGAAGATGATGGGCTGGACGGAGGGCACAGGCCTGGGGACCAATGGAGAAGGGAGGGTCGATCCCATGTATGTTGGTCGCGTTCCCTCTCCTTTCTGTCGCTCACTCTGTCTTCGCAGACACACCGCCATTTATGTGCAAGGGGTGGGACTCGGTGCTTCCAAGGGTAAGGATATCGAGTCCCTGTCCAACGGTGGCTACTCTTCGTACAACAACACCCATGAAGTAGCACGGGAACGTTACAATGACGCCAGCTGAAATGGGAAAAGTGGTCTTCAGTGTTGGTTTTTAGCCGTTGACCCACTAGCCTCATTCACGTTTTGTATATTCATTGTCTTATTTCACCCCCGGTTGTCCCTTATAATGAGCGTGTATTAACGATCGGGGTATGCGTGGTTAGGGGATGTAAATAATAACGAAGGCGATACTGAATGAAATACTTATTTTCAAGTCCATCGCGGCCACACGTTACAAACGAAGACCGAGTTTACAACATGATATAGCTCAAGACAGCGGAAAGACCCAAGAGAGACCCGCTAATGACCTTGCCCATCGCACCGCCAGAGCTGTTGTTATTGGCGCCGGTGTTAGTGGGCCTGGGCCCGCTGCTGGTACTGGAGGAGGCTCCAGAGCTGGAGGGCTGGGAGAGGGTGGAAGAAACGACAGAGGAAGTGGCGGGGATGGAAGCGGTGGCAGTGCCTTCTTCAACTTGGTAATAGATCCCAGCGACGAGGGGTCCCATGCTGGTATTCGTCACGTAGCCGGGGAAGTCGAACTGGACAACCCCTTGGACAGGGCCGGAGAGGTCCCCAGGAGCGGTGAAGTTGTTGCCCTGATCGTAGACGACGATGGTGTACCTGCGAGCGCGTTGAAAGGCGAGGCAAGGAAAATAGACTGCGCTCATGTACTGACCTGTGTGGTCCAGAACCAGCGGGAGGAGCAGGTCCAGCATATTCGGTGATCGTGGTAGCGCCTTCAAAGGTGAGCTTGCCACCTGGCAGGGGGTGTTACTTGGCATTCTATCAATGGGCGTGAAACGGACGCTCACCAGTAACCTTAGCACCGTTGACGAGCCAGTGACGGTTCTGCCCACCGCTCTGGTCAGTGCCAACAGCGGCGGGGTCGATCATTGCGACCGTATAGGTTCCATTGAAGGTGACGGTCGAGTTGACAGGAGTCAACGCGAGCTCGGGAGCGGTCGCAACTTCTGTAGAATTATTCAGTCTCGTGCTTAAGAGTGGAGAATCAACGTTGGAGATTCTGACGATCTTTTGAGACGAGTTGACCAGGAGTGATGCTTCCAAGACCCTGGAAGTTGGCGGTGAGGATTGCCGTTGGCTCGAAGACTGGGATAGGGACGGGGACGAGTTGTGCGTTTTTGAAATGGGCTTTGATGCCTTCCAGCTGGAGCTGGGTGGACTGAGAGAGAGCGGCAGAGAAGAGGGCGCAAGTGACGAAGAGGGTGCGGAAAGCCATCTGGAAGGAGAGTGGTGGAAGTGGAAGTGATAAAGCAAGAAGAGTTGAACGTGTTTTCCATCTTCTTTCAGGTTATAACCACACCCCTCCGCCTCTCAACATCACTGGCGACGACGGCGACGACTGCGCCGGAAGGACTGCGAACGCTATCCTCTGGCCTCGAGTATGAACTCATTCCTCACTCGCAAAAAGAATCGACCTCGCCAATCCTCTGTGTCGTCAGTCTCTGAACTCGGTGCCTCTAAGCCATATGAAGAACTGGGTCCTTCTCCTCGCTCACCCATTCACGTTGGGACGACCTCGCAGGCTCTTCGTGGCTCCATACCCGGTGCGATTTCTGCACCAATCACCAATCCGACCCTCACAACCGATGGTACCGAGCTAAACCTCTTCACCATGCACCGCTCGAGGCAGGAACGAGATCAATTATATAACTCGTACCCTGCTACCAGACCGATTTCACCCGTCAATTCCCCGTCGACTGCAGATTCGTCCACAATTTACGGCGAGTACGATAAGACCTATTCTCATCACCGGTCAACTACGAGCGTGAGCGAAACCTCAGTGTCGTCGGGGAGGAGAAGTCCTTCCGTCTCAGACTTTGGAGGTTACCACTCACAGCGCAAGAGCTCCAACCAACAGACCACTCGACCGACATCTCGTACAACCCGGTCCGATCGCACGTCTACGAATACTCGCTCTATCGTTTCTGACTCACACTCCCAACACCACCATTCGACCCACATTGGGAGTGCCCTCCACGCCGTCCGACATGGCATGCACGGGGAAGAGTTTCACTTTCCTAGACCAAACAACGACGAGGAGATCGAGGTGTTGTTCCAAGAGATCAAGCGTTCTTTGGACCTTGGCGATAACATGCCCGATATGACCATTGATCAGAAGTGGCAGATGGTGTATAATGCAGAACATCTTCGGTGGTCCGAGGAACGTAGGCGTGAACAGCAAACCAAGAAACAAACAGAGACCGGTCAATCTGTCCCCTTTGTTGAAGGATCGCCCGAATGGTACATGCAAAGGTTTATGGACCGAACTATCACTCCGAAACAAGCATCAAGTCTCGAGGTTTCCTTGCGTAGCAATCAGCTGAGGTTAATCTTATCACAGTGTTTCTCCCCTTCTTCCGCTGAAGGCTATTTAGCTGGTTCAAGCACTTCGTTTCAATACAAGGTACTTCTGTACTTGCACAGGCACTTGCACAGATATCAAGAAAGGGCAACAAGAGGTGATTAAGCACCTCGCCCTACTTCGTCACTACGCTGAGCTCAACTTTTAGGCGAAACGAGGATATTCAGTTAGAATTTGGCATTGCAAAGTGTATAAAGACTATCCTTAACAACCAAGTAAGCCAAAGACGTATTTTTTCGTATACCATAACCCAACACAGCCTTTAGTTCGGCGCGCAGGAAGCATATACCCACCCGGCAATCATCAGCCAAGTTGCTACGTCTCTGAATACCCCACACCTGCAAACAAGGAAGGCGATAGCGGATGTTTTGATCTTCTTCATCTACGAACGCGACTTCCAGGGATTTCCCCTCGTCGTCAACGGCCTCGAAACCCTCAGCACCGCGAATAATGAAGTCGCGACACCCTACGCATACTGGTTCAAAACAATGGAACAATCCCTCTCCGGACGGGGTGTCATGGGAAGTTTAGTCGGGGCCAGCGACGAAGTCCGGCGAGGTGGTGGTCCAGAAAGTTCGATGAACGATTATGCTGTCTGTACCCCCGTTCTCGGTTCCAGTCCCGTCATTCACGCGCTTCTAGGTCAGCTGTATGATCATGATGAATGGTATTCTGGTCGCTTGCAATGACCTGGATTTACGGATACATCACCGCTCCCAGATGGAGGCAGCTGGGTTGCACCGGATCCTGAAACTTCTATGGTCTTTTGGTTATGCGCAACTCGACAGACTCCTGAAGATTTTCCAACAAACCCTTGACGAAGATGAGAGGAAACTTCGGGAGCGCCTCGATCAGGAATTCCTGAAGGACCTTCGTAGCCCGGAAGACGTGTTCAAAGCTATTCAAGCAAAGACGGAGAACCTGAAAGCCAAGGACTACCTCTTGTCTACTCTGCAACACCTCCTGCTCATCCGAGAAGATGGGCCCGCCTTGACACACTACTACCAGCTGATCGACTCCATCGTAGCGGATGTTGTGTTAGACAAGAAATTGGCGGGGGCGGAACATAGGCTCGGGCAATCCGTCGAGCGGATCATCGCCCAGTTCAATGAAGCAGATCGGTTACAGGCTGTCGAGGATGAGGCTGCTGAGGCCAGAGCTTACGCGTTACAGCTCAAACTCGAGAAGGATGCCCTCGATGTCGAGGTTTCTCAGGGCGTTGATGGGCTGGTTGGTAAGCTCAAGGAGCAAATCGCTCAATTGGAGGAGAAACTTCAAGTTTCTCGCGCCAATACCGCTCGTCTCAAAGGGAAGCTCGAGACACAGAAGGCTGGGTACGAGGAGCAGATCGCGCAGCTCGAGGCTCAGATCATGGAACTATTCAGGATGCTTAAGGAGGTCGGGAAGGGCGTCGAGAAGGTTTTCGAAACGTCCGGAGGTATGGATAGGAAGACTTTGATCGATAACCTCGAGAAACACCTCCAGCGTCACAAGACAATCAACATTCTCGAGGGCCGAGACAAGCGGAGACGGAAACATGAAGGTAACGCGAGTGGGTTCGACGAATCTGATACCGAGGACGACTCTGGGAGCGGTTCTAGAAACAGTAGCCTGCGAAGGCGACCTGCGAATTCCTCCGTGAAGAAGCGTATCAAATCTACGAGATTATCAGAAGCGCAGAACGTGCACTTGTCTCAGTTCATGGACGCCGACGATGCTGAAGCACAAGAGCAGCTGGAGCAGCAGTTTGCTGCCGGCACCAACATCGTATGTGCCGTCTTTTGCGGCAAAACCCCACCTTTTCTCACTCGCCTTTTTGTCCAGGTCCCGCCGTCCTCGGGTGCCCGAAGTCTCAGGGGATCACCGAGGCGACCAGGCGGTTCCCGAACTCTCGTGGATATCTCCTCACCTTTGGCTACTTCGGATGTTATCACGGGTCACGACGACAATGAAGATGAAACAGAACCTCGTCAGAGCGGCTCTTCGGGTCTTACAGAGGACACCCAACCGACATCTGTCAGTGAGGCTGACGGATTCACCGGTGGAGGCACGACATTCGCAGAGCAACTACGTAAGAAGCTGGCCGCCAGGGGACAACAACCTCCGATTAACCCCAGCCCTGTGACACCCTCTACGGTGCTACCGGAGACTGGACCGGACCCCCCGCCGCCCCCGCCCCCACCCCCTCCCCTACCTGGGATATCCGGTGCCCAGACAGAGGATGCCCTCCCTCCTCCTCCTCCTCCTCCTCCTCCGCCGCCACCACCTCCCGGTACGCCTGGCATCATCGGAACGGATGGTCCTCCTCCCCCTCCTCCACCACCTCCCCCGCCCCCTCCTGGATTCATGTCTCCCATTCCTGGGTCTGCAGGATCCCCCCCACCACCGCCTCCACCGCCTCCTCCCCCTGGACGGCTTGGTGGACGATTCTCTATGGCTACTCCTTCTTTGAATGGCAAAGTCCTTGCTCCAATGGCAAACTCCGCTCCTAATTCCGCTAGAGGGTCAGCGTTCCTTGGCCCCAATATCAATATTTTTCTTTCTGCTCGCAAGGATCTATCGTTAGCACCAAGCACTAAGATGAAGCAGCTGCAGTGGGACAAGATTCCTCAGCAACAGGCTCAGAAGACCGTATTTAACGACGATCCCACACAGGAGGAAGAATGGCTCAGGAAGCTACAACTTGATGGCGTTTGGGTTGAAATGGAGGAAGATTTCAAGGCCAAACAACTGGTTGTCAATCTTATGGGTTGGTCCTTTCTTCTCGTTCCCGATCTGTATTTGGATTGACGATGCATTAGCTCGACAGAAACAAGCAGAGCTCAAGAGCGTGCTGGATCCAAACACCAAGAAGCGAGTTGGTAAGTGAATTGACCAAAACTACCGCACAAGTTATCGCTGACGTGCGGTATAGAAATACTGACCAAACTTGTCAAGAATTTGAGTCCGGAGGAGATTGCAGCTAAGATCGCTTCATTCGACCAGGGGGTTTGTACACAACTGTTCTTATCTGAGCTCAAACCGATCCTTCCCACTCCCGAACAAGTACGTATCCCCTTTTTAACGAATTCGCAGCGTCTGACAATCACTGTTAGGTCGGAAAACTCAACACATATCGTAAAGCTCCCCCAGAGCAGCTGGCTGAGCTCCACCCCGCTGATAGATTAATGGTCCAACTCATTGAGATCGACCGTTTGGGCCCGCGTGTGGAAGGCATGCTGTACAAGACCGCGTTTGAGGAAAGCTGGACGATGTTGGATGAGGTTCGTCCCCCCAAAGTGCCCGGTCCTCTTGGCCTTACACAAAGTTATTCAGAGTGCTAGAAGGCTTTCGGAAGCTGGGCAGGCGCTCTTGAACGCGAAACATTTCAAGGAACTTCTAAGCGTGAGTCCTATATCGGATGTATGTGGGATGTGAGATGGCTGACTGAGGACCACCAGCTTATCCTACTCATTGGAAATTACATGAATGGAACGGGTGTCAAGGGTGGTGCTTTCGGGTTCAGGGTTAGCAGCATCAATAAGGTAAGTTGAGTTGCCTAGCGTCGGATGACTTCGCATTAACACTCCGATTTTCTAGCTGGTGGATACAAAGTCGGTGAACAACACGACTCTCCTACACTTTCTCGAACGGACTGCATCCAAACACTTCCCTGATATGGAGGAGTTCTTGGAGGAATTGAACCGTCCCTCTGAGGCATACAGAGGTATTTTTGAGTGTAGACCACACAATCTGAATGTGAAGCTGATCACAATTTTAGACAACCTTCAGGATGTTCGAAAGGACCTCGCAAACTTGCGTGAAGGGCTTAAGAAGATCCGCCAAGAACTCACAGACCACTTCGCAAATGTTGAACCGAGCAACCAATATGGCACTAAGATGTGGGCTTTCCTGAAGAAAGCAACCACACTGCTTGAAGACTTGGTCGACGACGTCAACGCTGCCGAATCTACATTCTCAGAGGTCGCGCAGTTCTATGGTGAAGATGAGAAGAATATGTCATCCTCAGAGTTCTACGGAATTTTCAAGACCTTCATCACGTCCTATAGGGTGAGCAATCGGGACCTGTTAAGATCATCTCGCGTTGTTCCCGCTAACGTGTCCACAGAAATGCAAGACGGACAATCAAACTCTTGCGGAGCAAAAGGCCTCTGCGGAGAAGAGGCGTATGGCTGCCGAAGAGCTGAGAGCTGCCAGGCAAAAAGCACAAGAGGAGGCATCCGAGAACGAAGACACGTCTGTCCTCGACAATTTGCTCGAGAAGCTCCGGAGTGGCGAGAACGTCGGACGCCGAGCTCGGAGAACACGTCCAAGTGCAGCGAGTTCAACGCTTATTGTCGATACGACTCCTTTGTTCGACGAGGAGGGTCCAGCTGGTTTGGCCCGGGACATGCTTGCTCGGTTACAGTCCGATGGTTTCACGACCCAGGCACCGACCTCTCCCAAGTCAAATCCATATTCAGCCTCCAGGAAGAACCGCCGACGGCCAGCAGGGTTAGAGGTAACCCCGGAGTCGCCAAGCGAGCTGGACAGCGTCACTTATAACGACTCGATCACCTTAGTGGGCCAGTCTGATGCTGGCCTTTCGCGGACAAACTCTCTTGATGGTGGCGACGATGATTCAGCAGGGGACGTCACAATCCGCGTAGATTCTTCTTCATGACCCTTGTTTTATTTTGTATTTGCTTATACCACCCCCTTTCTCGCATCTGCTTTCGATATACTCACGTAGGTAGCACATTTTTTTCTAGATCACGCTTGGAATGGGAAAAAATGACGATGACAGGAGCGGGGTTCGAACCCGCGCCACATACGTGATGGGGAAGTTTACACAACTTAAATCCCACGTCTTAGACCACTCGACCATCCTGCCGTCCTCAAAGGTCAAGTTTCATCAATTATCGACAGGTCGCAATGCGTCAAGTATTGGGGTGTTGTTATGTAGACGACGGTCGTGGGTATGTAGTACAGAAATATGTATCAATACTTTTCCGAAATGACTTGGGAGGAATTTAGCACTTTATCACGCAGCCGATGATGTGAATAAAAGCTTACTTAGTGTCACGAGTGAGGTCCATCCCGTGAACGGGTGGCTCCTTCGACCTTCTCCGGTCTCCGCGTTGTATTGTTCCCATACATAACCGGTCCGCTCGCACTCCTTGAAGACACTGTCGATGATGTTTGTCCGCAGTTCGGTATAGATCTTCCTTGCCTTCTCTTGGTACGGTCCCTCTACGGCGGCATACTTCTGTTGATTTTGTAAGGAGGTGCAAACAGCATCAGAGGAGAAGTGTATACTCCGTGAAGTGCGCTGAGGGCCATATAGTTCATCGGCATCCAGATCGCGCCTTTCCAGTAATCTTCTCCCTTTCCGAATTCAGGGTGCGACAGAGAAAGGCTGCGGATACCATACGGGGACCATAAGTGCATGGGGTCGCTCATCAAGTCCAACATGGCTCCGAGGTGTGGAGAAGACGGATCGACGAGAGAGAGAAAGAGGGGGAAGAGAGAAAGATAACCGCGATGGCATTCGTGATACGAATCGTCTAGAGGCGTTGTTTAGCAGAGCGACCACAGGGTACTTGAGATAACCGACCTTCTTGGTCGATACCGAGATCACAATACATCTGGTCCTTCTCGCTCCAATGCAAGTCTGTCAAGAAAAACCGTGAGTTTTGGCACAATGCCGTTGAGACGCAGTGGGTTACCATCAATGTTCTGGATAATCGCGTTCTCATTCTCCGCGAACGTCTCCGCATCATCCTCTTCGCCAATGAATTCTGCAATTTCCTTCATGGCCCTGCTGAAGAAACCCATCCAAGAGATCAGATCCAAGTGTAGTTCACCAGCGTGAGCAGGAGCTCTCGGATAGTCATCCATTCCGCTGGTCAGGACGTGGGTCTCGGAACGGCCTCTCCACCGGTACCCTTCCGACCTCGAGCGCGCTTTGCGGCCGTATCGTTTAATGTATCCACGCTGGGTCCGCCTAAACCATTCGTAGTGCCTGCGGAGAGGAACGTAGATGGTATTCAAGTACTTTCGAGCGGCTTCTTGTTCTTCGAGGTGAATATCGCGCGGTGAAGAAACACCACGGGCGCCATCTGACATGCGAACCTGAGCGGCTTCGTCACCCATTCCCATGCCCAAATCGAAGTCAGAGGGTCCCGAGGAGCGAGCCTTCAACCTCGCGATAAAAGCGGTGACAGCCATGGCGAGAGTGGGTGGATTCGCAAAGGTTGGGACCTGGGTTCGGAACTCCTGTGGGACCTGAAGGAAGCAGGTCAGGGCGTAGAACCAGCACCACGACAGAATTACTGACACGACTACGGGCTTCTTCACCGAGAATCTGCTCGCGTCCCACCCAACCGTCTCCATCGACGAGATTGACCCAATCCTTGAGGATTTCCAAACTGAGGGCATTATCCCAAGCTCCGATGTGTAACAAATGGAACCCTTCGTCCCTGCGCACGATGAGTATCCGAGAGCCCTGTCATGTCAACATACATACCAATAGAATCCTCTTGGGAAGAAGCTTCTGCTCGGCGTCGCGGTAAGTAATTCCCGAGGTTCTGTCAGCTTGGGTCCCTTTGGTCTTTCGTCCTCTGTTTCGTCGTCTTCTTCGTCCCACTCGTAAGCAAACCCACGGTCTTCAATCGAAGAACCATAGAAATAACCGATTCCGCCCAGCAGATTCGAGGTAATAGCTTGAGAGAACTTTTCTGTCGTTTGGTTGCTGGGCGGGATGGGGAAGATCGACTTGAAACGAGCGGCGAATGCTGAGGTCAAAGCTGGGATCCCCTGATCCAAACTTTTGGCTGCATCGTGGACATGAGAATCGCCGAGGATGCCAAGGTACTGGTATCGTACCGTCAAGCTTGTGGTTCGCACTCGCACTCTCGTAGAACACGTCGAATTGGAAGGGCCCCTTGAACGTCTTCTGGACGGCGTAGAGGTTACTACCAGGTTGGATGGTGTTCGAGATCTGTAAACTGAAAGCAGGATTGGGGACCTTGCCCATATTTTCTTTAGAGCGGAAAGGTTCCAAGATCTTGTTCGTTCGAACGAAGATGTCATCCATGATGTACTCTGGGGCACAAAATCAGCGTCGAGTGCACGAATCAGTTGATTTTAAGTCACTTTTCGCTTGCCATACATCTCCTCGCTCCGCTCGGTATCCAGCGAAGCCTGTTCTTCCGACGGAGCCGTCGATGCGGGATGCCTCGTCAACATAAACGTTTTCGGGATCGTCCTCAATGCGAATCGTAAAGTCGTCCAAGTCTGGAGTGGAACCTATAAAGGTGACTTCGTCGTCAAAACCCTGAAGGCTCGGTAAATTAACGCATAATCCTACACAGCGGCCAAAGAGGACAGAACGTACCTGGGATATTGGTTCATTTTGCATCTCAAGGCCACCGAGACCCTCGAGACCGGAGTAGAACACTGTTGAGGTATACATGGGTTTCACTGTGGGGAATTCGGTCGCGTGTGAGCCTTCATCGCCAAAAATGGAGTTCATTTGCCTCCGCTCACAAGCATCCATGGGTTCTCCCTTGATTCGAGCAGCCCAGCTACCACCGTTCTTTCCACCTGGGACCTTTAGAAACTCGGTGGTGATCTTGACGTTATTTTCCGAATCTTTGATCTCTTGAACACCTCCCTCACGGGGGTCATACTGGGTCCAAGTATAACTGTCCAGCTTATCATCCTGTTCGCATGCGTGCCTGGACCCTTGAAATGCGATAATCAATATAATTGTACCCCGCCTTCTAGTCAGAACCGCAACGCACTTTGCACAGACTGGTAGTTCGTGGTACTGAACCACATGAGACCGGTCATCAATGACTGGGGCAACCTCGGGCGGATGCCAAAGTACAGATTCGGCCGGTATGGCCCCCACAACAGTGACTGGTCGGTTTCGTCGGCAGGCTTAGACACCACGACGGTGGCGAACACGAATAGCAGCAGAAAGAGCCGCATGATTGGAGGTGCTTAACAGTCCGAAGATGATGTCGTGGCACACTGATCGATCACTCCTGTAACCAAGCGTCAAGCTCGGTGGTAGAAAGGCCAGTTCTTGAAAAGGTCGCCTGCAGTCCAGATACATGCGATATCATGGTACATAGGAAGGAAAGGAGAAGGAGTGTGGCCATTGGCAAATGAAAATCCTGGAGAAAGATGTAGTATAACTGATAAAGAGTTGGAACCAATCCGCATGTTAAATGTCGAGGCAAAGGGCAGAACTAATTGACTATAATCTGGGTTCCATATCCTCTATTGGAACTCAAGGCAAAATCGTCAGGATCAAAAGAAAGGGAATCAAAATGAAAGGAATCGAGTCTCATCTCTAGACTCAAGTCGTTTGCGTAGGAATCTTCTTCCATTACCATGCTAAGATGTGAAGCAGGCTGTATTTGACCGTAATCTTCTTCTTCGTTGTCGTCGTCGCCTGGACGAGACGTGGTCCAGCTACGCTTCGAAGAGGATCGAGAGGACCGTCTCGCCAAAGAAGTCGTCGAGGGTAAAGGAGTCGGAGGAACGTTAGAGGGAGGATCTTCAAGTGAGGTGGTAGACGGTATAGATGTTGAACTAGTTGAACTGGCAGTCGATGAAGAGCTGAACAGGCGAGGGAGGTCTAAGAGGGATATGCGCTTGCGGAAGGAAATGGATTTGGAGCGCAATGAATCCGGTGGGATGGAAGAGTCATCGTAGTGAAGAGGTGAAGTTGGTCTAGATGGCCCAGGTTGTGGGTTGGGGGAGGAAGGTCGGAGGGAACCCTGGGCGGAGGACTGCATAGAGGACCTGGTCGGAGAGGTTGGCGAGAGGGGCGGGGAAATGATTGAAAACGCCGGAGACATAGCTCGGACGGTAGCAGTGGGAGATGGGGGAACACCCTCCATGCCAGATTCTTCTTCCTGGTTGAAGCGGAAGATCTGGCCAAGGGGACGCGACCGTCGTTTGGGCAAGGTGTTCTTTTGGCTCCCTGTCCGGGAAGCGAACGACGGGGTAATGGGTCTAGAATTTTCGTCCCCGTGGGATGGCGGACTGGGAACAGTCTGGGGTAGCTCAGGCCGCTTGCGAGACGATTTCCCGACGTTTTTAATGGACCGGAATGCTTGGGACGCACGAGCCCTAAAAGTCTTGGACTTGGACATGGATTCTCTCTCCCCAGCAACGGAGGGGATATCCTTTCCAACCTTGTAAACCTCTATGTCGTCCTCGTCCTCTGGCGTGTACTGGCTGGTTGGGGAAGAAGGTTCCTCTCCGGGACGGCGAACGGGCATAATGACCTCTTCCTCCGAAGAGCGAAAGAATACAGGAGCGGTGTTAGCAATCTGCTGGTGCACGTTGAGAGCAATGTCGACCGACTCGATGTCGGGTTCGATGGAGAGAGCGGCCTTTGAGGCGTCGAAGTAGCAGTAGGGTGGGGTCTCTCCATGTTCTTCCTCCGGGGGGATGACGAAAACGTCTGGCATTTGTACAGTGTTGAAGGAGGACGGTGGGGCGGCGAGTCCGAGTGAGTCGAAGGAGTGTGGAGTCTTCATAGCAGAGTCGCGGAGGAGGAGGAGGAGGAGGAACGAGGTGTTGGTTCAAGAAATGTTCAACCCGACCTTCCCTATTTGTACATCCCGACGCGTCTTCTACGTTAACTCAACTAATCGACTACGGCCCTCTCGGATGGCCCGACCAATAATCCCGTTCAGCTCCTTCGGCCGCTGGATGTGTATCGCGTGTCCGGTGCCAGAAAATTCTATCAGCTCAGCCTCAGGCATATTTGCCTTGATAAACCTGCTTCGCTCCGGGTTCACGAGGTGATCCTCGTCGCCCGTCACAATAACGACCTTGGGAATCAGTCTCGATATTTCTCTCAGCCTGTCCCCGCTGACCCTGTGCGTCAGTCCAGCCGCCATCTGCGAGATAACGCCGATGAAGGGTTGCGGTCGAGCGGTGTAATATCGCTTCAAGAAATTCTGAAGAGGCGGTTAACTAGAAAATCCCCTACAAGAAGCGGAACGCACGAGCTGACCTCGGTTTCTATTTCTTTATTCGTCCGACCGCGGGGGTCACCTTCTGCCTTAGCTTCTAACCACGCCGACGGGAACAACGTTTCGAGTGATTTCGACACTCGCACAGCTGGATCTTTTATTGTCAACAGTCTACATGGCTGTCAGGTTCATCGAACACGAGGATGCTGGACAACCCGAGCACCTTGCTAGGGTAACCGTGCCTTTGAGCTAGATGTTTTGAGTGTCGTGTGCCACATCATGTTCGCATGAAACCTACCGGAGGGAAATTATTCCATGGCCGCCCGCCCGCGGTGGTGACAACGAGGGAGAGGGACGCAATGCGGTGTGGTATCAGCGTCGACAATTCTGGAGATTTATCAACGATCCTGAACAGGGAATCCCACTAGCATATGTTCAAGAGGGCAAACCTTGCGCAATCATACCGCCTAACTCGCAGTCTGTGAACAAAAAGACCCGACATTCTGGGAAGAAGCGTACCCAAAGAAACACCAACAACGTGGATACCTCGTTCCTCCTTCCAACCGATGTAATCCAGCAGGACGACTGCGTCCCCGGCCATTTCACTCGTCCTATACATCAGCCATAAGCTCCTTCAAATAGATGACACAACGGTTAAAGGTATTCACGTATACGGGCCAAGAGGTGCCCCACTATTTCCAACACCTCGATTGTCGAACACGAGGATCGAATAATTTGGATCGCGGCCAAAGTGTTCGACCTGGTTCGCCCAAGCAAAGGAGGTGGAGTTCAGACTAGGGCCACCAGAGAACTTGTCAAGGCAATCCAATGCCACGGAAAATGACCGTACTCACCCCATGATGAAGACTATCTTCTCCACCCCGGTACCATGCTGTTCGTAATACAACGAATGGTTCTCCAACGGATCCTCGCCGTACCTAATCTTGGTTACGGGGCACAGACCTTTTCGTACCAGACTTGCAGGGTCAAAGGTGGTTGGTAGGTCGGCTTCATTCGGAGGGCTGGCGGTCATGACGGAACGTCACCAAGTGAACGACTCCCCAAATCCGATCACACCACCCCGACCGGGATTCAGGAAGCGACCGGAAGACGAGGAGGATGAAGTGTACATGTGATGAATATATCATATCCTAAACTATTATCGGTATGAAACGAGATCAAAGGAAGGTTACAGGTGCACGACAGCGAATCTATCGTTTCCCATTGGCCCTGGACTTTCTAGCGACTTTTCCGTTCGCCTTCGCTGAAGGCTTGGCCGGGGCCTTCCCCTTTGGAGGTGCTTTCTTCTTCGGACGGGCGTCAGACCCATCCGACTCGTTACCCTTCGTCTTCTTCGTCTCTTGTGCCTTCTTATCCGCTACAAGCAACGTCATAAAGGCTGAACAAAAAATGCGCCAGATTCCACTCACACTTCGCGGCCTTCCTCTCCAACTCATCCCAATCATCGCCATCGCTGCCGCTGAAGTCGGATCCACTTCCTTCGTCATCACTGGCATCGGATCCATCATCGAAGGCGCTCGCCGAGTCGCTGGCCTCCGAGTAGTCGGTCTCGGATGGGGCGTGCTCATACTCCGATTCGGACCCTGAATCCTCGTCACTTTCCTGCTCCCCTCCGTTGGAAGCACCAAGGAAACCCCATCCACCCGTTGTGAAGAATTCGTATGGGTTCTCGTTGACGTGCTTCATGATCGGATTCCAGTTAAGGTTGACGGGACCTTCAGCCAACGGAATATCCACCGAACTGCGGGCGTCTTAGCGAATGTTTTTGGCATTTAGGTGAGAAACACTTACTCGAGCCACTGTTTGACATCGTCAAGGAGACTCGTCGGTATCGAGTTGATATGCAGAGGCGACTTGGTGAAGTCTTTAAGCACCAAAACCATATCGAACTGCTTCAACCCGAACTGAACACGCTCCAGCGATGCAATCTCGATTTCGTTCAACGTCACGACTAAGAACGGAGGATCGGAGAGGTACACCAAACAATCCGTCGTCGGTTGTAGGCGGACGTTTGTCCGGTGTGGGACGCCCTCAAACGAGAGCTCTCGGAATGGCACATCCATCTCAATGGTTTCACCAAGCTGAGGGAAAGGGTGAGACGCGTGGCGCAGTGGGCCGTTTGTGCAAGGACTTACAGCTATTGTCGCCGCCTCTGCCACCTTCTCCGCAAACGCCTTGAACTCCCTGTTCAGTGTCTGCCTTCGCTTCCGCTCCTGCTGCTCTAGTTCGATCTCGTCTTCATCTCCGTAACGGTACTTGCGCTTCCTGTTACCCGTTTCGTCGAACTGAACATCCGACGCCTCGCGAAAGAATTGGACATCCTATCAATCCTTCAGCACCAGACTGGGAAAAAAGAGACCGGGGGAACACACGTGTGCCTTCCGTTTTCCGATCATCATCGGCGACTTCAGATGTATGTGGACGATCACGAGCAATTCGTGATCACAGGGCTGGAAAAAAAGGTGTTTGATGTTGCTGAAAAGGATATCTATAATTTCGTGAGCACGGTCGGGTAGACGTGGATGCCGCAATGCGTAGTTTACCGATCTTCTGCGAACCCATTGGTGATTGGTATCGTAGACCGTTCTGATGAACCTCGACCTCCCCAGGTAGCCGCTTTCCGTCCAGAGCTGGGCGAACAAACACTTCAGGAAGCTTGACTGGTCGCCTGCCTTTGAGTTCAATGAGAGAATCCTGGTCGACGACGTCTGCCATCTCCTTCTTCTGCTGCTCCCGCTTCGTAACCTCTTTCTTCAAGTCCGTTATCTGTTTCGAAATGGTGTCGAAACGGTGGCCATCGGTGGATCTGTAAGTGATTGACCGGACAAAAGTGGCATCGGGGTCTTCAAAGGGCTATAGAAAGAGGTAAACAATATCCCAACACAATTCAAGCACACAGTCGCACCGTGTCTTCCTTCTTGCCGGCGATTTGGCCCGGTGTTTGGAAGTTAACACGAAGGAGTGTCTGATTACCCTCGTCGCTCTTGCTGACATTCTTGATCGTGTTGATATGGAAAGGGACGGCAAAGCCATGGATGGGCAAAACAATGGTCGATGCTTTTCGATCAACGAAGATCTATAAAACGTGAATGAGGGGTTTTCGTATCTGTGGCGAAAGATGACACCGACCCGCAGGTTCTCGACCTCCTTCGGAAGACCGAGTTCACCTTTGTAGCTCTGGAACTTCTTCCATCCCTGCCCCTCCTTTCCACCGGCGCCGGATCCACTCTCAGAGTACTTGGCTAAGCCATTCTTGTGGAGCTGGGCGTGCAGTTCCCTCTGATGTTCTGTAATCTTTGCAGCGGAACTCTGGGATGCCTCCGCGTGACCAGCGTTCCTAGTTTTGTTACGGAGGACCTTCCCCCCGGCGGTCTTGTTCTTCAGCGGAGATGGATTACCATTAGCACCTTTCTTTGTGGGGGCTTTTGCGTCTTCCTCTTCGCTGCCATCGTCAGAGAAAAACATGACGTGTTTAGGCTTCTTCAACCCGTCCGTGAGGCAAGTGGCTGGTCGTTTGCTGTTTACAATGACGGTGTCGTTCAGTTGTAGAGCATACCTAACCGAAGACGATGTGAGAGGAGAACACAAGGGAGAGTTTGATGTCCCGTACTTTTTTCCCTGATCGTCAACGAGGTCTTGGAATCCAAGTGAAAGGATGAAGGCCATATTCGTCCTGACCCTTCGAGCATTTTTTGCAGATAGGAGATAGACCGAGTCCCTGAATTCCTGACCGGTCTGGAATAAGAAGGGTAAGTGGATGATTACTCAGCTCCAACAGACGCGTACACAAAATCCAACGCTTTTGATGAAGTTCTTCTCCAACTCCGGTTTTTTCTCGCGAATATACGAGATAGCGTGGTGATAGACTTCACGGGCCACAACACCATCCTGCAGCTTTTGCATGAGTTCTGCTTGGAGGTTGAACAGGAGTCCGTAGATCGCTTCTTGTTCCTGACACAGAAGTCAGTAGGAAACGAGTGCACAGAATGACACACACCTTCGTAGGGTCCACCATGATACTTCTACCAAGACTTGAGCAATAGGACTTGTACCGCATTCCGACCGAGACCAAGAAAACGCCCTTATAAGCGATGTTGTCAGGCGTAGACTCGGCCGTGAACTTAAGATCATAGCCGGGGGAGGCGGTCTGGGATTGGATAATGGTTGGGTAACAGAATTCGACAGATTGCCAGTCAACCTGATGGGAGATGAATATAAGTGGCTGAAGATAATGTATCACGGTAACCCGGAACGTACCTTGCCTAGATTACCCTTCTCCCAGACCTTCATGTCGGGTGGCTTGTCATCCGACCCCAACCTTCCCTCGATGAGGGCAGCAAAGCCTTCATGTGAAATCTTGGTTTGTCGGTCGACGATAGTCTCTAGCTTAGGGGCAATATGGTGTTGAAGTAATGTCCTGGTCAGATTTCCGGCCGTCTTCAGGCTGCTCTGTTTCCCAGGAATGCGTCAGCGGGGGAGATGTGAGAATTATAGAGCACTTGCAATTTCTTCCTCGTCCTTCACAGCCACAAACCCAGAGATAGCTGAAGTGATGTCCACAACCGTTGGTTTTGTAGTGGCACCTTCGACAGCCGCAGTCCATTCGTCGACCATTTTCCCAGTATGCTTCTCCTTTACAATGATGCCGACACGCTCTGATGAGGTATACGCCCCGAGAAATTTTGGTAGAGCATCGGTGGCCGGTTCTTTACCCTTTGCCAACACGAGGATATTAACAGGAACGGGGGATTTTGGTGTGGCGACCTGTGACAGGATCTTTGCTAGTAGCCTGTGAGAACACGGAAATGCAGCGGCGCGGGGAGATAGCACCTTTCTTGGCAGAACACAAGACATGAAGTCCATTCTTCTTCAGGAGTAGGAATGTCGTCGGAAACTCGTATCCAAGTAACCAAGTCTACCCCCAGATCTTAGTGACTGTGATAATTGTTGATGGGCGGACAGTCGTACCTGGAAAGCGACCCCCTTCTTGGTTGGTTCCTCCTCGCCTGCGGGGTCTCCGGCAACTAGAAGGAGGGCATCGCAGTCGGCGACAGAACTGAAATCTTCGTCCTTGGACCCGCTCTTTCGGCTAATTAGCTGTGGTTGGGCACAACGCGCGCCAAGTGGTAAGCACCTTCCAGGAAGCCAAAACTCGCTCGAGCCTGCTATTGAAGAGGTCTTTATTGAGCTGGACATCCATCTCCAGCCAGTGAAAGCGAGCAGATGCTCGGGAAGACGGTGGACAAGGTAAAGGGAGGGGGAATGAACGTGACACACGCGTTTGTCACACTCGCGGGTTGACAACCATCCGTGCCGCCTGGGTCAGGCAGAGTCATCGTCCAAACTATTCAACAAATCTACCACGACCGGTCGACCCCCCAATCTGCTCCCAATCGCTGCATTCACATGCACCTCGTGTCTTTCTCCAATTTCAGCCCCTCGTGCCTCGTGGATGTGACCGAAGACGTGCAACCGACAACTCTCCAACTCCGTCAGCCTCCTCGCAAGGACACCACACCCCGCTCGAACCCCTTTCCTCGTTTCGTCCAGAATGTGTTCCGCTGGCGTGTGGGTTAACAGTATTTCTGTGTCGTCGGGGATCTTGGAGTAGACAGCTGTGCGCGAACACGTTCGTCCCACAATCGATGACATCATGAAGATAAGACACGCACCGGCAGCCTCATCCTTGTTCTCGTACTGGAACGCGCCGAAGGAATACCGTGCAGCAGCCTGGCAGTTGGATGGGTCGACTCATGCGAGACTGATCCCGGCGTGATTGAACGCACCGGAGATCCAAAAACTTTCCACACCTTCCCTCTCACCTCCACCTCCAGTGACTCGTATTCGAGGTAGTGGACTCCTGATCTCCGGACAGTGTCTCCTCTTATGACTTCCTGCAGTTCTTCGAACACCTAGAGCCAAATAGGACGGATGTATTGTTTCGGGTTAAGGCCCGCTTACCTTCCCGGTGAAACCCATTGTCCCCATATAACCGCCAACTTTCCAATTCTCGTCCAGGCATAACTACGAGTTGAAATGAGACGACCGCGAACCGAAAAATGGACCCGTTGAGCCTTACATCATGGTTGCCTGCGATTACACTTCACGGGCGGTGAGACGGACATACGACACCAACAAAAACACCCAATCCCACTCACACTTTCGTCTGATGGGGTAAACTTCCCAACCAGTCGAACATTGACTTCATACTCTCGGGTATCCCTGCACTGATATCTCCCGCATGTAGTAGTATATCACCGTCTGGCACCGCTGGAGTGCAGTTATGAGTATCTGAGATGCAGACGAATCTGGTCCATTGGTCCCCCGGGTGAGGTGGGACAGTTTCAGGGTCGAGATATATCCGAGCTCCTTTGGTCTGCAGGGTGACTCCTTCGCTATAAACAACGCCGCATCAGCAAGGCGAAGACATTTGTGTTTTTCTGGGACGGCTCACCTTTCGGTGGTAGATGTGGCGATCGAAGGATTCAGGCTTGTGGTCACCCTGTTATGCACTTGACCGACTATGTCCATCATCACCGACGACCAAGGACTCCCTGCACCCGACGGTCCTGCCATCTCCTCAGAAGAAACAACTGTCGAGCCCCTCTCGAAAAAAGCTCAAAAGAAGGCCGCAAAAGCTGCTCGATATGCGGAACAAAAGGTGGAACGGAGGGCGCGTGAAAAGGAGAGGAAGAAGCTCAAGCGAGCTGTCGCACAGCCCGAGCTTCAGGATGAGGATGAGGCGGTCCCGAAGTCAAAGCGGGTCAAACTGGACTCTCGCTCCCAAACAAAGTTCGGCGCGAGGCTGGTCGTTGACCTTGGATTCGATGATAAAATGACGGAGAAGGTGCGTGCCCAGCGTAGATTGCCGCCTTGTCTTAGTTTTTTTCCATCTTCGTACACAGGAAGTAATATCCTTATCCTCACAACTCGCGTACACATACAGTGCAAATAGGAAGACGCTATGTCCCTTTGAACATTTACTGTGCACCTCTCTGGATGGCAAAACTCTCACACGACTCGAGAGCATTGGCGACGCTGGGTACAAGCGGTGGACTGGCGTCGAATGGTGGACGGCATCATACGAAAAACTCTGGGACCGCACAGATGATCATACACCTGTGGATCGTGGCAGAATTGTCTATTTGACTGCCGACTCGGACGTCGAGTTGACGGAGCTGAAGGAGGGGGAAACGTACATCATTGGGGGAATCGTCGATCACAACAGGTACAAGGTACACGAAACATCGCGTGTGCAGTTGGCGAGAGCTGATCGTGCTTGTGATAGAACCTTTGCCTCGAGAAAGCGATGGAGACAGGTGTCCGTCATGCTCGTCTTCCAATAGGAACTTATCTTGCAGAGCTCCCATCGAGGAAGGTGTTAACCGTAAACCAGGTCGTTGAAATCCTCCTCCATTGGAACCAGTCGAGGGATTGGAAGGAAGCACTTTACAGTGTAATGCCGAAGCGAAAATTTAAACGGCCAGAGGACAATCGGAAAGGGAAAACTACCGAGGTAGTCGTAGAAGAGCCAAGGCAGGAAGAGTCATGAACATCTTCTCTCCTTCGTCCCAACGGACAGAATGTGCGTCTGGGGACTCTGTGCTCCGAACTAGACTCAGAGTACATCCTTGAGGCTCTTCGTAGCGGATCCCCTCTCGAGAGGTTTTGGTTGGTTTGGAGAGGGTTTCCATCCGATCTGTACGCTTCGTATTAGGCACTCGCTTGGGGGCAGTAACAATTGAACATACCATATAGATTATCTGGAAAGTGGCTGGAATAGTACCGTCTTCTTTGCCATGCATTTCTGACCTAAAGTCGGAAAAAACGCATCGCCAAATCAAGGAAATGCTCACCTTTGTAAATGGCGGAAGCAGCCGCAAGGGTATCCCGATGAATGTAACCACGTCTGAACCCCTAAAGTTAGCCCGAAGAGCCAACCCAAACACGGACGACGCGTTTACCTCCCAATGATTGCATTGCTCTCGCCCATGGCTTGAAGGTCTTCCATCAACTCCCACATGCTCGGGTAATTGACCGAAATCTCGTCGATATCCACTGTGAGTAGGGTGAAGCCTGCCCGACCAAGTAAATTGGAGACATCGCGAGTATCTGGCACATCTCTGGTGTGAGAAAAGGTATTTTTGTTCGATCTTGAGACATGGTACCAGTCATCGGGGATACACGAGGTGATATCCCACCCTCACGCTCGATTTCTGCCAACTGGAGTGAGGTCCTGCGTTATACGGTGAGCCACGACACGGGCATTGTGACCAATTGGCTGCCTACCTCAGCTCGAATAGCGTGTCACCACCAAACATGGCACCGAGGAAGACGCCATCGGGGACGAGTGCTTCCTTGATTTGAGCCAGAGCCCCTGAATATCGCCTTTACTAAGTGGTACTGAGATGGAGCGAAAGAACAACGTACCCGGCAGGTCGTTTACCCAGTGGAGGCTCAGACACGAAACAACGGCCTCCAGCGAGTTTCTGGGTATCGTAGCCAAAAGGTTCTCTTCGTCGCCAACGATTCTTTCAACTTCGACTATTGTTCACGGAATTCACAGCCATTAATTCAGATGTGGTTGGTGAAGGAAGGGGACCGGAATACCTTCAAACTCTTCGTCGGGATCACGGTGCAAAAGGTTCCCTATGTTCCCTTGAGTTTTCGGCACGGAAACGATGGGGTGTAACAGCGTACTACTCGAGTCAAGCATAATGACTTTCTGCGTCATCTCCGTCTCCAGCAGTTTTGCGAAGTGACCTGGGCCAGACCCCAGATCGAGTACGGTATTGAACTTGCGCTTGATATCCTATATGCGGCACGTTTAGGTTCGCAGAGAAGAACGCTGGGCCAGAACTTACGAGCATACGTTCTACCAGTCTATCCCCAATTTCATCCCGCACGTAATCCACTGTTCGGCTATTCTCGACGCGGTTCGGAGTGGCTGACCTGTCTTTCTGCAGGACCTTGGCATATCTGTCGAAAATCCGGTAGGGCGCCGGTGCAACCACGTCCGCTACAGAGGCCAAGGACCTGGAGTAGAACCTAGGTACCCGGGACGAGACGTGTCTGCGGAGGGGCAGCATCGGCGGGGACACGGGGCGAAAACGATCGTGGGTAATAATTAGCGCCTATACCTCATGCCTCATCATCTACAACGGTATTACCCAACGTCCTCAGAATAAATACCATCTCTTCCACCCTGGTTTCTACCAGTGCCAGCTCGTCTCTTCGTTTCTCCCAGGCCGCCAGTTCCTCCCTCTCGTTCCGCGTCAATAGTCGTTCTACGTCTTGACTAACATCAGATCTCTGGCTTTTCTCCAGTATGGCTTTCACCAGCGGTTCCTCCGCTTCTATCTGTCGCCGCTTTCCGATATTGTGAAGCGTTTTGTACGCATTGCGGAGCAGCGTGGCGTATGCCTTCCTGAGATCAACATACCTAACGAACGCATCAGTGAGATCGTTTCCAGCAGGTCACTCGGATGACCTACCAGAGAAAGAACGTCCGGGTTGGATTTCGATCCGCTCCTCGAGGAACCTCTTGCAAACTGACAAAAGCATCTGCCGATAGAGAGAACAGCAATGGACGGCAGTCCTTGGGTGCCATCATGGCTACCTTGGATATCTGCTGGGATGAGGAATCAGGTTTCAAAGTCACGGGAAACGAGCCTTTCACCTGTTTTTCATCCATCTTCCCAGTTTCTAACAGGAGTCTCACCACCCGGACGCCCTCATTCCCGTGCCTATCTCTGCAAGCGGTCTCCAGCGCTTGCAGCTGCAGTCTTCTGTGAATAATATCGAACTCCACCTGGACTTTCGATCCACTCAGGCTGACAAAAGACGCTGCTTTTCCGCTGAGACTAGGATTATCTGCCGAGGCCAGCATTCCAAGATACTCTTTCAGGAGCTCCAGGCGTGATGGTTTGCGCTTCGAAGGATAGTACAGACCGCGTGATAGGTCCTCGTCTTCCGGGATGTGTGCGGAGATATTATTGACAGAAGCGGGGTCTGGAGTGGCGATCAGAGGGAGGGGGACGGACTCTGGTTGGCTCCAACCTACCTGACCTAGCTTCATTCGGGCCTTGTTGTGTGTTGTCGGACGCTGAGAATGTGGCTCGAATAACCGCAGCCGCGCCCTCGTTAAAGCGTTGTAGGGCTGCCGCTTCCGCGAGCTATCGTAGTCGAGTAAGCCACGAGCGGGGGCAGTGATAGAACGACACCCACACTGTTTCGAATGAACACGTCGAACCTATTGAAATTAACTCTGAAATGCACTCCGCCCTGCCCTAGCGTCAGGTGGCCAGACCAAAACGACAAGAGGGGCACGAGGACACTTACATCTACCTCCTCTTCCACCGCTTTTTTCTTGAATTTGTCACGGTTGAAATTCGACCATCAATGCACTGCCTCTCACCTTGCTCGTCTTGCGGCTGAGTTCTTTCCGTTCACTCCGTTTCTGAAAAATAGAGTGTGATTGAGTGTTTGTCAGTCCACAAAACTTCCAGATACTTACCATACCGTTCATCTCTGTGACCTCCTCCTGTTCCTCCCTCCTCGCCCGAGCCCGAGCGGCTTCTTTAGCCTGTCTCAGCTCCTTTGCAGTGAGGAAGCCGACCTTTTTCCCCACCTCCTCGACTTCATACTGGATCAACTTCTCGCGAGGCGAGACGTGAGACAGTGTGGTCGATGGTCGAAGATATCCTTCCGAAACCAGTTTATACATCATCTCCTTACATTCCGACACCACTGAGGTTGTTCAGTGACCAGGGGTAGTCGGAAATGAGTCGAATGACTCACGCAAATTTGGGGTGGACTCCTGTAACAGCCGATAGATATCTGGTGGCTTCAATTTTCCATGATCCAGCACCAACTGAACAATATCTCTGCCCTAACGGCCGTTCAATCAAGGGGAAGCCCGTGGACAATCTGAAAACTCACCAGTGGTCCGCACTTCTTTTCAGCCCACCACACATACCTCCCAAACCTCAAGCGCGTCAGACATTCGTCCACGTTAAACTCTAACACCTCTTTCTCTTCATCCGCGGAAGAACGCCATAGGAGGTTTTGTTGGAACAAGACGATCACTGCAGCACGGGTGGTGCGCGGTTTTAGCGATGTGAATTGGACAATCTGTCCCAGTTTCAGGCGTCCTCGGGTGAGTAAGGCCGAAGCAACGGTCTGTCGAACGTTACAACTTGGAGTCCTAGGATAGGTGGCCATATTATAATCACGCACCGCGGTCAGCGGACCAAAATGCGAGCAAACTATCTGAGTACAAAGCTTTGCGGCCTCAGGATCTGCCATTTTAGAGTCAAGTCATGAGGGGGGAGGTTCGCCTGTGTGGGCGCTTGCTGACGCAGTCGCGATCGAGTTGCAGCCACGCGTGCGGGTTGGACCGCACATCGCAATCCCTCGGCGCAACCAGAGAATAGTCAGTTAAAAACTTTGTCATTACCAACAAAGAATCCAATTAGTCCAATGATAATGAATGGTATGTATCTATATATGATTACAGTAGGCCGAAGGGAGTGGTTGACTCCTCCCGGTCAAGATGTCTGTCGATGGTACACAATGCGAAAGGATGGTTCGAAATGCACGGGGTATGACAAGAACGTTTAAATATTCCGGCACACCGAACAATCGAATTTCAGACGATCCCGGAAGAGTGAAGCTGCAAACAGTGTAAGCATCCATGCCATACAAGAACATGGCGTGAGGAGACGCACGTAGAATGATCAACGCAGCAAGTCCAGCCACTACGACCAGGTAAATGATTGAGTACTTGACCACTATCCACCGACGCTGTCTCTTCTGTTTGGTGGAGAATAGTGGCGCTCTGATCTGTTTCGATGGGCGGAGCCAGACTGGTGAAACAACGGTCAGTAATGGTGGATCTGCGCGCGATAGTTTGACTCACAGAGCATCATGGAATGGATGCGATCGAACCATGGGATAAACAGGGGGACAGTCAAGATGACCAACAGAATGTGAGCCAATAGGAAGTCCGAACTCCAAAGTGACATCTCAACGATCTTGACCACAAATTCTCGGGCGGGTTGGGAGATCGCGGAGTTTCCGAGGCCCCTACCATACCACTGACCAGTCCACCAAGCCCTGTTGGTCTCGTCGTGCTTGAACTCGCGGGTCAAGAAGACCGCAATAAGGATCTTCTGGATGGCCCGTTGGATTGCGACGATCGCGACGACACCGAGGACGGCATGGGAGGCATCCCAAAGTTCCAGGAACCACTGACAGTACATCGTTAAGCACGGACACATGAGGAAAGACAACTGAGGTGCACTCACGAAGAACTCGAAAAACGCGACAATACCAATGAGTGCGGAGAAATGGGCGAAAGCGGCCATGTAAGATCCGAACCTCTGCCACTTGGAGAAAACCGGTCCAAGGAGCAGCGAGACGAAGAAGAGGGTAATGAGTATAGTGGCGTTCCAAATGGTCGGGCCGACAGCGACAACCATAATTCGGATAAGTGGGCTTGGAGGTTGGTTTCCAGTCTCGTCAGGGAAGGACTTGACGAACATGTAGGCGATCACAAAGATGGTCGCTGAGATCAATGGCCAGATAATCTCCGAAAAGAGGACCGCCCTCCACCCAGCTCGTGGGACATCGCCTGAAAGCTTCTCTGAAGGATGACCCAATTTCTTCTTCTTGTAACCTGTAATCATAGTCCTGGACAACCTGCAATAGCCATACCAGCTGCTTGCTTTCGTCCTCGAATTGCCGCGAGACATCCATCGCAAGAACTCTCGGTAATCGATGATAAAGTCGGCAACCGAGAACTGGTGGGGATTGAACACGAAGGGGGCGATGCAAAGTGATAGGACCGAGAACCAGAAGTAGATCAGGTGAGGGATCCAAATGGCCAAGCTAGCATACAGGAGGATTAGCAAATTGCGCATTCCCATGTAGATGCTTGGCCCGGCGAAACGAGAGTAGAGGATCGCGAACGACACCCGAGTGGTAGAGAAACCACGACCTGTAGCGATGTAACGGGCGCCACCAAACGCCAAGTTGCTGAGAAGTGACTGCGAGTATATCTGGGTAGAAAACACTTCGAAGACCGGGGAGAGGGAGAGGAAATGTTTTGTCAAACGAATGATAGCCTTTACGGTTCCTCGTTCGACCAACTCTGCAAAGCTCTTTGAATATAAGGGGTGCAGCGGCGCGGAAGGAGAACTTGCCTTGCAGAAACAGCGGGAGGAATGCAATGATGAAAACCAGGAAAATTGACACGATACAACGCTTGATCCAATCAAAGACGGGGATGAGGATGTAGCATGCTGACGCGGTGCCCTGAACGTTGCCATTCGCATCCGCTGGGCAGATGTCGAGTTGCTTGTGAAGAGTTCCGATATACAACACTGCCAACGGCGTCAGACAGTTAAATGAGCAACGAAGATGGGGACTCACGGGTGACCAAGAAGATCTGGATCGAATAGATGACCAGAATGTTGTTTATCTGGAAACCAGGGTGGCCATAATAGAATGTCAAGAACCGATCCACGGGGAGCTGGGTGCCCAGGTAGTAGTACTCTCGACTGAGTAGCTGTTCACCCATTCCCGTCCCAATCTTGGTCTGGAAGTTCAAGACGGTACCGAAACCGAGATCACGACCCTTTCCACACTGGTAATAGTCGGAATGCTTGATCCTGCCACCGCGGCCAAAGGCGTTCATACCGGCGAAGATATCCTCGTTGAGATGCAGACCCTTTTGCGCCTTGGAAACTCCTCCGCGGGTGGTCATGAAGATACCATTGAGGAAATCGGGGTGTCCGTAGTGAAGTTTCCCACCGATCCAAGCGAGAGCGCGAGCAGTCATGGTACCGAACGTCTGTTCCTTTCCAGCAGCAATGTCGCCCAGAACGCCAATATTCTCCGAGAAGATATACTCGCGAGTACCGACGATGGCGACAGGTGACCTATTGAACTCCTTGTGACCCCACTGGGCGTAAGGGCTTTGACCAGACATGTTGTACTCTTCGAACTCCCCGAGGATGTTGCGAATCTTCAAGCATTCCTCCAGGTAGTTGTCCTGATTGGCGTCGATAAGCTGTAGATATTCGCCTCGATAGAAGACGATGGCATGGTTCTGGTTATCCGATTTTCCGTCACCTAAGATGGGGTTTCCGGGAAGTTCGATCCTGAACTTGGGCTTGCGTCGTCCGGTTTTCTCATCAAACTCAGAGTGGCCGTCGATGAGGGTAGAAAATAACCTCGGGTCGCTTCCTTTGGCTCCGGGTTCCTCGTCCAGGAATGTAATTTGAAGGTCGGGGTAGGCGCGCAACAAGAACTCCGCGTTCTCTTGCTCTTCCTTGTTGAATTTGGAGTACCTCTGCATGGAGACAACAAACTTGAACTTCCTCCTCGACATGCGTTCGAGTTCCCTTTCTAACCTGTCGGTATTGCCCGCGAACCTTTGGACGATCTGGGGATTTTCGACGCGGTAAAGGAGTTTGATAGCCTTCGAATAGTTCATCATCCCAGAAACCGTCCGGTAGAGTGTCTGTGCGCGGAGGGAGGCCCAGATACGCGTGCGAAGAGTGAACTCCGGTGAAGCTGTCTTGAAACCGATGCAGTAGAAGGGGAGGTCATCCGCTTTACGGCTGCTCTTCTCGGTCGCGGTCGTGGTCGGGGTGCTGTCGAATCCGCTTTCCTCCGCCAAGATTTTGGTATCCTTGACGAAGTTGTCCCATTCAACTGGGTGAAGTTGTTTGAGATACTCCAGCTGAGTAAGGCGAGTATTCTGGTCCTCCTCTCGAATGATCTCCCGGAGGCTGAGCAGGATCTTCTCCGAATAATGGGGAACAAGGACGGTGAACGTTGGCATGGCATCGACGGGCAAGGCTTCGGGTAAAGCGGTGGTAAGGGATGACGCGAAGAACGAAATGCGCCTTTCGGCCTCTCCATCGACAGGGAAGAAGTTACTCTTTGAATTGTTACCGTCGTTGTGTGTGAAGAACGGCGGGGCACGCAGAGTGCGGGCACCGTTAGGGCCTTCAACTTGGTGGTAGAGGAGGCGCTGAACGTGATCGATTGAGAGGAGATGTTCGCGGTACATGGAAATGATAATCGCGTTCCACAATTGCGAGACCAAGACCTGTAGAAATGTGAGCCGCTGAGTAAAGCATATGGAGTTTGTACAAACCTTGGGTTTGTATTTGACCTCCATCTCTCCAGTGGCGAGCAATTTGGCATACATGCGTTTCGGCATGCGGGTATAGATGTCCTTCCAAGGGGTCCAAATAGAAAGGCCAAGAGCGAATGACCGACCAATACTGAGTACCACGAGCCAAATAATGTACCAAAGGTACGTGTCCAAGAAGAAGAGAATCAGATCCATCAGGTACATGATCACCAGGGAGAACGGCATGTGGTTCCTGCAAAGGGCGTCGCCGAAGATCTTGTCGTTGCAACGTTCGATTTTTGTACGGGCCATGACAGAGACTGGTGCACTGAAGGACGACGAAAGGAAGAAATACGATTCAACGTACTTGCAACCGAACACCAAGATCCAAAGGAGGATGGACGCGAAGCGGGCGGCACCGGGAAGTGTAGGATAGGAAGCAGTGAACGTCTGCGAGGCCATGTACTTCCTCGACTTTCCAGCAACTCTGTCTCCAAACATGCGACCGGAGGGAATCATGGCGAATGCGATAGTGGCGACGACTGAAATAAAGAACTGGACTATGCCAACAATGAGAGGTATATTGCCGTTGTTATCCTTGCCATCGACCATAGCAATATAAACCGTCGGACCAGCCGTTAATGCAAGGATGATGAGCAAGAATACGAGTCGCGTGGTGAGATGGGAAGCGTTGTTCCATGTCGTAGGGATGTATGCAAATTCTGCTAGGGTTGCAGCAATCATGATCAGAGTCGCCACTGCACCTCCCAGGGCGACAGCGGACCAAGTCATCGGTGCGGAAGGTTCGAGCTTGGTTTTTGGGGCGTAAACGCGAGGCGAATTGAAGGCGGTGTAGTACCAGAACAGGGCAACATGGAGAATCCAGATGCGGTTGAAATTGACGAGGAGGTGAGCCGCTGATCGCTTCTCATAGTAGGTCTTGAAGAATACTTTATTCCAGTCAATCTTGCTGAACTGCATGTACCTCTTGGAGGGCGGGAGGTCGACGAGTCGTTTCTGTAGTAGAAAGATTAGGACAGTCAGGGGAGCGGATGAAACGAAACCTACCCCATCACCGAACACGATTCGAGCAATTCCTTCTGGATACCAGAAGAGCTGATTGATGTCATCATATCCAACGATTTGGTGGTGATCGCGTTCTCTGCGAACATATTTCCCATCGACAACTTCATAACCCTGGTTTCGCATGAAGCGGTATATGGGTTTGATGACATGCTCCAAGTACAGGCCCTCGGGAACGGGATCGGCTCGGTTCTGACACTCGGGACTGCGATAGTAGTCGTCGGCGCACTTGAAGATGAAGCACATGCACTCGGGCACAAAACGAACATTGCCACCCTCTCCCCAGCACATCAGATAGAGGGCCAATTGACGGAGACGGTCATAGTGGCTCATGTTGTTCATGGCATTCCTCCAACGGTTCAAGGCGCTGTCCAACGACTTGCTGCCTGCGGTCTTAACGGGGCCACCCTTGACACTTCGCAACCGTTGGAGACCAGGATTTTGTGTCTGCCCAACGGCGTCGTCAAGGTTGAGCTGGGCGGCAAAATACCATTTGCGGTAGTTTGCATGTTGGCCGCCGATGTAATCAGCGTGGAGGGTGAGGAGGGCTTGATTAGGAGACATTCGGGAGGCGCGGGAGTCTAGTTGGTGCATCAAAAAGTCAAACTAGAGGGAGAAAACAAAAGGTGAGCAAAAGGGAGGGACTGAGGTGTGACGACTGACCATATTACGCATGGAATCTTTCTGGAATCCAAATTTGTAGGAGAGGTCAAGGAATATATCTTCTATTTCCTCCGTGGAGATAGGTATCTGGCGTTCTGAAGACCACGCAGGGTAGGGCGCGGAGGAACCGGGTGCGTCGGCAAAGGGACCATGCTGGGTCCCGCTGATACCGCTCAGATGAGAGTCAACAGAGGCTGAATACTGGCGACTGTAGAGGTAGTCCGAGTCTGAATCGTGACCTTGGGCTGTGTAAAAAAAGGTTGAGTTGAGTTGTAGGGGACTGCCAGGCAGAGCACGAACAAAAGCCATCATAGCTGGGGGATTGGTCGTAATTAGCTAGAGGGACTTGACTTGAGTTCGCAGAGGCGGTTCCGCGGTAGGGGCCTTGTTCTGGAGGGTAGCCTCCCGGCCGCTGTTTGTAAGAAGAGGGAGGGTTGCCAGAAGTGTCCGGTGGGCCATAGCCTGGTCGACCGGCCATGAGGTGAGAGGATTAGGAGAAGAAATGAGCGACTTTGGAAGAGCTGTTCAGTGGAAAATTGAAGAAAAGACAGAAGAAATCGCGGGTGCCCTGTCTTCCTGCTGGCCGTGGCGGAGGCTGAACGGAGACGTAGGCGAGAGAGAGAGAGAGAGGTGGAGGCGAGTTGGAGGGCGATTGCCTATTGCCGGTTTCGAAATAGTTGGCACATGAACTCCGCCGCGTTGAAAAAAATAGCCTCGTTTGTACAGTGAGAGTATTGCGCGGGTTTTCCCTCAGCGAT
>Ga0307515_10001129_pt1 | contig 61098 bp, 51 predicted proteins | sample 17_EM_MG_FD_194513 | JGI IMG/M metagenome (GOLD analysis project Ga0307515, IMG submission 194513) | Populus trichocarpa ectomycorrhiza microbial communities from riparian zone in the Pacific Northwest, United States - 17_EM | ecosystem: Host-associated > Plants > Roots > Unclassified | place... | reverse complement strand
ATGCCCGAACCGCCGACCCCGCCCAGCGCGTGGCGTGCGGCCAGGCACGCCACCCGTGGTGCTTGCAGAGCGGTGGTGGTGCCTGCGGGCGCAGGCCCCATTCGCGGTCGCCAAGGCGGTGCTGCGCCAACCCGGGTGTTGATGGGTTGCTGGCGGCACGCCGCGGTTCATCTCCGCGAGCGTGGGCCGGAGAACGCAGGCACCGCCAGCGACCTGCCGCCACGGACCTGGCCCGCGCATGCCTCGGACGCGGATACCGGACACCGGACTTCCGCAACGGGCCGCCAGCAGACACAAGCACCGGGCGTTTCATGTCAGCGAAGTATCGACCTCGCGCCGCGCCAGCGCCAGGAACTCGGCCGACTGCATCTCGTGCAGCCGCGATACGGTGCGCGGGAATTCGTGCGCCAGCGGGCCTTCGGTGTACAGCGCCTCCGGCGGCACTTCGGCCGACAGCACGAGCTTGACGCGGCGGTCGTAGAGCACGTCCACCAGCCACGTGAAGCGGCGTGCCTCGCTGGCCAGCCGTGGCGACATCTGCGGCACATTCGACAGCAGCAGCGTGTGGAAACGCGCCGCCAGCTCCAGGTAGTCGTTCTGCGAGCGCGGGCCGCCGCACAGCTGCTTGAAGTCGAACCAGACCACGCCGCCGGCGCGGCGCAGCGCGTGCAGCGAGCGGTGCTCGATGTGCAGATCGCGGTCTTCGTCGCGCGCTTCGGCCAGGCTTTCGAAGGTGCGCGACAGCGCGGCTTCGGCCACCTCGCCGAGCGGGCAGTGGTACATCTCCACCTGCTGCAGCGTGCGCTGGCGGTAGTCGACGCCGGCGTCGACGTTGACGATCTCCAGCTTGGCCTTCAGCAGCTCGATCGCCGGCAGGATGCGGTCGCGGTGCAGGCCGTTCGGGTACAGCGCGTCGGGCTCGAAATTCGACGTGGCGACGATGCTGACGCGGTTGGCGAACATCGCGTCGAGCAGCCGGTGCAGGATCATCGCGTCGGTCACGTCGGCGACGTGGAACTCGTCGAAGCAGATCAGCCGGAAGCGGCGCGCGATGCGCCGGCCGAGTTCGTCCAGCGGGTTCACCGTGCCTTTGAGATCCTGCAGCTCGCGGTGCACCTCACGCATGAACTCGTGGAAGTGCAGCCGCGTCTTGCGCGTCAGCGGCACGGCCTGGAAGAAGCAGTCCATCAGGAAGCTCTTGCCGCGCCCGACGCCACCGTGCATGTAGACGCCGCGCGGGATCGGCGGATGCCGGATCAGCTTGGTCAGCGCGTTGCTGCGCCGGGCCTTGTAGTCGGCCCATTCGGTCTCGCAGCGTTCGAGCGCTGTGACGGCACGCAACTGGGCTTCGTCGGCCTGGTAGCCACGCTCCGCCAGCGTGGCTTCGTACAGCTGGCGGACGGCCACGGGCTCAGAAGTTGAGCGTGCGCTTGTCGACGGCGAGCGCGGCTTCCTTCGTCGCTTCGCTCAGGCTCGGGTGCGCGTGGCAGATGCGCGCGATGTCTTCGCTGCTGGCGCGGAACTCCATCGCCACCACCGCTTCGGAGATCAGCTCGCTGGCCATCGGGCCGACGATGTGCACGCCGAGGATCTCATCGGTCGCGGCGTCGGCCAGGAACTTGACCATGCCGGTGGTGTCGCCCAGGGCGCGCGCACGGCCGTTGGCCATGAACGGGAAGGTGCCGGCCTTGTAGGCGCGGCCGGCGGCCTTCAGCTGCTGTTCGGTCTGGCCGACCCAGGCGATCTCGGGGCTGGTGTAGATGACCCACGGGATGGTGTTGAAGTTGACGTGGCCGTGCTGGCCGGCAATGCGCTCGGCCACGGCCACGCCTTCTTCCTCGGCCTTGTGCGCGAGCATCGGGCCGCGCACCACGTCGCCCACCGCCCAGACGCCGGGCAGGTTGGTGCGGCATTCGTCGTCGACGACGATGGCGCCGCGTTCGTCGAGCTTCAGCCCCACGGCTTCGGCGTTCAGCCCGGTGGTGTTCGGCACGCGGCCGATCGAGACGATGAGCTTGTCGACGTCCAGCGTCAGCGCGTCGCCCTTGGCGTTCGTGTAGGCAACGCTGACACCCTTCTTGCCGGCCTTGACCTCGCCGACCTTGACGCCGAGTTCGATCTTCAGCCCCTGCTTGACGAAGGCCTTGTGCGCTTCCTTGGCGATCTGCTCGTCGACCGCGCCCAGGAAGGTCGGCAGCGCTTCGAGCACGGTGACTTCGGAGCCGAGCCGGCGCCAGACCGAGCCCATCTCCAGCCCGATGACGCCGGAGCCGATCAAGGCCAGTTTCTGCGGCACCGCCGGGATGCGCAGCGCGCCGTCGTTGCTGAGGATGGTCTCTTCGTCGAAGGGCGCACCGGGCAGCGCGCGCGCGTTCGAGCCGGTGGCCACGATGACCTGCTTGCCGACCAGCGACTCTTCGCCGACGGCAACTTCCCAGCCGCCGTCAGCCGCCTTGACGAAGGAACCGCGGCCGTGGAAGAAGCTCACCTTGTTCTTCTTCAACAGGAACAGGATGCCGTCGTTGTTCTGCTTGACCACCGTGTTCTTGCGGCCGAGCATCTTGCTCACGTCGATGCTCAGATCCTTCAAACCGATGCCATGGTCGGCAAACGAATGGCCGGCGTGCTCGAAGTGTTCGCTCGACTGCAGCAGCGCCTTGCTCGGGATGCAGCCGACGTTGGTGCAGGTGCCGCCCGGCGCCGGACCGCCCTTGTCGTTCTTCCACTCGTCGATGCAGGCGGTGTTGAAGCCGAGCTGGGCCGCGCGGATCGCGGCGATGTAGCCGCCCGGGCCGCCGCCGATGACGATGACGTCGAAGTTCTTGGACATGTTTCTTTCAGGGTTCTTCGGGGACGAAGATCCACAGCAGGATGTACAGCAGCACGCCGGTGCCGCCGAAGAGTGCCAGCACGGCCAGGATCAGGCGCCATATCCACGACTCGACGCCGGTGCTCAGCGCCACGCCGCCGCAGACACCGCCGATCCAGCGGTCGGCGCGGCTGCGGCGCAGCCGGTTCACCGCGTCGACGGCCGGGATGTCGGAAGGCACGGCCGTGCCGAGCAAGCGCGCCTTGGCGCGCGCGAACTCGTCGTCGGAGATCGAACCGCGTGAACGCAGTTCGTCCAGTTTCGACAGCTCGTCGGCCAGGCTCATGGGTGTGCCCTATCAGATGTCGAACAGCAGCCGCGCCGGGTCTTCCAGCGCTTCCTTCATCGCCACCAGGCCGAGCACGGCTTCGCGGCCGTCGATGATGCGGTGGTCGTAGCTCATCGCCAGGTAGTTGATCGGCCGCACCACGACCTGGCCGTTTTCGACCACCGCACGGTCCTTCGTGGCATGCACGCCGAGGATCGCGCTTTGCGGCGGGTTGATGATGGGCGTGCTGAGCATCGAGCCGAAGACGCCGCCGTTGCTGATGGAGAAGGTGCCGCCGGACAGGTCGTCGATCGACAGCTTGCCGTCGGCCGCCTTCTTGCCGTATTCGGCGATCTTCTTCTCGATGTCGGCAAAGCTCATCTGGTCGGCATTGCGCAGCACCGGCACCACCAGGCCGCGCGGCGACCCGACGGCGATGCCGATGTCGAAGTAGCCGTGGTAGACGATGTCGTTGCCGTCGACGCTGGCGTTGATCACCGGGTACTTCTTCAGCGCCGCCACGGCCGCTTTCACGAAGAAGCTCATGAAGCCGATCTTGACGCCGTGCTCCTTCTCGAACTTCTCCTGGAAGCGCTTGCGCATTTCCATCACCGGCGCCATGTTGACCTCGTTGAAGGTGGTCAGGATGGCGTTGGTGGCCTGCGACTGCAGCAGCCGCTCGGCGATGCGGGCACGCAGACGCGACATCGGCACGCGCTGCTCGGGGCGGTCGCCCAGATTGGCACCCGCCGGCGCTGCCACCGACGGCAGCGGCTTGGCCACGGCCGGCGCGGCCGCCACGGCCACCGGTGCCGGCACGGCCTTCGGTGCGGCGATGGCGCCGAGCACGTCGCCCTTCGTCACGCGCCCGTCCTTGCCGGTGCCGGGCACCGAGCCGCTGGCCAGGTTGTTGTCGGCCATCAGCTTGGCGGCGGCGGGCATCGCGATGTCGCTCTTGTTCACCGCGGCAGCCACCGGCGCGGCCGGAGCCGGCGCCGCGGCGGCCGGCGTGGCGGCAGCGCCGGCCTTGCCTTCGGTGTCGATCTTGGCGATCACCTGATCGCTGGTCACCGTGCCGCCATCGGCAACGGTGTGTTCGGCGAGCACGCCGTCGGCCGGCGCCGGCACCTCGAGCACGACCTTGTCGGTTTCGATCTCGATCAGGATCTCGTCCATCGCCACGGCTTCGCCGGGCTTCTTCTTCCACTGCAGCAGGGTGGCCTCGGCCACCGATTCCGACAGTTGCGGAACCTTCACTTCAACGATTGCCATGGTCTATCTCTGAATTGTTCTTACTTGGTGAGCACGAAGCCCTTGAGCTTGCCGAAAGCCTGGTCGAGCAGCGCCTTCTGCTGCTCCTGGTGCAGGTGCGAATAACCCACCGCCGGCGACGCCGACGCGGGCCGCCCGGCATAGCCGAGCTTCTGTCCTTCGAGCATGTTCTCGTGCACGTAGTGCTGCACGAAGAACCACGCGCCCTGGTTCTGCGGCTCGTCCTGGCACCACACGACGTCGGTGGCGTTCGGGAAGCGCTTCATCTCGGCCGCGAAAGCCTTGTGCGGGAACGGGTAGAGCTGCTCGACGCGCAGGATCGCCACGTCCCAGGCCTTCTTCTCGTCGCGCTTCTTGATCAGGTCGTAGGCCACCTTGCCCGAGCAGCAGATGACCTTCTTGACCTTCTCGCCGTCGACCTCGGTCCGGCTCGGCCCGATCACGGTCTTGAACTCGCCCTTGGTGAATTCGGTCAGCGGCGAGCCGGCGTCCTTGGCGCGCAGCAGCGACTTCGGCGTGAAGATGATCAGCGGCTTGCGGAACTGGCGCACCATCTGCCGGCGCAGCAGGTGGAAGATCTGGCTGGCGCTGGTGGGCTGCACGACCTGCATGTTGTTGTCGGCCGCCAGCTGCATGAAGCGCTCCAGGCGCGCCGAGCTGTGCTCCGGGCCCTGCCCTTCGTAGCCGTGCGGCAGCATCAGCGTCAGCCCGTTGGCACGGCCCCACTTGACCTCGCCCGACGCGATGAACTGGTCGATGACGACCTGCGCGCCGTTGACGAAGTCGCCGAACTGGGCTTCCCAGATCGTCAGTGTGTTCGGCTCGGCGCTGGAGTAGCCGTACTCGAAGCCGAGCACCGCTTCTTCGGACAGCAGCGAGTCGATGACGACGAATGGCGCCTGGCCGTCGGCCACGTTCTCCAGCGGGATGTAGGTGCCGACGTCCCACTTCTCGCGGTTCTGGTCGTGCAGCACGGAATGCCGGTGCGTGAAGGTGCCGCGGCCGCTGTCTTCGCCCGACAGGCGCACGGCATAACCGCTGGCCACCAGCGACGCGAAGGCCAGGTGCTCGCCCATGCCCCAGTCGACATTGATCTCGCCGCGGCCCATGGCGGCGCGGTCGGCGATGACCTTCTCCACCAGCGGATGCAGCTTGAACGTGCCGGGGATCGTGGTGATGCGCTCGGCCAGGCGGCGGATCTCGGCCAGCGGCAACGCCGTGTCGGCGGCGTCGGTCCACTTCTTGCCGAGGAAAGGCGCCCAGTCGACGGCGTACTTGCTCTTGAAGTTGGTCAGCACCGGGTCGACGGTGTGCTTGCCGGCGTCGAGCGCGGCACGGAAGCCCTTGACCATCGCCTCCGGGCCGCCTTCGGGCAGCACGCCCTGGGCCACCAGCTTCTCGCCGTAGAGCTTGCGCGTGCCGGGGTGCGCCGCGATCTTCTTGTACATCAGCGGCTGCGTCAGGCTCGGCGTGTCCTGCTCGTTGTGGCCGAGCTTGCGGAAGCAGATGATGTCGACGACGACATCCTTGTTGAACTGCTTGCGGTAGTCCATGGCCAGCGCGGTGCACAGCACCACGGCTTCGGGGTCGTCGCCGTTGACGTGCAGCACCGGCGCTTCGATCATCTTCACGACGTCGCTGCAGTACAGCGTGGAGCGCGAGTCGCGCGGGTCGCTGGTGGTGAAGCCGATCTGGTTGTTGATGACCAGGTGCACCGTGCCACCGGTGAAGTAGCCGCGCGTCTGCGCCAGCGCCAGCGTTTCCATCACCACGCCCTGGCCGGCGAAGGCGGCGTCGCCATGCACCAGCACCGGCAGCACCTGGGCGCCGGTCTTGTCGCCGCGGCGGTCCATGCGCGCCTTCACCGAGCCTTCGACGACCGGGTTCACGATCTCCAGATGGCTCGGGTTGAAGGCCAGGCTCAAATGCACCGGGCCGCCGCGCGTGGTGACGTCGCTGCTGAAACCCTGGTGGTACTTCACGTCGCCCGAGGGCAGCGCTTCGGGCGCGGTGTGGTCGAACTCGGCGAACAGATCCTTCGGCATCTTGCCCAAGGTGTTGACCAGCACGTTGAGGCGGCCGCGGTGGGCCATGCCGATGACGATCTCCTGCACGCCGCTGGCGCCGGCGCGCTGCACCACTTCGTCCATCGACGCGATGAAGCTTTCGCCGCCTTCGAGCGAGAAGCGCTTCTGGCCCACGTACTTGGTGTGCAGGTAGCGCTCGAGGCCTTCGCTGGCGGTCAGCCGGTCGAGGATGTGCTTCTTTTCTTCGGCGCTGAAGGTCGGCTTGCCGCGGATCGACTCCAGCCGCTCCTGCCACCAGCGCTTCTCGGCCGGGTCGGTGCAGTGCATGAACTCGGCGCCGACCGTACCGCAGTAGGTTTCACGCAGGGCCTGCACGATCTCGCGCAAGGTCATGTGCTCGGCCTTGCTGAAATAGGTGTTCACGGCCGAGAACGTGATGTCCATGTCGGACTCGCTCAGGTCGTAGAACGCCGGCTCCAGCTCGGGCAGCTTGGGACGCTCGGTGCGCTTCAGCGGGTCCAGGTCGGCCCAGCGCGAGCCCAGGAAGCGGTAGGCCGCGATCAGCGACTGCACGTGCACCTGCTTGCGCGCGACGGCCAGATCGGCCTCGCTGGCCTTCAGCGCAAAGGCATTCGCCTTGGCGCGCTGCGCGAACGATTCGACCACCGGCGCGTGCGCGACGTCGCGGTTGTCAGAGCCGTCGGCTGCGGGTACGTGCTGGAGATTGTCGAAGTAGGTGCGCCAGTTGTCGGGCACGCTACCGGGGTTGTCGAGGTAGGCCTCGTACAACTCTTCGACATAGGGCGCATTGCCCCCGAACAGGTACGAATTGGACCTGTACTGCTGCATCATGTTTCGCTCACCTTCCGCCCCGGTTTCCAGGGCTTGCGATGGGTTGATCAACCTTCCGCGGCCCCGGCTCTACCGGTTGGCGGACTAGCGACCCGCCTTGCTGTTCAGTCATCAACCAGCAAGGGGACGGGAAGGACCAAGTCATTCAGGTCGCGACTGTAGCACCGGCGGTGAATTGGCGTGGCTCGGCCCGCTACCTCGGGCGACTACAAGGCCCGCGCTGCGGCAGACTGTGGTCGTCATGCGACACCGCGTCATCCTGCTGCAGCCCGAAGCGCCGCCCAAGCCGGCGAGCGGCCAGCCGTGCAACGGCTGCGGCGTCTGCTGCGCCGCCGAGCCCTGCCCGCTGGGCATGTGGATCTCGCGGCGGCGCCACGGCGCCTGCGCCGCGCTGCTGTGGAACGACGCCGAGCAGCGCTACCACTGCGGCGCCGTGGCCGAGCCGCAGCGCTTCCTGGGCTGGCTGCCGCCGGCGCTGGCGCGGCGGCTGGCGCTGCGCTGGATCGCGGCCTCACGCGGCTGCGACTCCGATCTCGAAGCCGCCTGAAACTGCCTGAAGGCATCCGCGGGCTTGTACCGGCTGGCATGGCCTTGGCACGGCTCTAGCATGCAGGCTTCGATTTACCGCAAGGGACCGGGCATGACACTCAAGAGTTCGATCGCCGTGCTGGCCGTCATGGCTGCGCTGGCCGCGCCGGCCGGCGCGCAGACGCTGCACTGGGCGGCGCAGAACGACATCCTGACGATGGACCCGCATTCGCAGAACCATGCGACGACGAACGCCATCATGATGCACGCCTACGAAGGCCTCACGCGCTACGGCCCGACCTTCCAGGTCGAGCCGGCACTGGCCACGAAATGGACCTACATCACGCCGACGCAGGTGCGCTTCGAACTGCGCCGCGGCGTGAAATTCCACGATGGCACGCCCTTCACCGCCGACGACGTGATCTTCTCCTTCGGCCGCATCCGCCAGCCGCAAGGGACGATGCAGATCTACGTCACCGGCATCGCCGACATCAAGAAGATCGACGACCACACGGTCGACCTGATCCTGTCGGCGCCGCAGCCCATCCTGCTGCGCAACATCATCGACTTCCGCATCATGAGCAAGGCCTGGGCGGAGAAGAACCGCACCGCCAACGTGCAGGACTACAAGGCCAAGGAAGAGAACTACGCGTCGCGCAACGTGATGGGCACCGGCCCGTACAAGATCACCGGCTGGCAGCCCGAGCAGCGCATCACGATGGTGGTCAACAACGACTGGTGGGACAAGCACACCGGCAACGTCAAGGAAGTGATCTACACGCCGATCAAGAGCGACCCGACGCGCGTGGCGGCGCTGCTGTCGGGCGATGTCGACATGCTCACTGACATCCCGACGCAAGACGTGGCGCGGCTGCGCAACGACCCCAAGCTGAAGATCGTCGACGGCCCCGAGGTGCGCACCATCTACCTCGCACCCGACCTTGGCAGCCCCGAGCTGAAGTACGGCAGCGTGAAGGGCAAGAACCCGTTCGCCGACAAGCGCGTGCGCCAGGCGCTGAGCATGGCCATCGACCGCGAGGCGATCAAGCGCAACATCATGCGTGGCCTGTCGATCCCGGCCGGCGTCATGGTGGCACCGGGCGTCAACGGCAATGCGCCGGACATCGACGTGCCGACCAAGGCCGACGCCGAAGGCGCGAAGAAGCTGCTCGCCGAGGCCGGCTACCCGGACGGCTTCGAGGTGCGGCTGAACTGCCCGAACAACCGCTACGTCAACGACGAGGAAATCTGCCAGGCGATCGTCGCGATGTGGGCGCGCATCGGCGTGAAGGCGCCGCTGGTCGCCGAGAACATGGCCACCTTCGCGCAGAAGTTCCAGAACTTCGACTCGTCGCTGTACCTGCTGGGCTGGGGTGTCGCGACCTACGACGCGCAGTACATGATCCAGTCGCTGATCCGCACCCGCGGCACCGGTGCCGACGGCAACTACAACTTCTCGAAGATCAGCGACCCGGTGGTCGACCGGCTGACCGATTCGATGAAGAGCGAGACCGATGTCGCCAAGCGCAACGCGATGATCCGCGAAGCGCTGGTCCGCATCCGCGACGAGGTGCTGGTGATCCCCATCCACCACCAGATGCGGCCCTGGGCCATGAAGGCCGGCGTGAGCACCGTGCACCGCTCGGACGACCGGCCCGAGGCACGCTTCACGTCGATGAAGTGAGCCGGTTCCGGTAGATGCGGCCGCCCTTCATCACGAAGGGCATGCCGCTGTCGGGCGCGGCCAGCATCGCCAGCGACGACATCGGATCGCCTTCGACCACCAGCAGATCGGCGAAGGCGCCGGCCACGATCTGGCCGACGCGGCCTTCCTGGCGCATCAGCCGCGCCGCGGTGATGGTGGCGCTTTGCAGCGCTTCGGCGGCCGGCATCGCGGCCCGGCGCAGCTCGAACTCGCCCGACTGCTGCTCGTGCATGTGGCCGAGCAGGTCGGTGCCGAAGACCACCGGCACGCCTTCGGCACGCGCGATGCGCACGGCTTCGATGCCGCGGTCCTGCACGAGCTTCAGCTTCTCCAGCATCGGCGCCGACCAGCCCAGCCGCACGCCTTCGGCAGCCAGCGCGGCATAGGTCGACAGCGTCGGCACCAGGTAGGTGCCGTGCGTCTTCATGACGCGCGCGGTGGCTTCGTCAATCAGGTTGCCGTGTTCGATGCTGCGCACGCCGGCCTGCACCGCGCGCGTCACGGCACGCGGCGAATAGGCATGCGCCAGCGCATACAGGTTGGCGGCTTCGGCTTCCTCGACCGCGGCGCGCAGCTCTTCCACCGAGAACTGCGTGCCTTCGAGCGGGTCGCTCGGGCTGCTGATGCCGCCGCCGGCCATGATCTTGATCTGGTTGGCGCCGCTGCGCACCTGCTCGCGCACGGCACGCCGCACTTCGCCGACGCCGTCGGCGATCGCGCCGATCAGGCCGAGGCCAGCGCAGCTGCAGAACATCTCGCGCGACTTCACGCCCTTGGGCCGCATGTCGGCATGGCCGCCGGTCTGCGAGATCGGCGCGCCGGAGATGAACAGCCGCGGGCCGTCGAACAGACCGCGCTCCACCGCTTCCTGCAAGCCGTAGTCGGCGCCGGCCGCGTCGCGCACGGTCGTGAAGCCGCGCATCAGCATGTCGCGCATGATGCGGCCGCTCTCGGCCGTGACCAGCGACGGCGGCTGCAGTGCCAGCGCCACCAGGTCGTGCGACGCGGCGACGACGTGCACATGGGCGTCGATCAGCCCCGGCAGCACGGCGCGGCCGCCGGCGTCGATGGCCTCGGCATCGTCGACCTGCAGCGGCTCCTGCGTCACCGCGACGAAACGATCACCTTCGATGACGACGGTGCTGCCCGGGCGCATGACGCCCGCCGCGCTGTCGAAGACATTCGCGTTGCGGACGACCAGGCGCCGCGCGTTCACATCAGCCTCGTCCGGGCACCGGCAAATTCGCGCTTCAGCCGCGCCACCAGGTCCGCCGTCGGCACGACGGCCTGCACGGCGCCTATGCCCTGGCCGCAACCCCAGATGTCCTTCCAGGCCTTCTTCGCGCCGGCGCCGCCGAAGTCCATCGTGCTGACGTTGCCTTCGGGCAGCTGGTCGGGGTCCATGCCGGCGTTGCGGATCGACGGCTTCAGGTAGTTGCCGTGCACGCCGGTGAACAGGCTCGAGTAGACGATGTCGTCGCTGTTGCTGTCGACGATGCACTGCTTGTAGGCGTCGGACGCACGCGCCTCGTCGGTGGCGATGAAGGCCGAGCCGATGTAGGCCAGATCGGCGCCCATCGCCAGGGCGGCGAGCACGGCGTCGCCGGTGGCGATGGCGCCGCTCAAGGCGATCGGGCCATCGAACCACTGGCGGATCTCCTGCACCAGCGCAAACGGGCTCTTCACGCCGGCATGGCCGCCGGCACCGGCCGCCACCGCGATCAGGCCGTCGGCGCCCTTCTCCACCGCCTTGCGGGCAAAGAAGTTGTTGATGATGTCGTGCAGCACGATGCCGCCCCAGCCGTGCACCGCGTCGTTGACGTCCGTGCGCGCGCCGAGCGACGTGATGACGATCGGCACCTTGTAGCGGGCGCAGGCTTCCATGTCGTGGTCGAGCCGGTCGTTGCTCTTGTGCACGATCTGGTTGATGGCGAAAGGCGCGGCCTTTTGCTCCGGGTGGTCGCGGTCCCAGGCGGCCAGCGATTCGGTGATCTCGGCCAGCCATTCGTCGAGCTGCGACGCCGGGCGCGCGTTCAGCGCCGGCATCGAGCCGACGATGCCGGCCTTGCACTGCGCGATCACGAGCTGGGGGTTGCTGACGATGAACAGCGGCGAGCCGATGACGGGCAGCGACAGCTGTTGCAGAACCGGGGGCAGCGCCATCTAGAAGGCCTCCAAAGCCAGTGCGGTGACGGCCTCGGCGCCTTCGACGATAGCGTCGCGCAGCGCAGTGGCCTGGTTGAGGATGTGGTCGCCATAGAAGCGCGCGGTGGCGATCTTGGCTTGCATGAAATCGGGGTCCGTGCCTTCGGCGAGGCGGTCTTCGGCGACCATCAGCGCGCGCGCCATCTGCCAGCCGGCGACCACCGTTCCGGCGAGCATCAGGTAAGGCACGCTGCCGGCATACACGGCATTCGGGTTGCCCTTGCCCTGCTGGACGACGAAGTCGACCGCATCGACGAAAGCGCGGCGGCCGGCCGACAGGCGCCGGGCCATCGTGCGGCAGGCGGCGCTGGGGCGCGCGTTCAGTGCGCCTTCGGTGGCTTCGATCTGAGCCGCGATGGCGCGGGCGGTCGCACCGCCGTCGCGTGCCGTCTTGCGGCCGACCAGATCGTTGGCCTGGATCGCGGTCGTGCCTTCGTAGATGGTCAGGATCTTTGCGTCGCGCAGGTGCTGCGCGGCGCCGGTCTCCTCGATGAAGCCCATGCCGCCGTGCACCTGCACGCCCAGGCTGGCCACGTTCAGGCTCATCTCGGTGGACAAGCCCTTCACCAGCGGCACCATGAACTCGTAGAAGGCCTGGTTCTGCCGGCGCGTTGCCGCGTCGGCGTGGGCATGCGCCGCGTCGTAGCTGGCCGCGGCCACCAGCGCCATCGCGCGGCAGCCTTCGGTGTAGGCGCGCATCGTCATCAGCATGCGGCGCACGTCGGGGTGGTGGATGATGGGCGCGGCGGCACCCAGCGAGCCGTCTACCGGCCGGCTCTGCACCCGGTCGCGCGCGAACTGCACCGCCTGCTGGTAGGCACGCTCGGCCAGCGCGATGCCTTGCATGCCGACACCGAAGCGCGCCGCGTTCATCATGATGAACATGGTCTCGAGGCCGCGATTTTCCTGGCCGATCAGGTAGGCCACCGCACCGCCCTTGTCGCCGTACTGCAGCACCGCCGTCGGGCTGGCCTTGATGCCCAGCTTGTGTTCGATGCTGACGCAGTGCACGTCGTTGCGCGTGCCGTCGGCGAGCACCTTCGGGCAGATGAACAGCGAGATGCCCTTCACGCCTTCCGGCGCGCCGGTGACGCGCGCCAGCACGAGGTGGACGATGTTGTCCGCCATGTCGTGCTCGCCGTAGGTGATGAAGATCTTGGTGCCGAAGAGCTTGTAGCTGCCGTCGGCCAGCGGCTCGGCCCGCGTGCGCACCATCGACAGGTCGGACCCGGCCTGCGGCTCGGTCAGGTTCATCGAACCGGTCCACGAGCCGTCGATCATCTTCGGGATGTAGGTCGCCTGCTGCTCGGACGTGCCGGCGGTCAGCAGCGCCTCGATCGCGCCATCGGTCAGCAGCGGGCACAACGCGAAGCTGAGGTTGGCGCTGTTGACCATCTCGCTGCAGGCGGCGTGGATCAGCTTCGGCAGCCCCTGGCCGCCGAACTGCACCGGGTGGTGCAAGCCCTGCCAGCCGCCTTCGGCAAACTGGCGGAAGGCCTGCTTGAAGCCCGGCGTCGTGCGCACTTCGCCGTCGTGCCACGACGACGGGTTGGTGTCGCCATCGCGATTCAGCGGCGCGACCACGCCTTCGTTGAAGCGCGCGCATTCCTCAAGCACCGCGGCCGCGGTGTCGTAACCGGCTTCCTCGTGGCCCGGCAGTTGCGCGACGGCATCGATACCGGCCAGTTCCTTCATCACGAACAGCATGTCCTTGACGGGTGCGCGGTAGCTCATGGTTTGTCTCCTGATGCGAGAAGGGCGCCGTTGCCGGCGCCCCTTTCAGTGGCGGTGCCTTTACAGGCTGTTGATCAGCTCCGGCACCGCGACGAACAGGTCGGCCTCGAGCCCGTAGTCGGCGACGCTGAAGATCGGCGCCTCGGGGTCCTTGTTGATGGCCACGATGACCTTGCTGTCCTTCATGCCGGCCAGGTGCTGGATGGCGCCGCTGATGCCGCAGGCGATGTACAGGCTGGGTGCGACGATCTTGCCGGTCTGCCCCACCTGCCAGTCGTTCGGCGCATAACCGGCGTCGACCGCGGCGCGGCTGGCACCGAGCGCGGCGCCGAGCTTGTCGGCCAGCGGCGTCAGCACTTCGGTGAACTTCTCGCTGCTGCCCATCGCGCGGCCGCCGCTGACGATGATCTTGGCCGCCGTCAGCTCGGGCCGGTCGTTCTTCGCGATCTCGCTGCCCATGAAGGTGCTGCTGCCGTTGTCGGCCACCGGGCTCAGGCTTTCGACGCTGGCGCTGCCGCCGGTCGCGGCGGCCGCGTCGAAGCCGGTCGTGCGCACGGTGATGACCTTGATCGCATCCAGGCTCTGCACGGTGGCGATGGCGTTGCCGGCGTAGATCGGGCGCTCGAAGGTGTCGGCGCTGATGATCTTGGTGGCGTCGCTGATCTGCGCAACGTCCAGCAGCGCGGCGGCGCGCGGCGCCACGTTCTTGCCTGCCGCGGTGGCCGGGAACAGGATGTGGGTGTAGTTCTTGGCGATGGCAACAACCTGCGCCGCGACGTTCTCGGCCAGGCCATGGTTCAGCGTCGGCGCGTCGGCGTGCAGCACCTTGGCGACGCCGGCGATCTGCGCAGCGGCCTGGGCCGCTGCGGCGGCATTGGTGCCGGCGATCAGCACATGGACTTCACCGCCGCCGAATTTGACGATTTCGAGCGCAGCGGTCACGGTGTTCAGCGTCGCGCCTTTGACGCTCGTGTTGTCGTGTTCGGCAATAACCAGGGCGGCCATGTCAGATCACCTTCGCTTCGTTCTTCAGCTTGGCCACCAGCGTGGCGACATCGGGCACCTTGATGCCGGCACCGCGCTTGGGCGGCTCGGAGACCTTCAGCGTCTTGATACGCGACGCGACGTCCACGCCCAGGTCGGCCGGCTTGAAGACGTCCAACGTCTTCTTCTTGGCCTTCATGATGTTCGGCAGCGTGACGTAGCGCGGTTCGTTCAGGCGCAGATCGGTAGTCACCACGGCCGGCAGCTTGATCTTCAGCGTTTCCAGGCCGCCATCCACTTCACGCGTGACGCTGGCGAAGCCGTCGGCGACTTCGACCTTGGATGCGAAGGTCGCCTGCGGCAGCCCGGCCAGCGCGGCCAGCATCTGGCCAGTCTGGTTGCAGTCATCGTCGATAGCCTGCTTGCCGAGGATGATCAAGCCCGGCTGTTCCTTGTCGACCAGCGCCTTCAGCAGCTTGGCCACGGCCAGCGGCTGCAGTTCATCGGCGCATTCGACCAGGATGGCGCGGTCGGCGCCGATGGCCATCGCCGTGCGCAGCGTCTCCTGGCACTGCGTGACGCCGCACGAGACCGCGACGATCTCGGTGACGACGCCCTTCTCTTTCAGCCGCACGGCCTCTTCGACGGCAATCTCGTCGAACGGGTTCATGCTCATCTTGACGTTCGCGATGTCGACGCCGCTGCCGTCGCTCTTCACGCGCACCTTGACGTTGTAATCGACCACCCGCTTGACGGGGACCAGCACTTTCATGACCAGCGGCTCCTGTGCAGTTGACGTATACGTAAACCGAGGATTCTAGTCGGCTGGCCCGGGCTAGGACGGCCTGTCGACGAAAAATCGAACGGTCGTTCTATTCTAGCTCACCACGCGCTGCCGCCGTGGTGCCCGGAGCGGGGTTCGAACCCGCATGCCCCCTTTCGGAAGGCGGCGGATTTTAAGTCCGACGAGTCTGTTATAAGTTATTGTTTTATATAGATATTTTTTCCTAACTTCTCAAACTGTGCAAGGTTTTGTGCATGTGTGTAAGGAATGTGCAAGCCATATCCGACGCGGCTGCCACCCCTGCGAACGGTGCTGTTGCGAGGCCCTGTGCGCGGATGAACTGCACTGCTTCTCCCGCAGGCAGTTGCGCGCAGTGAACAGGACCGACGGGGGCGAATCACTTTCCGGCGCGAACATGTTCGGCCGGTAGCCCATGAGGCTCGCCTCGCCTGCCAGCATGCGGCCCAGTTGGCCGCCACCGACGTTGCCGATCGTGGAACCGAGAGGGGTGGTGGTTGCGGTGGTCATTGCTTGTCCTCCTGTCTTGGCAATCGCGCCGGGATGATGCGACCGCAAGGCCTCGCGGCCAAACGGCCAGCTGCCGGCCGGATCGATGCCGCGCGGACGCTGCAACGTCATGCGGGCGACCTCCCTCGCAACAGATCGAGGCGCCGGCCTACAAATGCGCGCGCATTTGCCCGGCAAGCAACATCCTCTCGCCTGACCCGGAGTGCGATCCGAAGGGCGGATGCTGCGGGGTCCAGACGCCGACAGGGATCAACAGTGAACACGACGCGCTCGGACTACAAGGGCTACTGCATTACAACAAGATGGCACGAAGTCCATCTGTTGGCCGGTATGGCCACCGCGCAATTCGACGCGTGCTTCGAGGTCGACTCGCGCATGCCGCACGAGGACTCCTGGCAGGAGTTCCCGGTGGGCGTGTTTCGGACGCGCCAGGATGCCATTGAAAACGCCCTGGCCAAGGCAAAGCGATCGATCGACCTGGCATTGACTACCGGGTAGGTGGCAGCGCCACGCAACCCGCGGCTGACCTGGTCAATGCCCGTGGGTGGGCTACCGGTCGGCTGCCGCGCCTTCTGCCGCGAGCCAAGTCATGATGGTTGTGTAGAGCACCGCCGGCGCGACGGGCTTGACCAGGTGGTCGTTCATGCCCGCCTCGATGAACACACTGCGGCCATCACCGTCGTCAGTGGCGCTCAGCACGATGATTGGGATGCGACCCCGCCATTGCTTCTCTGCGGTCACCAGCACAGTCCACCTGTAGGCCGGCGCAATGCAGCTGTTCGCAGACCAGCAGCTGGGTTGTCTTCCGCGACGAGCACGCGCGTACCTGCGTACCGCTCGCGAAGTACCGACGCCGCACGATCTTCTTCGTCCATGTCTGCCTCCCCCAAGGTCCGGTCGGCGGCCAAGGCTTCCGCGCCAAGCCGCCAATCGATGGTAGGCCCGTCGATCGCAAAGCGACAGCGGAACCCTAGAGGAAAGGCATGAGAAAAGCGGCCCCTGCACTTGCGTCCAGGAGCCGCCGGAAAGCCCGTCCGCCGGGGCGGACAAAGCGCCTGCTCAGGGAGGAAATAGCAGGGAGCGCGGCGCCGGGGAGGGCCGCGCTCGGCGCGCATCGTAGCAGGCTGGCAGTCACGCCGGTCGCCAGCGTTGGCCGGACCTACTTCAGGCTGTGCAGGTTGTAGCGGCGCGCGAAGGCGCGCATGACCCGCTCCACCCAGTAGGTCTCGAAGGCGTTGGGCTCGACACTTCGGGCATCGAGCGTGCGCAGCCCGGTGAAAGTCACCTGTTCGTCGAAGGCCGCCGCCAATAGCGCACCAAACGGGCCGGACGGGTCGACGAGGCATTCGGACGACGCGGAGGTCAGGTCACCGAAGTCGGGAGCCGTACCGCGCCGGCCTCGCATGACCAGGTCGAGCAACTCCAGCGCGCGCAACTCGGGCCGCGCGCGCTGCAGGGCCACGGCTTCGTCAACGATGAGGCGGGCGAGGCTGTCGGGCATGCGGTGATGTTCGCACCAGGTGACACTAGGCGCCACCCTTCTTGCTCTTCTTCGTCGGAGCAATCGTCGTCTTTGCGTATGTATCATTGACGGCGATCTTCAGCAACTCAACCTTGAACCCGTACCCTCTCAGGATTTTCCGTGTGTTGTTCAGGTTGACCCTGGAGAAGAACGGTAGATGGAGTGCAGGCCCCGGTTCCTCGCTGATGATGGCGTAAACGACAGTAAATGCGTCAGGTGCAGGCTTCGATCCAACATCAATCAGCCCCTGATGTGAAGGGGCGAGCTGATCACGCATCTTCTGCCTAAATTCGGGATCGATTTGAATCAGCTGCCCAGAGACAAAACCCTGGGCGAAAAGATGACTGAGGACACTTGACTTCCCATACATCTTGACGTGTATCAGTTCGCGTTGACTTGAGAGCAGGTCGCAAACTTCGACCTGACCATAGCCGCCTCCATGCATGATCTTCTTCTTATCATCGAGCAAGGCATAGAGAGCCGGCTCCGCCGATGCAACACTGGCGTTGTAGGCGCCTTCGCCGCCACCGTGGTATTCCGGTAGCTTGAGGCTCGACAGTGGAATCGCCGCGTACTCCCTTTCGGTCCGCTCGACAAAGTCCTTGGCCACGCTAAACCACTTGCCGTCATTGAGCACATAGGTAGCCCCGGCATGCTCGACCTCCGCATAGAGGCACTTGTAGACAGACCAAGACTTGAAAACCTTGTTGTGGTCGGCGTCCGCGCAATGCACCTTGCGGTCGCGGAGAAGATCAAGCGTGATCGGCCCGTCGACAGTCTTGCGGAAGCCCTGCAGATTGATATCAGGATGCAGCACGGCCTTGCCGTGGGTGTACATGAACCCCTTGACCGTGGTCCACTCGATGATCTCTGGAATGGACAGCCAGATGCCATCAAATTGCGCAGCCATCAGGCGCGCATTCAGTTTGCTCTCAAGCGTGGCGATGGTCGTCGTGCTCTTGGTCATCGAGATGTTGTTGACCCACTGGTGATCCTCCGCACTGAGTTCAGCCTCGAACATCGTTTTGTACTCGTTGAGCAGGAATGGCAGGTCCGACAGATCCATCCTGACTGAGACGGACAACGCGTCGCTACCAGCCATCCGGTTGCCAAGCGCCGGATTCAGCGGTGCGCCGACAATCGCCTTCAACATGTCTTGCTCAACGCTCAAGCCGAACTGATCTGGCGTTGTCTCCTGCCCCGACTGAATGCGCATGTGGCTCTCGATGGCATTCAGCGATTGCACATCGACGCAGCGAAAGGTCTTTGGATCGACGGCATTGAGGGCGCAGATGAGCCCGAAACGTTCTTCGAAGATGTCGTCCTTCACTAGAAATCGACCACCCTGGCCGAACGTGAGTACGAAGCACCGCGTATTGACTTGAATGAAGAACGCGGCGGATACGCCAGGAACAGCAAGCGTGCGCTCATCGACGTAGTGCTTGAACAGTGACGCCCACTTGGGCGGCGAAGGCGGCGACTTCTTGACGAAGAGCTGCCCGCTCCCATGACCGGCGAGCGCGATATCGACCGGCATGTCGCACAACTCCGTCTTCAATACCTGGGTGCTCAAGGTGTACTCGGGCTTCATCAGGAAGACAGTGAGGTGATTGACCTTCTTCTTTTCTGCCATCCAAGCATCTCCTCGGCAGTGTGCTTGTGCACCAGCTGACGAGGTTTGTCCAGTGCTCCCAAGCGGAGCATCCTCCCACGGAAGGACGCCAAATTGGCACCGAGCCAGCGAGACGGCGACGCGTCCTGCGGTTGACGGCGCAAGTGGCCGAAGGCCGATAGTGCCGGCGCCATAGGAGGCGCTGCGCCGGTTGGCGCCTACATTCGTACCGCTCGCCCAAGGTGGCACCCGCTTGCCGGCGCATTCGATCCCTCGATGTCCGCAGGACACGCTGAATGGGAAGGATGCGACCGCAAGGTGGTCGCTCCTCAGTCGGCCACGCGCGCGTGGCCGACAAATTTTTTTCAGGCATTTCGATGCCGCCGGAGCTGCCGGCGGCATGGGGCGAGATCACTCAGGCCGCTTGTTCTATCGGCGTTGGCTGCAGCGCGTGCAGGAAGTCGGCCGCGCGCTGGGCGTGAGCGGCGGCGCTGAAGATCAGCCGCTTGTCGTCGCGCAGCGCCTGCAACCAGCTCGCCAGGTAGGCGGCATGGTCGGGCCGTGGTTCGGGCGTGATGCCGAGGTCCGCACACAGGAACGCGGCACCGAGTTCGGCGACCAGTTCTTCGGTCGCGTAGCCTTCATCCCCGAAGGCCTTCCGCCCGAAATCCCGATTGAGGCGCGAAGGGTGGCGCGTCCAGTGGATCAGCTCGTGCGCCTTGGTTGCAGCATAGCTTTCGGTGTCGACAAAGGCTGCCGGCTGCGGCAAGCGAATGATGTCCTTGCTGATGGCGTAGAACGCCTCCTCGCCGGCATGCTCGATGACGGCGCCGGTGTTGGTGAAGAACGCTTCGACGGCGTCGCTGAGGCGAGTGGCAGGCGTACCCGGCGCGGCTTCAGGCAAGGCCGGTGGACGGTACATGGCGGGCAGTCCGTCGATCTGCTCGACGTTGAACACGGTGTAGCCCTTCATGAAGGGAATCTCGCGCTCGACCTCGTCGCCGCGTTCGTCGGTTTCGGTCTTGGTGAAGCGATCGGCGAAGACGACGAGCGAACCGCTCTCCCCTTTGCGCACCTGGGCGCCGAGGGCCTGCGCCTGCTTGTAGGTCATCCAGGTCGACGAGCCGAAGCCGCGGTCGAAGGCTTCGACCCAGAGCAACAGCACGTTGATCCCGCGATAGGGGGTGCCGCTATGGCGCAGCGGCCGCGACAGCGCCCCGCTGCCGTTGGTTCGCCACGGCTTGAGCCAGGGCCTGGTACCGGTTTCGAGGTCGGCGACGATGCGCGCGGTGACGCGGCTGTAAACATCACTGCGGGGGTTCTGCTTCTCCATGGTCTTTGCTCCTTTGGGCATGGGTTGCGGATGCAACCGACGCCCGTCGGCGAGACCGGGGGTAGCAAAGGGCAAGGGCAGCCAGGCTGGAGGGGAATCACCCGGCCTGCACAAGCGATAGCGCGGAAGGTTGGGGACACCGGCCAGGATGGCGCCAAGGGCGCTTTACCCTTGACTGACGCGAGGGGTGGACCCCTTAGCGAATTTCGCTGCGCGCTGACGGCGCAGCCGTGAGGCAGCAGCGCCCGTGACCAGCAGGCGGTAGGTCGGAGTCGATCTCCCGGGGATCACGCGGCGCGTGTTCCCGCCGTTCCTGGCTGCTTGCGCGAGGGATCGTTACCGGACGGCTGAGACCCGACGGGGCTCAGGGCGCATAAGCGCCTAGAGCCCGGTACCCAGGGTGGGCACCACGCTGGGGACGCGCCCGCCGCTTGCACCACGCAAGAGCATCAACCCCTGGACTCCTCTCCTGAGAGGATGGGGTTTGTACCTTCCGTCGGCAGAACACTGGGAGGACTCGATTAGCATTGATGTCAACAGCATGAATCACCGTGTCTCCTCGAAGAGGAACCGTGCCCATGCTCCCGCAATCGGTTTCTTCACACGCTGCACTCATGATCGTCAACGCCGCACGCCCGACAACAAAACTTGCACTGCTAATCGGTCTCCTTGCTGCCTGCTTTCAGTTTCCTGCATGTGCGTACGAGCGACTAGAAATTACAGCGCCCTTTCTCCAGCAGAGGGTAGACGACACCCCGGCTGAACGCCCTACTCCCCCTGGCGGAGGTGGGAGAGGAAGATCACCCGGCAACAGTGCTGGAACCCCGTCCGGCGGTGGTGACGGGGGCGAAGAGAAGCCCAAAAAACCCCCGGAAAATACCGATGGGTGTGCGGAGGGTCAAGCGACAACCGGCGCGCCAGTTCTCGTCATTACCGGCGAAAAATATAAGGACGAGACTGATTTTCAGTCCTTCGGCCTCCATGGCTTGACCCTTACTCGGACCTATCGCAGTAAAAGCACCACGGGCAAGATATTCGGAGCCAATTGGCCATCGTCATTGGACCCGCTGGTGTTGAAGGCTTCCACGGGAGCGTGCGTGCCCACCGAGGCCGGGTGTATGCCGAGCTACGCCACCATTTCCTTTCCGGGCGGCGCAACCTACAAATACAACCTGCGACAAGACGATCCCGGCTTCTATTCCGTGCGAGGTTCAGCGGCGATGGGCTCGCTGTACTACAACATCAATACCGGGAAATGGTCGCTGTCTCGGGACAAGATGGGCTATGACTTCGCGACCGTAGGCGCGGTCAATACCGTCTATACGGATGCCGGCGTTACCCTGCTGACGTATGTGTGGACGCCAATCGCAGGCAATGGCTTCCAAGTAACCAAGATCACCAATACGGTCGGGCAGTCGGTCAATTTCAAATGGGTCTCCGGCAAGGTCACGGAAGTGACCGACCCAGCGGGCAATATCTGGAAATATACCTACAACGGCAACGGCATGCTGGAGACGGTCAGCTCGCCGGGCTCAAGTCCCGATATCCGCACGTATCACTATGAAAGCCCCTACGGCTCGACGTTGCTGACAGGCATCTCTATCAACGGCACGCGCCACACGCGCTACGCCTATCAAAGTGATACCCGAGTCAGCCAGAGCGGGTTCGAAAACGGCGAGCAGCGCGACACTTTTACCTACACAACGGGCGTGACTACAGTCGTCAACGCCGTCGGCCAGAGTACCGTGTATACGTTTGTCGGTGCGACGGGACAGCAAAAGATCAACTCAATCTCTCGCGTCGCCACAAGCACCTGCGGAAGTGCGATGGCGAAGTCGTTCTACGATGCCAACGACTACCTGGACTACACGCTCGACTGGAACAACAACAAGACTGATTATACCTATGACCCCAGCGGCCGCCTAACCCAGCTGACTACCGCCGCCGACACGTCTTCCGCATTGACAGCGATCAATGTCTGGCAAGATGGGGATATTGCCAATACGACCTACAAGACCGCCGCAGGCACCGCATACGCAAAAACTGTTTATACCTACTGGCCATACAGTTCAGGGCGCGCGTACGGGCGCATTGCAACCGTTACTACTACCGATCTCGCGGACAATACTCAGCGACAGACCCTCTATGCCTACACTTTCCATCCAAGCGGTGCACTGGCAACACAGACCATAACCCGGGTATTGTCCTCCGGCAATCAGGTAACGACGTACGCCTACGATACTCTAGGCAATCTAGCCTCCGTCACCAATCCGCTCGGTCAGCAGACAGGCTGGTCACTCTATAACGGCCTGGGGCAGGCCGGTCGAATGACCGACCTCAACGGCGTAACGACCGACTACGCCTATGACTTCAACGGCAACTTGACGGGAACGACTGCGAATTTGCCGACAGGGCAGCGCCTCACAACTGTTGCGTATGACCATGACCATCACGCAACCGACATAGTCTATCCGGACGGACGCGTAGATCGTTTCCGCTACAACAGCGCCGGACGGCTCACGCGCGTGGGAAACGCGTCGAATGAGTTTGTCGATCTCAATTATGATGTCGCCACGAATACGAGGTCCACAGTTTCTGCCAGGAATATCCCGGGTCTGAGCGGGCAGACGCCGATCGCCGTCGCCGCGGGCAATTTCTCTGCGACGCGAGTCCTGGATTCGCTCGGGCGGCCCTATACCGACCTTGGGAACAACGGGCAGCGGGTCGACTATAGATATGACAACAACGGCAATATCTACACGCGAAAGGACGTGGTCAACCACACGACGACGTATGCCTACGACGCGCAGAACCGTCCGTCGCAGGTTACCGCGCCGGATGGCGGAGTCACCTTGTACGGCTACGACACGAAGGGCAACCTGCAGTCCGTCACAGACCCGCGCGGTATCGTCACGAGCTACACATCCAACGGCTTCGGCAACAAGCTGACGCAGACCAGCCCCGACACTGGCACGACAACATATACCTACAACGCGGTCGGACAGATGCTCTCTGAGACTCGTGCGAATGGAGCCATCATCACTCGGGGATGGGATGCTCTTGGACGCATGACTTCGCGGACAAGCGGCGGCACGACGGAGTCCTACACCTATGACGAAGGAACCTACGGCAAGGGCCGCCTGACGCGGATCAATGATGCCACCGGCCAAACGACCTTCCAATACAGCGCGGCCGGCGAACTGGTGCAGCAGGTCTCGACGATCTTCTCACTGAACTACACAACCACATGGACCTATGACGCGGCGGGCCGACTCGTTGGCATGTCGTATCCCAGTGGAGAGAGCTTGCTGTACGGATACAGCGGCTATCGTCTGTCAAGCATCAGCCGCTATGCTGGCGGGCAATGGGTGACAGTCGCCGACTCGTTTCTCTATGAGCCGGCGACCGATCGCCGCTACGCTTGGCGGTATGGCAATGGGCTGGCACGAATGGTCACGCTTGACGCGGACGGCCGCATTGGGCAGTTGGCGAGTGCTGCCAGCCCGAACGTTCATGGCCTGACCTACAGTTACTACTCTACCGATGTCATTCAAACGCTGACGGACAACGTCTATGGGACACCGCTGAACGCGACCTTCGGCTATGACGCCAACTCTCGGCTGGTGACCGTCACCCGCAGCGGCGATAGCCAGTCGCTCACCTTAGACTCGGCGGACAATCGCCTGGGAATCACGCGTCAAGGTGTTGCCCAGACCTACACCATGGATCCATCACGCAACCGGATTGGGTCCATTAGCGGAGGCACGTCGCGCAGCTTCGGATATGACGCGGTGGGCAATCTGGGCAGCGACACCCGCCCGGACGGCACCCGAACGTTCGGCTACGACGCGTTCAATCGTCTCGGCGCGTTCTATTTGAATGGAACACTTACGGGAGACTATCGCAGCAACGCGCTGAACCAGCGTGCGTACAAAAGTGCGCCGGGCTCGACGACGCGCTTCGTCTACGGTCCTGCAGGCGAGATGCTGTATGAAGACGGCCCAACGCCGACGACCTACCTGTGGATCGGTGGCGAACTGCTCGGGATCGTTCGGGGCGGAACCTTCTACGCCAGTCACAACGACCATCTGGGCCGTCCGGAGGTGCTGAGCAACGCCAGCGCGCAGGTTGCCTGGCGGGCTAACAATGCGGCGTTCGATCGCAGCGTGGCGGTCGACGGGATCGGCGGCTTGAACGTCGGCTTCCCGGGGCAGTACTATGATGCGGAATCGGGCTTCTGGTACAACTGGAATCGATACTATGACTCGTCCGTTGGGCGCTATACCCAGTCGGATCCAATTGGGTTGGCCGGGGGCACAAATCGCTACAGCTACGCCGCAGGAAATCCACTTGCATTTGTCGATTTAACAGGACTGTTTGCCACTTGTACACCCACAGAGAACGGAGTTACCATTGATATCCCGATTACCTTCAATGGACCCGGCGTCAACTCCGTGACCATTCGCAATATGATAGGCGCAATCGAGCGAAACTGGTCTGCCGCCGGGTTTACAGTCCGCGTAACTGAAGGCCCCGGGAACACAATAACGCTAACCGAGGACAATTCCCGCTCGTATGTAAATAAAGTTGGTGGAGATTCCGGTGTTTGGGGCGGGAATAACAGCCCTTGGGTGGCCGCACACGAGGCAGGACATCTGATGGGGTTGCACGATATGTATGTAGACATAAAGGGGACTTCGTTCGCACTGCCTGGAGCCGAGAGGACGATTATGGGTGAATTTGGCGCAACGGCCACACGCGATGAGCGAGCCAGCGTCCGGGCGCAGCTTTGCGGGTGCTCAAAATGAGGAATCTAGTCACCTTACTTCTCGCCCTTTCGTTGTCCGTATTTGCCGCCGATAAGGAGTCGGACAAATTGGAGACCAGAAAGTGGTTGAACAGTCCGCCGAGCGTGCAAGCGTTTTTTGGGAATCAGTTGTCATCTGATACCTTTATGGAAGCGAGGGCACCCCTTCGTCAATCCTTGATTGAACGCTTGACTAACGAACGGTTTGTTGAGTTGTCTCCGCTAGAGGCCCGCAAGTATTCGGACACTCTTGTGGACAAGTCAAAGCCATCAAATCACTACTACTTGTTGAGGGCGCTAAGAAGCGGCGCGGGTGGCGCATTCTCCATTTTCTCTTTCGAAGATAGTCTCTACGTACTGCACGGAACTTTTGATCGAGACGCAGAATTACAAAAGACTGCAGTCATTCTGGCGCTGAGTCACCGGATAGCTGATGTCTATGTTGGGGTAGAGAGCGCTCGATAGGACAGCGCTCCCTACGGCGCCAGCGACGTGCCATAGCGCGCCGCAAAGCGCGGCAGGATGTACAGCGCCCAGATGCCGTGCAATGCGACCCGTAGTGACGGGTCGGCGACATCGCTCGTCCAGGCGGCCCATTCAGCCGGCGTCATGGCGTGATCGAAGGCCTCGGCAATGATTTGCCCGAAGGGAGTGGCCGGCGCCAACCATTCGGCTGCGCTGTTGAGAGGTGCAAGCTGACGACCGCGCAGGACCAGATCCAGCACATCAAGCGCCGGGGCGGCAGGATGGCTGGCGCGGACGGTGATGGCTGCAAGCGCGTAGTCCGGCGGCATGCACATCAGCATATCGTATGGCCGCCGCCGGCGTTCACTTATCGCAGGCGCAACCCGAGCCGACATGGCAGGTGTCGGTCGCGGCGATGCAGGTGTCACCGCAGGCTTTGCCGGCGTCGCAGTGCTTGCAGCAACTGTCACCACCACCACAACCTTGCAACACCGGGACCGACGCCGACACCGCCAGCATCGGCGCGGCGATGGCGATCATCCGCAAGAGTCGTGCGATTGCGCCCATCTTCGCTCCCCTGTGGCAACGGACCACAATGGCGATTCTGAGATGCGGACGACGCAGAACACCATCCGTCGATGAGCGGAGGAACGGGAAGAAATTGGCCGGAGGCGCGTACTTTCGAGGGCTAACCCGGCCATCAAATGCACGCCGTCGCCGTGATTGGGCTGCCACAGCCCATCGGGAGGAAGGCGACGCACCCAATCGGATGGCCGGCGCTACACTCGCAACTCCCCCAACTCACGATATTCATCGATGGCACAGACCTACGTCCAGCTGCAGCAGCAAATCGCAACGCTTCAGGCACGCGCCGAAGCGATCAAGCAATCCGAGCGTTCGACGACGATTGCGAAGGTCAAGGCGATCATTGCGGACTTCGCCTTGACGCCGCAGGACCTGTTTGGCGCGAAGGGCCCAAAGGCTGCAAAGCCGGCGAAGGCGAAGAAGGCACGCAGCGCCGAGGCGAAGTATCGTGACGGCAATGGCAATGTCTGGGTTGGCCGCGGCAAGCGCCCTCAGTGGCTCAGCACAGCGCTGAGAGCCGGTGCCAAGCTGGAAGACTTCGCGGCCAGCAACGTTTCCGCTGCGCCTGCGCTGCCTGAAGGAGCCGCGGCGCCCGCAGCGACGGCAGAGGCGACTACCACGCCACCAGCCAAGACGGCGAAGCGGGCCGCCAAGAAGAAGGCCGCAGCGAAGAGAGGCGCTTCCAAGGCGAAGTATCAGGACGGCGCCGGCAACTCCTGGTCCGGCATGGGGCCGAAGCCGAAGTGGCTGAAGGCGGCCATCGCCGGCGGCAAGAAGTTGGAAGACTTTTCTTCTTAGTTCCCGCATAGACAGCGCGCAAGTGACGCGTTGCACGCCGTCGAGTCATGCTGTGCAGGCCCACTCACCCTGAAGCGCATGGCAGTTCAGCGCGTCACGTTAGGTCATAAGAAGCCCACATGCCAACGGTCGTTGTCCCAGTACCAGAATCCCTCACACTGTTCACCGCGTATCCATTCTGCAAGCACCTTCAATCGCTGCGCCCGGCCGAGGAGATCGCGTTCGATTTCAGCAAGACACGCACAGTCGAGCCCTTTGGAATGTTGGTGGTTTCCAGTGAAATCGAACGCTGCGTCGCGGCACATGCAGAAGCGAAATTCACTTGCAGAAACTTTGAGCATATGACCTATGCCGGGCATATGGGCTTCTTTAAGTCGTTTGGCATGGCCTTTGGCCGCCAGCCGGGAGAGGCGCTTGGAGGTCGAACGTACATTCCTCTAACCTACTATCGCACCGAAGTCCTTCGGCGCGACGCTGAGTCAACAGGTCGCGACATTGGTGATGAGGTTGAGGCTCAAAGTAAGCGACTTTCCGAGACGCTGTCCGGTCAAGATGATGGAGATGTCTACGAGACTCTTTCCTACTCTATTCGCGAGATCATGCGCAATGTGGTGGAGCACGCGCAAATCGATAGATTTGGAATCTGTGCGCAGTACTGGCCTACCAAGGGCCGGGCCGAGGTTGCCATTCTTGACCGTGGCATTGGTTTGCGCCAAAGCCTTTCCGGCAATCCACACATTGACGCAAGCACGGACAAGAGCGCAATCAACTACGCACTGATGCCTGCCGTCTCCGGCAAGGCCTTCAAAGGAGCGCGCAGGGCCCAGAAGCGCGGCCCATGGACGAACTCGGGGTTTGGTCTCTACATGACCAGCCGGATCAGTCGCAACGGTGGTAATTTCTTCGTCGCCAGTGGCGATACGGGAATGCTTCTGACGAGTGGAAAGGACGGCAAGCGTTACATTGAAACGACACTGTGTGGAACAGCTGTTCGATTGAACATTCGCACTGAAAACCTAGACTCACTACGAACGTCGTTAGAAAAGTTTCGCAACGAAGGATTCGAGATCCAGAAGAAGTATCGCGAGATCGTCAGTATCGATCCTTCCTCCGCGTCGCTGATGCTATCTCAAGACTTCGACCTTAACCTCTGGGACAAACTGCTGGCAACACTCAGACTGAAGTAGCGCGGGAAGGACGCGACTCCATCGCGAGTCAATTTCTTGTCGTCACCAAGTTGCGAAGTGTATTGACTGTCCTCGGCTTGATTCTCACACCGCTTCAATAGATCATCGGCGCCCCACGTAGCGTCGCTCATTGATCGGTCGACTCTTTGCCGTCGATGCGGCATGGTTGCATGCGGCCCCATTCCATTCATGCAGCAAGGAGAGCACAAGAGTGTCTGACCTCTCAAACCTCATCGAAGAAGTCACCATTGAGTTGGCGGACATTCGCCAACCGCCGGGAATGTACGACTTCTCTCCCACCGTAATGCTGGGACGAGATTACGTCATGAACACATCCATGGGCGTTGTTGCAGGCGTTGAGCAACATGTCACGTCGCTGCACAGTCAGCTTAAGGCCATCTGTGACGATCCGCGATTCTCGAGCCTTGGCCCGAACATGGCACCTGACGGTTTCATGGTTTTCACAGCGAACTCTAGCGGAAGAATGAACGTTGAGACGCTTGTCGTGTCGGTCTTTGCACAGGCAGCCCGCCGATGCTATCTGCTCAATCCAGAGACAAGTAATGAAGCGTACGTAGCCACATGCCTGGCTGCGTTTGAAGAGTTGTTCCGTGCACTTGCTGGTGAAGACGTGACCTGTTTGCCGCTCAATGGTCTGCCCTACTTGCAGCTGGATCCAGGACAGGATGTAGCAACGCCATGGGGCACTCTTCGATCAGCTCCACGGCTTGGCGTGATATCGCTACTACGTTGGTCACCCCAGACGACGTGCTTGCTTATTGGACCCGAACGAAAGGTCAAGACAACCTTCGTCGTCGGATCAAATCCCCCATTCCCAGAACATGCTCACTATCGCCCTAGCGCTCCGGTGCCATTGCTACTTCGGCTGGCGCTAGCACTGTCCAGCCCCGTGGGTCAGCGTCCTATTGCACCTTCCGAGAAATGGACGACTACCCTGGTGCCATTTGGCCCATTCACCGGCTTTCAGCAGCCTGACGTGCCAGATCAGAATCGCTTGGGCGTCAATTTCACCGCCGCTGCGCCTGACCTCCTGCATTGGGCCGAGCTGATATCCAAGGCCCCTCCAGGCGCGTTGGACCTAGTGATGAGGATGTTGATCTCGGCGATTTCCCAGCGAATCGATGCGAGGGACTCGCTGGTGGATGCGGTAATCGCCTGGGAGGGCTTGGTAGGAACTGACAGCGAACTGACGTATCGAGTCAGCGCATCACTTGCCAAACTCATCGAGACAGATGTTGGCAAGCGAAGGGCGGTTCGCAAGGAACTGGCCAACATCTACGGACTTCGTAGCCGCCTCGTGCACGGGCGGGCGGTCGGATTCGACAAATTGAGTGTGGCGGCGGAGAACGCAATTGACTACACAATTGCAGCGCTCAAATGCCTGTATGAAATGGGGGAGCCGTGGACCACACAAACAAGTGAAGCTCGATCAGACGCCCTGCTACTTGAGCTTCCGTGAGCAGAGTCATTCTAACGCCGCGCCATCGAAGCCGTGTGAGTCCGAGACTTGTCAGGTCCGTGCCGCGAACCGCGCATGGCAGGCGGCGTGTCGTCCCACGCTTCGCGATGTGCTCGTCGAGCGGATGCGCGCCGCCTCGTGATACGCCGCGACCTCCATGCTGCGCCCCCACTGAACGCAACGACATCGACGCGCCGTTCCTTCGAACGGCCATGGCGACGGGCGGCCAGTAAATCTGCGCCCGGGTCAGGCCGTGTCAATCGAAGGGCGAGCAGATACGCTGAACCAATGCGCTGAGAGCGCTACTTGCCCGGCTCCTTCGTGCCGCTCTTTCCGGTGTCGGGATTCGTGTTGCCCTTCGAGGACCAGTTGTTCCGTTTCGTACCATCGGGATTCGTGGCGCGGTGCGGCGCGACTTTGGTGCCGTCCATCTTGGTGTAGCCCTTGACGCCATGGGCGCCGCCCGGGTGCGCTCCGCCCGGGCTCGACTTGTGTGAACCGCCGGAGCGAGCCGCTGCGATGTCAGGTGCGGACGAAAAGGCGACCGCGACCGCAAGTGCGACGATGTATGAAAACCTCAGAGCCATTGCGCTACTCCTCCGTGGTGTGAACAGGTGCCGCTTCGGTGCCGGCTGAACCTGAAACTTCCGTCCCGGCATTTGGCACTCGCACCGGCGGGCGGCGCACCGGTGACGGTATGGGCCGGCGAATGCACGACAACGCCAGATCGACTCACGTAGGTGCGGTGTTCGATGAGATCCGATTCCGACGTGGCACCGCGCGCAGGGACGGACGCGGGCAGACTGGGCGCTGGCGGCGGCTTCGCCTGCGCGCCCTGCGTCGACGCGAAAGACACGACCAACGCCATCAACGCATACCGGCCGGCGCGGCCGAAGCGCCGAGCAAACGACCTGGTGCCTTCTCCGTCTACGCGCCACCCATCCACACATTTGGTTGCAATCAGTCTGCGCCTCATGGCCACACCTGATTGCTGGTGGATTCCCTCTCCTCTATTGAGAGGACGGCGCAGGAGGATGTCACCGTGCCCTGTCCGGCGTTGCAAAGGATGTGCGCAAGCAGCGCGGGCTGGTCCTGGTGGTCTGGCAGCCAGCACAGCCGACTTCCGCCGCTGGCCAAGGCGCTGGGGGTCAGCCAACCACCGGCGTGGAACGACCACGACTTCGACACGATCTGGTTCATTACCAATGCCGGCGACCGAGCCTCGATGGCGATCGACAAGCAGGGAATCACGCCCGCGGCTCAATGCAGCTTTTGACTTCGAGATTCAAGGGGGTGGCGAGCATGACCGCGCCTCAATTCCGACCGTGTGCAGGCTCGTATTCACCGAGTGGAGCGGGCCCCTGTTCGCACTATCACGCGCGCAGGCGGATGGCTGTTGGCAAGACGCCAGCGAGGTGAGGTGAAGCCGAGGAGTGCCGCACGATCCGCCATGGATGAATGCTTGTCGGCACCCATTGTTTGAGATCATTGCCCTAGGCACTCCATTCTCGCCGCCAGCACTCTTCTGAATATCCGTGTCGACGTGAGTCTGGACTCGCCGTCAATCGCACGGCAACGCCGACGATTCGAAGCACCAGCACGACGTGACCCCTACAGGTAAAGCGCGTAGTATGCGAACGCGCAGGCTTGGAGTTCCTCTTGAACCCTGATAAGCATCTCCTAGGCGTTGACATTCCGTCGGCTTTGCCGACCGGTACTCGCCTGCTCGAATTTGAGCTGCTAAGGCTCTTGGGCGTTGGTGGCTTTGGCATCGTCTATCTCGCATTTGATCATGCCCTTGAGCGAGAAGTAGCGATCAAGGAGTACATGCCCGCCTCGCTCGCAGGCCGCTCCAATACGGCCCAGCTCTCGCTGCGATCAATGTCTGATGCAGATACGTTCGCACTCGGATTGAAGAGCTTCGTAAATGAGGCCCGTTTGCTCGCTCGCTTCGACCACCCCTCGCTGCTGAAGGTACATCGATTTTGGGAGGCCAACGGCACAGCCTACATGTCGATGCCTGTATTGCGCGGTCGCACCGTAAAGGATATTCGTCTGGCGATGGCGAAGGAGCCGGATGAGGCGTGGATGCGCACCATACTGGATCCGCTACTAGGGGCGGTTGAGGCCCTGCATTCAGAGGGCGTCTACCACCGCGATATCGCGCCCGACAATATTCAAGTCGAGCCGGACGGTCGACCGGTGCTTTTGGATTTTGGGGCAGCAAGACGTGTCATTAGCGACCAGACCCAATCCTTAACCGCAATCCTGAAGCCGGCATACGCGCCCATTGAGCAGTATGCAGAAGCCGGCTCTGTAAAGCAGGGACCGTGGACCGATATCTACTCGCTCGGCGCAACCCTGCATTTCCTCCTTCTTGGCCGCCCGCCTCCACCAGCCACGGCTCGCGCGGTCCACGCGGAGCCCTTGTGGCCAGCTGGTCAAACGTTGCCAAGCTGCAGCGCAGGTTTCCTAGACATTATTGATTGGATGCTTGAGCCGCGCCCGTCGGACCGGCCGCAGAGCGTGCTGGAGCTGCGGCGCGCACTTGACGGCGATACCCAACGTCCGCCAAAGCGCAAACCCTTCTCTGACGCGTCCTGGGACCGTACGGTCATTCTCTCGCCGCCTACACCCCAGGTCAGCCGCACTGCTAGCCCCCCGGGAGGCTCCTGGCCTGGCGATCAAACGGCGTCGCTGGATCCGGACCGAACGCAAATCCGTCCCAGGCCTGGCCCACGTGAAGAAGAGCCATTTGCTACGCCAACCCCTGGCGGCAAGGCTGCCGCCCGCCCGAACGCCAATCCTGCGTCGCCATCCTCGTGGGAATCAGAATCGGCCGACCACCCAGTTTCTAGAGCGGTCATTCGACGTGCGTATGACTGGCTCAGCCGCATCTTCGGCGCACGCTCGCGCAATTCGGACCAAATCAAGAACCAGAGGGTTCTGCGGCATCCAAATACTGACGCCGAATCCAATGCCATAGTCCTTGGCAAAGGTGGCACGGTCCTCATGCAGCCCAAGTCACTTAACAATCTAGACAATGCCGTCGCCGACTCCGGCGATACACACGATAACACGGTCATCATAGCGCGCAAGGGGAACCCAAAGGTCGAGGATGCGACATCGCAAGTAGTGCTCACTGTGGTTCGATCGGATGTCAGTTCCTATGTCGGAAAAGCCTTTCCCCTTCGTCGAGGCACATTGACTGTCGGCCGCGAGAGCGCTGATATCTCTATACCGGATCCGGGCTGGTCCAGCAGACACGCGACCATTGAGGTTTCGGATGCAAGTATTGAAATGACTGATCTCGGGAGTTCAAACGGTACGTTTATCAATAACAAGATTCTCCCCAAGAACACGCCCTCTCGACTCTATCCCGGAGCCAAAGTCAGACTGGGTTCCACGGAATTCGTCCTCGCTCTCAAAGATGCTACGATGATGCCCGATTTATCTGGCACGGCATTTGCGGACGAGTACGTTCTTGAGCAAAGCATTCATTCGAGCCCGAAAGGAGTGGTCTATCGCGCGCGAAAACGCTCTGGACTTTTGGTGGCGGTCAAAATTCTTTCGCCCGACTACGCACTTTTTCCAGGATATCGCGATAGTTTTGCAAACGAGGCCAAGGTCGCCATTCAACTGGAGCATCCCAACATCTGCCGAATGGACAATTTCGGTGAATCAGATATCGCTCACTCAGCTGGCACCTGGCGCCTGCCATTCATAAGCTACGAGATGATGCAAGGCGGAAGCCTAGCCACAAGGTTCAACGAACTGAAGGGCACTTCATTCGACATCATTGCAAAGTGGATTTTGGTCTTGGCAGACGCACTTGAACAGGCCCACGTCAAGGGAGTCATTCACGGCAACATAAAACCCTCCGCCATTTGCTTCGACCGCAATCTAAATCCCTACCTGACAGATTTTGCGATCGGGCAGAATGCCGCCGGCGCCAATTCCCCTGTCCTTGGCGCTCCCGCCTTTATGGCGCCTGAGCAACTCGATGGCAAAGGCGCTACTGCGGCAACCGATCAGTATTCGCTCGCGGTAATCACCTACTGGTTATTGTCAGGCTCGCGACCATATGAAGGCCAAGAGGATGAAGAAACGCGTCATCGGAATCTCTTGAACCCTCCAACCAAGCTTCACATCGAGGCCAAGAGACGACTTAACCGTAGCGTTCCAAGTCCGTTGACTGGGGTGCTGAATAAGGCGCTTGCCGCTGACCCCAGCAACCGCTTTGAAACAATGCTCAAGTTCGCCGAAGGCTTTCGCAAAGGGCTTCACGGTAGTGGATCGCTCAATGATCACGGGGTTTTCATAAGTTATCGACGCGATCAAAGCGCCGTGCTTGTTACATACATTGCGAAGCAACTTGAAGTAGTCCACGGAATACAGTCGTTCGTGGATACGCATGGCCTTGATGGTGCGGTGAAATTCCCGAAACGCATCCAACGCGCGATCGAAGGTTGCTCGGTGTTTGTTTGTGTCATGTCTGGTAAAACCCTTCAGTCGAAGCACGTCGTTGACGAAATACATTTTGCTCATGGCCTCGAAAAGCCGATGATACCGGTATTTCAAGAGGACTTTCTTGCGACGGAACAGGACACCGCAAACTCTGCAATCAATGATCTTCTGCAGTATGACGGCGTACGCGTGTTTGACAAACAGAACATCTATATTGATCACGCCGTCAATGACCTTGCTCGGCGCATTATCGCCACCGCCTCCATGGACCCTGAGGATTCGACCGACGCATAGATCCTTCCTCATCCAACGAGTTGACTTCGGGCGCGCGCCCCCACTCACCTGCGAGACGGCACACCGGCAAGGCGACTACGCATGCCGACGGCGCTGGCAGAGGGTCGCTAACCCAGACCGTCAATCAGGGCCCGGCAATAGCCGACGATAGGACGCGACGATCCACGCCGATGCGTGGAGCGCCTCCATGTGCTTAATCGCCGTACGCAGCAACGATGTACCCTCCATCGCGCGATCGACGGCAAGCAGTGCCCGACCCCTTTCGGCCTGCAGCCGCCACTGCCAATCGCGGCCGGGTTCCGCCTCGGCCAAGCGCTCATGGTTCAGGCGGTCGAGCAATGCAAGGGCATCGCCAGGCCTGTGCAGGGTCGACATCGCACGAGCGCGCTGGAAATCGATGGACTGAACCACCGCGTTGTCCACTCCGCCCAGTTCGATCACGAACTGCGAACGCTCGCGTTCGAGCGTCGCGAGGGCTTCACCGGCATCGCCCGCATTCAACTGATTGATCGCGAGATTGAGTGCGGCAATCCGGGCGGACTGATGGGTCTCGTCATAGGTTGCGACAAACGACGCATAGGCTGCCTTCAAGGCCTCGGTTGCCTTGGCAAAATCCGCGCGGGCGCCGTAAATGTTGGCGAGTTCGATATTGGCCACTGCCGCATAATATTCATCCTCGCCAAAGCGACCAATGAGAACATCGCGGGCCTCGATCAGCGATGCTTCGGTGCCGTCGATGTTTCCGGTGGCCACGCGAACCCGTGCCAGTTGAATGCGGCCGCGGGCATAAAACGCTTCGCCGACGGTTTCGGGACTGAAGGGCGGGGCCAGTATCGGGCCCAGCAGATGCTCGGCTTCGGCGAAATGATTCAGGCGGTATTCGAGGTCCGCCAGACGAAAGCAGGCGGAGAACCGAATGCGAAGGTCTTTCTGGCCGCCTGCTTCGCTGAGGGCGACCATCAGCCTGCCGGGCGCCAGAGCCTCCCCGAACCGGTTGCACATGAAGAGATAGGTGAAGCGCGCCGTATTGGCCGCGAGGGTTACCCCGGACAGACCCTGAACTGGCGGCGACAGGTTCATGCTGTCTTCCGCGAGATCGAGTTGCTTCCTGGCTTCCGCAAGCTGCGAGGCGGTGGCCAATTGGCTGACCAGGGTGAACCGCACAACCAGCAGCAGGGGATCATCAGGAGGCACAACCGGGGCAAGACGCGTGAGCGCGCGCAGCGTCTCCTGCGCGCCTTCGGCGTAGTCCGCCATATGATGGAAGGCGAGGCCGATCTCCATGCGCATGCGGGCTTCGGCGCGCGGATCATCCTTAAAGCGCTCCGACCAGCGATCCCGCGTGCGCTGCAGAACTTCGACGATGGACGATGACTGACGCGCGTCCAGCGTGCTGAGCTCGGCCGACTGCACGAGATCGTGCAGCAACTCGACAACCACCTCGGCAGAGGACGGGCCGGCATCCGGGGCATCCGGCGGCCGTTCGGACGGTGGCGCATCTTCGCCCGAAGTCTTGCTAAGCGGCCCGTCAAACCGATAGCCCAGTTTGCGGACCGTGACGATTCGCTTTTGGCCTTCGTCGCCCAGCACCTTGCGGAGCCTGCCCATGGCCGAGGTGAGTGACCAGGATGACGGGGCGCCCTCCCAGAGCGTGTCCAGGAGGTAGCCCTTCTCGACAACGTAGGGAGCGCCGCGGAGCAGCTCAAGCAGCAAGCGCAACGTCAAGTGTTCGACCTTAAAAGCGGATTGAAAACCAAAGGTTAAGAAAAAACATCAATCGGATCAATGACTTATTAGTTGACAAGGTCTCGAAAAGGACTTACACATTCCTTGCACAGTTTGGGAGGTGCAAGATGCCTGCAGAGAAGGTCACGTTGTTGGACGGCAAGGTCCATGTCTACAAGCGCAAGAACAGTTCGCACTGGCAGTGCTCGACCTACCTCGGGGGACGCAACCATCGCGTCAGCACCAAGGAAGACAACCTCGCCTTGGCGACAGCATTCGCTCGCGAGTGGTACCTGGTCTGCTACGTGGAGGAGCAAAGGCGCAAACGCGCCGTGATGGACTCCCGGCTGGACGGAACCGTCCAGCCCTCTGTCGGAACCGACTCGCCGACCGATGGTCGGCGCCGGCGAACGCCCACTGGTCCTACCTTCGGTGAGGCCTGCGCGGCCTTCCTCGCCGAGTACGGGATCATCACCCAAGGCGAGCGCAACGCGCAGTACGTCAAGCAGAAGGGCCATCATGTCCGTTTGCACCTGCTGCCGTTCTTTGGCAGTGATCGCCCCGTCACGGAGATCACGTCGGGCTTGATCCAGGAATACCGCGTCCACCGTCAAACGTCGCGGGTCCATCCGAAGACGGGCGAAGCCAAGCGCCCGGCCCGCAACACCCTGCACGGCGAAACGGTGACGCTTCGGCAGGTCCTGAAGACCGCGAACCGCAAGGGGTGGATTCCGGCGGTGCCGGACATGTCGGTCGCCTACAAGACCTCCGGCAAGATCAGCCACCGCGCCTGGTTCTCACCCGCCGAGTACAAGATGCTCTACGAGGCGACGCGTGAGCGCGCCAGGAATCCCAGGAACGAGCGTTGGCGCGAGGCGTGCGAGCAGATGCACGACTATGTCCTGTTCATGGGCAATACCGGCCTTCGGCCGGACGAGTGCGCGCGTCTCGAAGACCGCGACATCACCATCGTCAAGGACGAAGCCACCGGGCAGCGCATCTTGGAAATCGAAGTGCGCGGCAAACGCGGCGTCGGTCATTGCAAGAGCATGCCCGGGGCTGTCCACCCGTACCAACGGGTTCGCCAGCGCAAGACCCTGCAGCCGACCGACTTGGTCTTTGGCAAGATTCAGCGCGAGTTATTCAATGCAATCCTGGCAGAGTTGAAGCTGAAGCATGACCGCGAAGGGAATGTCCGCACGACCTACAGCCTGCGACATACCTACATCTGCATGCGGCTGATGGAAGGCGCCGACATCTACCAGATCGCCAAGAACTGCCGCACCAGCGTCGAGATGATCGAAACCTACTATGCCTCGCACATCAAGAACACGCTTGATGCTTCCGCCATCAACGTTCGAAAGCCGAAGGTCAGCAAACCGCGGTCCGTCGCGAGCGGCGAAAAAGGGAAGGTACCAGGTGCAGTCGCTGCCAAGACTGGTGCGGCGCAGCGCGGCAACGCGACGACAGTGGATACGCAATAGACATCGCAAACGGCACCGTGCTAGAGTGCCATCGCTATCGCAGTTGTGCGACCTCCAACGGGTCACGAAAACTGGCCGCGGGCGTGGTGAAATTGGTAGACACAATGGATTTAAAATCCATCACGAGCAATCGAGTGCCGGTTCGAGTCCGGTCGCCCGCACCACCATGTTCAACAGCTTCGGACAAAGCAGTCTTGGTAGACATCTGCTGCCGATTTTCGAGACACGATCTCTGTTGAAAATTTTGCACTCAGGCATAGCGAGTGAATTCTCGATCGTGAGTCTGCTGACTCCACGCCGGCTTGATCCATGTCGTCATCAATTCGCGCGGCGAGTTGGCCCAATGAGACCGATTCAGTTGACTGGCGGCTATCCCTGTGGACTCAACCCTGCTTCTTGGGCGGAAGTACGGCATCGCCGGACCTTCAATGGAGAAAAGGGCCCGTTATGTGTTAGATCCAGGGTTGAACGATAGCCTCCAGATGTTGACGCGCCCGTTGGCCGTGACCTGAACCGGACTCTTGCGGTAGCCGCGGGCATGTAGGCAAGTCACTTGTGGCACCAGTTGCGCAACAATCAGTCCAGCCAGCACATGAGGTTTGGGGCCCATGGGCACCAATATGACCTCGTACTCTGCTCCGATTTGTGAGACTTGCTCTCGCAAAAGGCGAACGCACTCAGGGATGTTGCCGAGTGGCATCCGAACTGGCGCGCAACCAGAGATTGCCAGAATCTCTTTGTTTTCCCGAAGCACTCGTTCTGAAGCAGGATCTTGAACCGAATCTTGCGCAACGAAACATACCACCGCATCTGGTTCGATCTGCTCATAGACGGCCAGACTTGCATATCGGTCAAACCCCAGTCCAAAAATGGCAACAGTACGGCGTGTTCCAGCGCAAGTGCCCTCGAAGCCCGGGATAGCAGAAATGTCCCTAATGTGAAGTGGTTCAAAGTCGCCGTGATAAGTTCCATGAACATAGGCGAAATCAACTTCAATCAATGACAAGTGATCTATGTATCTTAACCAAGTCAGAATGAACGCGTACCAGCTTCGAGTCATTGCGGAATAATCTACGAAGATCCTGACACGCTGGCCCTTTGCCTTCCTGGAAATAGTTACGCTCAGTTGCTCCAATAGAATGTTATCAAGGGCATCTCCGTTCTCAACTATTGGATTAAATCCTCGCGCAAGATAGACTGAGTCATTGATTGGTCTACTCAGCTTTTCCATATCCTCGCAAAATCCAAACACAACACACGGCGGAGCGAACGCCTCTGGGATGCGCTCAAATATGAAGCGGCTGCGATCCTCAAATCCGGATGCCAACAAAACTAAATCGTAGCTGTCCCATTCAATCGTTGCGAACTCGATCTCATTCAGTGACGAGAGTCTCATGCTCCCTCCAGCAGATCTCGCTGCGTGTCTGGCCGTGAAATATGAGAGGCATGAGCAAGCACTCTCGCGAGTCGCACGGAATCATTTCTCCGAGGAAGCAGTCGAAACAATGGGGCAAATATAAATGATAGATGGAAGACCCCTGTGCATATTTGATTTGGCGCTGTAATCGCAAGCCCTCGAGATGGAATCATGAGAGATAGTTGAACCGCCTGCCGAATGAATAACTGCGCTCGAGATCCATCATCCTCAGTTATTCGAACTGAGGTGACCTGATCTGTCCCAATCCGCCGTTGAGAGCTTGCAAAGGTCCATTGCATGTATTTTCCAATGGCCTCCAGATATCTCGATGTTATTTCGCCTTCGGGGGGTTCGCTTTGTGTGCGATGAATGGTATCTCTTGCGAGTCCCTCAAGTATTTCATTCTGAACTGCTGAATCAATCGGAAGTATGGGTTGATCCTGCTCGTCGACGGCAACTCGTTGGACAAGCGAATTGATGACTCGCATGAGGCGTCTGGCGTTGCCGTCGCAGCATCGCACAATAATCGCTTCGCCGGCGTATATTCTGGGCTTTGTATTCCCATGCTGTCGCGAAATAGCGTCACGCAACACGAGTGCTCCATGCATCTTGCGAACGACTTCGTCCTTAAACTTCGGACTGAACTGCAAGCGTTCTGCGCGAGTAATCGTACGAGGATTTGCATGTCGACGCAAAAGTGCCATGAACGACTCAATATCTTCTGCACCATCGATTTTCTTGTCGTCTAGCAGTGGCGATGGTCCAAGTAAACTCTTGAGTGTGATCCCAGAAAGCTTTGGTGATCTGAACTTTATTCGAAGCTTGAAGAGTTCCCGAGCAAAGGTCAGAAACTCGCCCTGTGCCTGTGCGCCTCTGCTATCTATTGGTTCGCGGTCAACGTAGATGTACTCGAAGTCGTTGCCTTCTCGCACCGGGTCACCGAGATTTGTGGCCAACGTTCGATGAGCAAACGGCATCGTCGCGATCTTGAAGACAAGGTCACCACTGGCGGAACGCATCTGCGTATTGAGTATTCGGTGATGAAGTTCTGTAAGATACTCAACTTCATCCAGGCAAATCATCCATACTGCTGTTGCTGGAATTGATAGCTTTGATCGAATTAAATTTATGGAATGACGAAGTGGAAGAAAAAGTGCGCTGTCGAAGTGATCTGAGTATGCAGCCATCTGGGTGGATGGGGATATCCTTCTCCTACGCAGCTCAGATTGATGTCGCAATTCCAATCCCGTAAGGATCAACCGAAGACCGTCGTACGTAGTGCAACTCTCTCTGCCGTCTGTCCACACGGCGGAGAGCTCTCTGCAAATGTCTACTTGAATTTGTGGATGAAACTCAGTGCGAATTTCGTACTGCGAGATACAAGTGTCGATAATGTGCGACAGCGCAGCGCACGCATGCAGATTTAATCGCCAAACGAAGTACTCTTCTGCCTCAGCCTCTGATTGCCATGGTTTATTCTTCAGATCTCCAGCGAATGCTGCGCTTGCTGGGACGTAGATTCCAATAAGATTGTTCTGAAGAGCTTCGCGTGCATACTCGGTGCGATGACCTGCTTCCCTTGCCGCTAACCAGACATGGTCGTGTGCCAGCATGCGCACCCAAGTCGTCTTACCCGAACCGCGGGATCCTATAAGAATGTGATTTTTCGGAACGAATAGGCGTTTGAAGTCGCCCTGAGGAACGAAGAAATGGACTGTTTCCTCAACAGGCAGCTGCTTTGCATTGTCGATGCCAAAGGCGTTTCGAACTGCGTTTAGATTCGATTCCAGCACTGGTGCAAATGTCGAAGACCCGACTGGCACGCGAGGGCCGCGGTTTGCTAACTGGGGCCGCAGTTCGGTCAAAGCTGCGGGCTCGGCCTTTGGACGCTTCTTGGTCATGGCTGCTTCCGTCCGTACGCTACCCATGTTCGAGTTGCCACGTGCTTGTCTCCAGCGACTTCGTAGCCTTGCTCAACGCTCATTCGAGTGAACGCGCCGAATGCAACGTCCGTTCTTACGAAATCGAGTTCAGGGTCTGCCGTGATAATATCCGACCAAGCGCAGTTTCGTGCGGTCTGCACAAATGAAGTGAGAATAGTTCTGATCCTATTCTCGATCTCGCCAACGCTGGCGCTTGTTCCAAATGCTTCCCGCGGATGAATGCCGTGCAGCTGGTGGCTTACTTGCCACTTTCCCTCAGTTCTGAAGCTCCAGGTTTCGACGTAACCCTGGATGCCTCCGCTGGCAGGGTGTCGACTTTCAATGTTGATAATGTGAAATAGATTCGATATCGTACCGGACTGCAGGCTATTCAATGTAGCAGAGAAGCTGCCGGCGCAGAGTGATACGAAGGGGTTGCTGTTATCACCTTGATGCGTCTTAAGTCGTGGATGATGCTTGTGTCCATGAAGTATGATATCAAACTGCTGCTCCGAGATGAGGTTTAGGAAATTCTCGGCATTGACAATGATGCTTTGATCAGGTGTATCCGGGATGGGCTCTGAATATTGAATCGGGTGATGATGAAGTAGGCACATCCGTATCTTGTTTGAATCTCTCTCCATTCCGGACAAAAATCGCCTGAGGTCGTCGATCGTCTCTTGTCGAATCTCGCCGGAGTGCGGCGCAGCGTTTGGCCCGTCGTATGCCGCAGAATTCACTGATGCCACAAGTGCTTCTGGGCTGTCCCAAACCACATAGTAGGGATGGGTATCGATTCGTCCTGCAATTGCATCAGCAAGGCGACGTTGAAATATGAGTTCGTCCTGAAGCATGGGGGAATAGCGGTGCGCACTCCAGAAACTCTCCGGTGATAGCTTCATCACCGGCCAATTGACATCGTGATTTCCCGGCGAAAAGAACACTCTGTGTTCTGCAACATCAAGCGCTGTTGCAATCCTACCTATTGCTCTACTGGCGGAACTAAATTCGCTTGCGTGCCCTGTATTTGTGATGTCTCCCGTTACGCAAAGGATGTCAATCCTTCCTGATGCAAGGAACTCTGCGGCGGTGCGCTCAAATATTCCAACATAGTCGTCCTTTTTCCCAATCTTTGCATCATCCGCAATGGGTAATGGGCAAATGTCAAGGCCCCTTGCATTTGTTCCCACGTGGAGGTCACTCACCAGAGCGATGCGGAGTTTTCTCATAACCTTAGATATTGGTAAGAAGCAACTCTTGGGCAACCTTTCGGTGCTCGACATTGGCAGCGATCGTTCGCTTTACCGTGATCGTGTGTGACAGCCATCGAGCTTGAAATGGCTTCATCTCTGGGCACTTTGCATAAGACACAACAAAGTGTCCCTTGCGCTTGTCGATCAGATTGAGCAGATCCATCAGGCGGTCTATGTCATTCGTTCCAAACACGTCTGGACCGTACTGATTGTCTAAATCAGTATTTCGCTTTGCGTACGGGGGATCAAGATATACGAAGTCACCGGATCGGATCTCCCTGGACAAGACTTCGTAGAAATCGCCTGTTTTGAGCACGGCGCGCTTTAAGCATCGAGAGGCCCACGCGAGCTCATTCGCTGTTGGTAGGTCCCCGCTTCGATTTGCGCCGTAAGGAACGTTAAAATCCCCGTTGCGATTTGTTCGATACAACCCATTGAAGCAGTATCGATTCAAATATATGAAGCGCGCTGTGCGCCTTGCCGCCGTCAACGAGTTCGGGTCCATTGCCCGTATACGGTAGTAGTCTGCCGCGCTATTTGGCAGTTGTTGGAGCTCGTTGTGCACTGCATAGGGTCGTCTAAGCACGGAGCCCATGCAGCTCTGGAGCTCGGCATTGACATCGACGAGGATTGCTTGCTCCGGCTGCAGTCGGAAGAAGAGTGCGGCTGAACCTGAAAACGCCTCGATATATCGACCTGACTTGCCGGTCGCCCGCGAGGCATACCAACAGCATGACAACGTGTCGAGGATCTGCTTCTTGCTCCCAGCCCAGCGTAGGAAGGTCATGTATGTGAGGTGAGAGGTGAGTCAAGCAATGTGGGTATGTGTGGCGTATTGTCCCGAAAATTTGTGGGGCGTCACGTACACGGGTTGTCTCAGCTGCAGATATCGAGCGTCGAGGGTTTCGCCCGTCAGTGTCAATGTCTCCTTTTTGCATCATCAACTGTGAGGATAGACTGCGGCGCAGCATGGAAGTCCGCATAGCAATGCGAGGCTTCGTAGCAACACCCTTAGTGGACTGCTTCAATGAGCACAAGCGCGGAGAGGCTGGCGCGCTACACCTCCCCAAACCCCGGATACGCAAAAGCCGCCGCGATCCGTCCGCAGTCCCGCTCGCTCACACCGGCAGCCCGCGCCGTCGGATACCACTCGGCCTGCACTTGCCGCAGCATGCCTGTCAGCAGGGCGCGCGCCTCATCTGTTAAGAGGAGGAACCGCGCGCTCTGCGAGAGCAGGTTCCCCCCGTTCGCAAATCGGCCGCCATCCCCGCACGCCATCGCCAGGTCGCGCCGATCCAGGCTGACCGGCGTCGTCGGCGTCAGGTCGTAGGCTGGCGAGAGCTTCCAGTCCGTGCCGCGGGCAAGAATCGCGTGGTTGCGCGGGTGATCGTCCGTGTTGCTAATGAGCGCGTTGAAGCACATGCGCCGAAAGAGCTCGGCCGCGTCGTCCGCCGGCTCGGCGCACACGCGGCGCAGTTCTTCCACCAGGCTGACATAGGACCATTTGTCGCGCGATTGGTACGTGTCCTCCGCGCGCAGCAACGTCAGCCCACTCACCATGCGTGCGCGCAGGTAGCCACCGTCGACGCGCTCGCGGTCAAACCGCTTCACCAGCAGCACGTCACGCCCCGCCACCTGCGTCACCCGGCTGTCCGCGGCCACCAGGCCACAGGCCCGGGCCAGCACCAGCATCGCATGCTCGACGCGTGCGCTGTTCCACGGGTCGTCCGGGCGGTTGAACTTCGCAATCCAGAGTCCGTCGTCATCTTCCACCACCGCCTTCGGGCGGGCGCCACCCATGGACGTGCCGATGAGCAGGAGGTTCTCGACCTGCTCAGTTGCGGCGTCCAGTGGCGCATCCTCATCCACGGTGATGGCGTCGGCGATGGCCTGCAGCCTGGCCAGGTCCAGCGTCTTGTTGAAGTCACGCCGCGGCGCGGGCGGCGCCTGGTTCAAGCCGAACCCGAGCGCACCAGCCCGGTCGTCGGGCGACTGCAGCAGATAGTCGACCTCGCCCAGCTTGGCTTGGCCAAGATGCCGCTCGATGACGCGCCGGCCCCAATAGTCCGGGCTGGCATCGCGCAGCGCGCCGAACACCCCGCCAAGGGCAGCGGTGGTGTAGGTCCGCCCGGAGAGCTTCAACTCGACCGGATCAAGCGCGACGGCGTTGCTACGTTCAAGATAGCTTCGACCATAGATGAAGCGCCCAAACGGCGCGCCTCTCTTGTCGGTCGACAAGGCATACCGTCCGGCGGTGACCGCCGCCGTTTCGCCGGGCAGCGTCACATAGACATAGCACTCGCCGGGCCGTTCAGAAGTCATTGTCTAGCCCCGCTTTGGGCCGTGCCCGGCCACGCTCCCTGGCCAGCGCAAGCGTCTGGCCTTGCTCGTCGGACTCAGGTGCCGCCACGGCGTTGACCTGGTCCAACAGGTCCAGCGCCCACAGCATCGCGGCATAGACGGCGATGCCGGTCGAAGGCTTGCCATGCTCAGCATCGGCAACCGCGCGCCGGCCGGTGCCGATCTTCTCGGCCACGTCGTCGATCGTCAGGTTGCGGCGTACACGCGCGGTGCGCAGGTTGGCGCCCAGCCTTGTCAGCGCCTGGGAGACGGCATAGGGCGGAGCTGCAAGCAGCTTGTTGCGGGCGACCATGAGTACCTCGGTATCGGATGCCCAGGAAATAGCATGACCGCTGCAGGCAGTCAAGAGAATATGCTCTCAAGAGCACATATGAGGCGTCTATGCGTCTTTGAAAGCACACATCGGCGCCATCCATGCCATCCTCGGCAACCATGAGAGAGCCCGTGCATACGGCTCGCTGTCCGCCCTTGGCAGTTGCAGGGTCGTGCCTGCTGCACTCCGGTTCAGGGTCGATGCCCGAAGCTTGGACGGTGTTCTACCCGGCGCGGGCGCCTTGTCCAGCTCCGGCCCGCTCCATTCGCTGCGCTCCCGTGTTGGTGGACACGATCGCCCTAGGGCGCCGGGCTTGAGGAAACCGTCCTTCGGGACACTAACCCTCAACCAAAGGAGTTCACCATGACTACGCAACAAACTGCCCAAGCCGAGACCCGCCAGCCGGACTACATCGCCTATCACATCGTCGAGTCCGGCGTGGAAGGCAAGAAGGGCCGCTGGCACAGCATCGGCGCGTTCTTCGCGCACGAAGATGGCCTCGGCGGCACGCTGATCCTTGACAGCCTGCCTCTCGCCTCCAAGTTCGACGGCCGCATCGTCCTGCGCGCCCCGAAGGCCGAGTAGGTCGCAAGCGCTGCCGGCGAGCAATCGCCGGCAGCGTCTCCCCCAAGAGGGGGCTGTCCTATCCCCAAAAGGGAGGACGCCCCAAGTCGTGTCCGGTCTCTGGCACCTCGCGTACCCGAGAATTCAACACTGTGCTGAGAACGTGGTTTGAGCGATGCTCACGCACCAACAGCAACGGGCAGCAGTCGATGCTTCCAGGCGAAGGGAGACTCACCATGAGCGTACGGCAAGTAGAAATCGTTGTGACCAACAACATCGTCGAGCACTACGAGGCGCGTTCCTATCCGGATGAGCAGAGAGACAAGAAAGGGTTCTATGCTCTTTATCGGGTTCCGGTATATGACATCCTCGTCAATGGGATCGATGACAAGGGCAACCCGAATTCGATGAAGTTCATGGCTCCCAGGTTTATGCCATATTTCAACAATCCAAAGACCCCCACGCACTACGCGACAAAGAACTGGGTCAATGCAGGGCTATCGAGCGGGCGAACGATCATCATTTCGAAATATAAAATGGACTACGAAGTCCAGAACCGTTACTCCCCTGGCCGGGGAGCCATTGTGTTGCACAAGGCCTTCTACATACACGCTGGACCAGCCGATCTGCTGAACTACGGATTCGGGTCAGCCGGCTGCATCGAGATCATCGGCAACTTCGAGGACTTCAAGAAGACAATTGCCACGTTGTCCGGTGATATGACCGGAACCCCGGATGATGCGATCCAGCGTCTGGTCAACGCAAAGAAGCTCATTGTCAAGATCGAAGAGGCGAAGGTGCCAAACATCAAGAAGGCCTTGACACGAAAGGTGCATGACTGAAGGATTGGCAAATGAGGCTGCTTTTGACCTTTGGCTTGCTCGTTGCGCTGGCGGTGCCTGGGGCTCCCGCAGACGCGCAGGTGATGCGTTGTACCGAAAACATGCCGCCCATAGCGGATGAACGGCTGCAGGCTGCGCTTGATCTGCTGAAGACTACGTATCCCAGCATCGAATTTCCAGTGGATGAGCGGCCGTGTACTCATGCCGCCGCGGTCGTGGCAACGCTACACGCCACGCTCTCACAAAACTACCTGAAGAACGCGGTTGGCTACGAGTTTGCCAAGATCGTCAACGGGGATACCTATTTCACTGTAGAGCGATTCAGAATTGACTCTCCAAAGAGACTGCGCGGCGTGACTCGGACAATGAACGCAGATCAGTCCCGAAAACTACGGACCAAGGCAAACACTGTCTATGACTACTTCGTGGCCGACAACACCATCGTCATCATGATTTCAGATGCGAGTGGTCGCGCAAGGAACGCCGAATTGTTCCGGCAGGTCCGGCAGAGCTTCGACGCATCCGCGCCGCCCGCCAAGCCGAAGCAATAGTTTTCGTCCGCGCGGGGTTCGAAGCCCGAGGAGGTTGTGAGCGCTGCCGGCGAGCAATCGCCGGCAGCGGCTCCTCTTCGCACAATGTGCGAAGCAGGGCGTCACCGCCGCCCTCGTCGTGCCTTGCCAGCCGAGCGCGACTTGCGAGCCGCCTGCTGCGGCAGTCGGCCAAGTGCCGAGACCAATCGTGCCAGCGCAGCGACCAGGCCTGCCAGCGCCGCAATCAATGAGGTAGTGTCGTTGTAGTTCATGATGTCCTCCTTCCGTTGCGCGCGGAATGCGCGATGGACGAAGAACCAAAGACCAACGACCCTGGTGCCAATGGCACGGGCCCCCCGGCCGCCGCCAGGCGGGATAGGGCTGCACACGCCCTTCGGCACGGAAGCTCATCGCCTTGCCATCGGTACAGAGTTGGTCACCTTCTCGGAGTCCCATCGCTTTCCGCACGAGGAGGAAGAGGTCACCCTGATCGCGACGGCACATCGCTGATTGCGCAGGCAGTTTCGTGGCTCAAACCGGGCTTGGCCGCCTTGGCGCGCAGTTGACCTTGCCTAGCGGCCGTGTTGCCGCACCGATCCATGCAGGCTAGCGGCAACCAGGTCGCGGCGCATCGGCGGGACGGCCCTCAATGGCCAGGACTGATAGCGTGCGTTCAACTCATCGACGACATCAGCGAGAGGTACGGCCGGGCCACTGTCTCCTTTGCACTCTGCGCAATCCTCGGAATGATATTTGCTGAGATCGGAGACGCTGCCAAGCGAGAACTACTCATCACGAGTGCTGATGTCAATTTGCGGTCCAACCAATACCTTCAAGGCCGCGATTGGAGGACTGCGGTCTAGTCTCCAAGATCGCACCAAGTCTCCGAGGGCACGAACTAGCGCCCTCAGCCCGCGCCGATGCTGCACCCTCTCAAAGGATCGACCATGCGCCTTGTTTCGTGGGCCTTCCACGTCGCCGTGATGGCCACCACCGCCGGATGCGCGGTGACCATTCTCACCCCGATTGAGGGTGCGACGATTCGCGGTACGCAAGAGCCCGTGACCGTGCCCGTTGAGATCGAGGTGATCGGCAACGTCTTTAACGAGCGCTTCGTCATCACTGGCGGCCCCCACGGTAGGGACCCGATAGAACTTACGGGCTTGGCCTCGCGGCCCGGCTCAGGCCCGTTCGGGGGCGTCATCTATTCAGGCTCGGCCCTTTTGCCGTTCGCGACCGACTATGTGCTGACGGCGCGCGGCGAGGCCAACACCGTTCCGCCCGGCATCATCCCGTGGCAATTGGTGGATGCACATCGTTTCTCTGTCGCGCCGTCGCCCTCGGTTTCGGTTTCGCTGGCGGTGACGCCGGACCCAATCCTGGTGCCGCGCAAGGGCAGCGCCGGCGTCAACTACACGGTGACCCGGGCCGGTTCCACCGACGCGGTGAGCGTGACGGCCAGCGGCCTGCCCATGGCCGTGACGCTCGCTCCGGCAATGGCGTCGATCACGAGTTTTACGGGCGGGCAAGGTTCGGCCAGCGCCACGGCCAGCGCATCGGCCATTGCCACAGGCACCGCGCAAGTGCAGTTCAAGGCCACGCTGAACGGCGCCGCCGATTCGACGGTGCGCCGGACAATGAAGGTGGTTCCCGAGGCTGGCCAGTTCCGCTGGGGCATGCCTCCATCGATCATCGGCAATGCGCCGGATACCCCGAGAAGTCCGGACGGTCGCTTCACTACCACCGTGGCGCGCACAGGGCCAGGCTTCTCGCGTGACTGGACCTTCACGATCACCCCCACCGGTGGCAGTGGCACGCCACTGACGGTCACGTCCGCCTCGTGGCCGCTGCGCTCCAACATCATGGGCATCGTGTTCTGCCCGGGCAGTCCGACCACATCCGCATTGGTGCTCTCCGATGCCGACGAAAGCGAGGACACCTCCACCCACGCGCCGGACGCGTTCTACCGCTACAAGATCATCGATCTTCGTGGTCCGACTCCGCGCGTGGCTGGCAACCTGGAAGACCTGCGTTACGAAGCCAGTGTGCTGCCGTGGCACGCCTTCAGTCCGGACTGCTCCATAGTCGGCTCGTGGACCACCGAGTCGACGCATGTGGACCGGGTGCTCACCTTCGCCAACGCCTTCACCGGCCAACAGGTTGCCTCGACTTCCGTGGCCTCAACAATCAACTCTCCGTCACCTGACTTCACGGCGACCATTGCCGGGCAGACGCTGACCATCACTGGGCCACCACCGTTGCCGGCTGGCGGGCAGAGTTTCACGATTCCGTGAGCGTCTTCAGGAGAATCAACACGCAATTCGTCAGCATGGTCAATTTGGTGGACGGATCTTTGAGCTACGCACGACTCCCCAGAATCGAGCAATGTCAACCGCAAAGTGGCCGCACTGCAATGAATTTGCCTGCGGCGAATTAACCATTTATTAACCCGGCCCATGCTAATCTCGCGCGAGAGAATGACACGCAACAGAGGTATCTATAACGGCCTATCCAACAGATTTTGCTGTCGATCAGCGTGCGAGGCACGCTGATCCGGAGGCTAGCCTCCGCGCCGAGTTGCTGGGCAAATTGCTCGCGGCGCAGGCGGAACTGGCCGCCACGCTTGCCGATCTGCGTCGTTCGGCAGGCGAGGGCACCGATGCCGGCCTGATCGCCGAATGCGAGGATCAACGCGGTGCCTTGCTGGCGCTGCAACAGGGCCTCGCGTCAGCGAGTCCCGCCGCCCTGCAAACCATGCGTCGTGAGGTCGCAGCCGCAATTGGCGCATCCCAGGGCGTCCTGCAGCAGGTCCGCGCCGCTACGGCCGGCGCGGCCGGCGAATCGGCCCAGCTTGCTGCCGCCGGCGCCGCGACTCGGCGCGAGGTCCAGTCCCTGCATGCCGACCTGTTCGAGCGCCGCATCTTCGATGGCAATCTGCGCTTCACGTCCAACGAGGACGAAGAGGCCTATCGCCAGCGCGAGGCCGAGAACCGCAAGACCATGGAGCGGCAACTCGCCGCCAACACGCCGGAGGGCAACCTCAACGCCGCCGGCACCGCCATGGGCCAGATGCTCGATGCGCATGCCCATGGCGCTGGCGCCAGCCCCGACTTCTTGCCGCGCTGGAATCGACTCGTCGACACCACGCACAAGCACCGTGAGGCACTCCGCAACGAGGGTCGAGCGACCGACGAGTTCGACCGCAATCTTGCGTCCAGCGTGCGCCGCTACCTCCGCGACAAGGGACTGTCCGACGCCGAGATCGAAGCCAAGCTTGCCGTCGCCACCGATCCGCTCGATGCGGTACGGCCGTACTTGAAGAACGACGACGATGCCAAGACATTGAGCGCGTCCGTTGCCAACAGGAACTACGCCTTGACGCTGGCGGTCGCTCCGATCACGACAGCGACCATGCTGACGAACACCCAGAGCTCGCCGGCGAGCATCACGGAACTGGCCGCGGCTCCGGTTGGTCTGGATGACGTAATGGCGGTGTTTCGCGCCGCGGGCGTCGCGTCAGCGGACGAGTCGACTGCGCTCGCCAATGGCGTCAATGCAGCCGCTGAAACCATGGCTGGCCGCGCACCGCGCACCCGCGCGTGAGGCTCCAGCGCAGCGGAATTTGCTTGATTGGCCTCGACCGTCGTGATAGGACTAGTACAGGGGCCGTATTGACCCGAGAACGCCCGCACAAGGTAGCAAGATGCGCACGACGAGAACCTATGAGGATGAAGGCAAGCTGGCAGCCTTGCTCGACTGGGTCGCCGACGGCGACGAGGTTGTCATCACGCGCCAGGGTGCGAATGTCGCGCGCCTGATACCAGCCGAGCCGATCTTTGATCGGGAGAAGGCGCGGCAGGCTGCTGCCAACATACTTGCCCGGAGCAAAGGCGTTACCCTGGGCGGTCTCAAGATCAAGGACTTGATCAGTGAGGGCCGCCGCTGACGCTGGTGATCGACAGTTCGATCACCCTGGCGTGGTTCTTCGAAGATGAGCGAACTGCCGCCGCAGACGCCGTACTTCATCGCGTGACCGGCACGGGCGCTCTGGTGCCTTCGCTCTGGCGCCTTGAAGTGGCCAACGGCCTGCAAATCGCGATACGAAGGCGACGCGTCGAAACGGCATTTCGCGATGCCACGCTTGCCGATCTCAGCGCCATGGCGATCACCATCGATCCAGCGACCGATAGCCAGGCATGGGCCACAACGCTTCGTTTGGCCGACCGCCACGGCCTCACCCTCTACGACGCAGCCTATCTCGAACTCGCCCAACGCACCGCGACGCCGCTCGCATCCCTTGATCGCGCCCTGTGCAATGCGGCTGGCGCGTTGGGCATCGAAGTCCTCGGTCGAGGATTCGACGCGTGAGGGTTGCCGATCGCCATTGAAACTGGCATGCAGGGCGAGTAAATCTGATTCGCTCCGATCGTTCAAACTGCCCATCGGCTCGCGCACTCATTCGGCCAGTATGCATGCGGCGTTCGCGGCCCAGTGGTTGACTCGCCACCGTAGCGTCGGATCCTCACGAATCGGTGCAACCTACCGTGGTGGGTACGTGCTCGTTCTCGCCAATCCCGGGTCAACCGAGAGCCGCCTGCGGTTAAGGCTTGTCTGCCGGCTTGTCACCGACGGCCCGCGCGCCGAATACATAGCCGGTCGAGTAGCACAGGCCGAGGCTCGGCTCTGTCTGCCCGAGGCAGCGCTCAGCAATCGGCTTCAACGCCGTGTAGCCAGGCATCGCGGCCGTTGGCAGCTCGCCCTTGGTGTAGGCCACCGTGAACCCCGCGTCATAGGCAAGCGCGGCCGTGATGGCCGCGGCACGGCCGTTGCCAACGGGAACCTGAGTACCCCCGGCTTTGAGTAGGGTTGCCGCGATTGCGGCAGGTAGCTGCTCGTGTCCCGCGTCAGCACCGCCGAGTTCGCGCTGCAGTTCCCGGTAGAACGCAATGAGCCCGCGATCTTGACCAGTCCGCTGCAACACCACCGAGCACAAGTCGGCAGCATCCGGTAGCTCCGCGTCGCCGAGGGATCGGGTTCGGGCGACAGATGCTGGCCCTTGGCCGGCGGCACAGTTGCGCCGCATTCGCGCAACCATGTCAGGCGACTCCTTGGCAATCGACAGCAGCCTCTCCTTGCGTTCCAGCAGGAGCTGCGGCGATGCAGTCGTCTGTGCCCATCCCGGAAGGCTCGCCATGGTGAGGGCGACAGCGGCGACGAGCGCCGCCCGCGGCCGGACGCCTCGCGCGGGCTCTCCTGATCTGCCGCAGTTGGCACCAAGACAACAGATTTCCGGCACAACAGGCTTCCTCGGTACACGACCGTGGAATCCTGCCCGCGTGCAACAGTATTAGCAATTCTGTTGCGAATCGCCCCCGTGTGGCGCTAATTGCTGCCTGGCAGGTGCGCAATCTCTCACGGCTACGCGCCCGCGCCCATGGGGAAGCGCAACGAAATCTGCGCAACCCTCTTGCTAATACTGTTGCACGCGGGCAGGATTCCACGGTCGTGTACCGAGGAAGCCTGTTGTGCCGGAAACCTGTTGTCTTGGTGCCAACTGCGGCAGATCAGGAGCACCCGCGCGAGGCGTCCGGCCGCAACACCGCGGGAGGCGACAGGGCGCGGCTACACTCGTTGCCTTGGGGCTTTTCGTGTCAATCGGAACCGCGTCGGGACAGACCGCCACGTCGCCGCAGGTTTCTAGGGATCGGATCGAGAGTCTGCAAGGGATCGTGGCCCGCGTGCCGATGGAGCTAGTACTGAAGCAGCGGCGTCAGTGCGCCTCGGGCCAAGATCCGGCCGCGGTAGCTCGCAGCCGATCGCTTGGCGCTGAGACACAGCCTGATTCCTCAGACGCGTGCCCAACGGTGCTGGCGCGCGTTGCGCGCGAGGGATCCTTGCTGGAGTTCTATCGCAACCTGCTCGTCGACCTCTCCGGCGCAGCCGGCGAGGCCGAACGGCTGCCCGGCGCGATCGCGGCGGTCGCCATGAAGCCGGCGTCAAACCAAGTCGCAATCGGCAATCAACGGGCAGCGATTGTCACTGCGGCCCTTGCCTTCGACGCCGGGTTTACCGTGGCATACCGCAAGGGCGAGCGCCACTCCGCGGGGATGCCTGATCTCCAGACCTTGAAGCCAATTGCAGAGCGGTGTTTGAGCCAGAGCGAAGCCGACCTCGCGCTTTGCTTTTCGACAGGCTACGTGTACGGCGCGCGATCAGTCAGTGGGTTGCCCATGACGAGCATCGGCAACCAGAATGAAAAGGGGCACTAGCTAGCAGCACGGCCGCCAGTGCCCCGAGCCGGGTCGGAGGCTAGACCTCTCTGACCGGCGCGTTGCTGCTGCCCTTCACCAAGTTGACTGCAGCGATGCAGTCAGCCTTGTTGTGGTAGCCCTCGCCGGCGTTGGCGATCTTGCGGTTGTTGGCCGCGAGAAGGTACCAACGCCATTGGCTCATCGAGTCACGGTAGACGTGATATTCCATCTCGTCCCCTCAGCGACCGCTCTTGTGCTTGGTCGGATCCACGAGCGTATAGCTCTGGCCCGGCTTCTGCGTTGGCGGCAGTGGATTGCCCCGAGTGCCGGTTACCTCGGTACCGGTGGAGTTGTTCCGGTACTGGCCGGAACGCGGCGCCGGAGTACCCGGCGTAAGTTTGCTGGCCATGTTGGCCTTTCATAGTGCGGAAAAACGATCCTCCTCGCTTGACCTTGACCCTGCACCGTTGATAAGTCGCAACGAACAAGGTGGTCTTTGCGCGGGGTGATAGACACCACTTTGCTGCGCTGCCACACTACGCGTCCACGGTCAACGCAAGTTGAACGTGGACGCGGAGGGTGACCTTAGTCCATAGGGCCGTCTTCCTCGTTGCTCAAGCCCGCAACGTGGGCGCCTGGTCTGGGCAAAAGTTGCAAATAGAAAGGCCGGCGGCTGTGGAGGCCGCTGGCCTTTCGCCTTTCCGCAGTCGATGCTGACCACTGCGTGAGCTGAATTATCGGACTTCTCGGACTTCGCGCAAGTCCCTCAGCGGTTGGCTTATCCACAAGCCCATCTGGCATCCCTTCGGTCCGCCTGCAGCTGCACATGGGCCCCCTTGACACTGGAAGCGAGTCGCATCTTCATTTTGCCGTTACCGCGAGTTGGGCACAAGTTGCGACCAACTTATCCACAGGTTGTTTGCCGCTCCTGAGATAAGCGCTGCGGCTGCTCAGTTCGCCTACTTGATGCCACTTCGAACGTCGCCGCCATAGGGAGAAGCGCTGGATAGATGTCCAGGATGGATGGCCTCTCCCTTCAGCGCCGAGTGACGTGCTCGCTAGTTGTCCACAGTTGCCCACTAGACCAGGCTCGCGCTGTCGTCAATTAGCGTTTTGGTAATATTCACCCCCCGATTCGCGGGGCAGCTGGGGCCGCCGAGATCGACCTCTTGGCAAGCCCAGCGCACCATAAAAGCCCTTTTGTTGTAGTGGTCGAAGCAGCAGTCTGGGAATCGCCGCCCGCCCTTCAGCGACACCAGCAGTTGCGGATTGCTAGCCGGAGGTGACGCGCCCGACAGCGATCCCTTCAGGCAGCCCCTGGTTTACGCCGTGGGCGTAGCCGGAATCGCCAGCCGACGGCGCAACTGCCACCCCGGTTGAACGAAACTTGGCCATGACTTCGTCGAGGCCAGGCGCAGTCGACGCAGGGTCGCCCGGAGGCGGCACGATCGCATCCCCTGGAGGCAAGGGGACAGCTGCTGTGATTGGCGTAGCCGACGAGGGCAGGAGTCTGTTGGCAAAATTCATGGACTCACCCAACGACTCCATGTCTTGCTCGGTCCTCAAGTACGGCCTCACCGCGTCGAGCGGATCGGTCACAACGGCAAGCTTGGCTTCGATCTCGGCGTCGGACAGTCCCTTGTCGCGGAGGTAGCGGCGCACGCTGGACCCAAGATTGCGGTCGAACTCCTCGGTCGAGCGGCCTTCGGTGCGAAGTGCCTCACGGTGCTTGTGCGTGGTGTCGACGAGTCGATTCCAGCGCGGCAGGAAGTCGGGACTGTTGCCGGCGCCGTGGGCATGTGCATCCAGCATCTGGCCCATGGCGGCGCCGGCGGCGTTGAGGTTGCCCTCCGGCGTATTGGCGGCGAGCTGCTGCTCCATGTCTTTGCGGACCTCAGCCTCGCGGCGGCGATAGGCCTCTTCGTCCTCGTTGGACGTGAAGCGCAGATTGCCATCGAAGATGCGGTGTTCGAACAGGTCGGCATGCAGGGACTGGACCTCGCGCCGAGTCGCGGCGCTGGCGGCAGCAAGCTGGGCCGATTCGCCGGCCGCGCCGGCCGTAGCGACGCGGACCTGCTGCAGGACGGCCTGGGATGCGCCGATTGCGGCTGCGACCTCACGACGCATGGTTTGCAGGGCGGCGGGACTCGCTGAGGCGAGGCCCTGTTGCAGCGCCAGCAATGCGACGCGTTGATCTTCGCACTCGGCGATCAGGCCGGCATCGGTGCCCTCGCCTGCCGAACGGCGCAGATCGGCAAGCGTGGCGGCCAGTTCCGCCTGTGCCGCGAGTAGTTTGCCCAGCAATTCGGCGCGGAGGCTAGCCTCCGGATCAGCGTGCCTCGCACGCTGATCGACAGCAGAATCTGTTGGATAGGCCGTTATAGATACCTCTATTGCGTGTCAATCTCTCGCGCGAGACTAGCATGGGCCGGGTTAATTAATGGTTAATTTGCGGCGAGCAAACTCATTGGATTGCGGCTATTTGCGGTTGACATTGCTCGATCCATGAAGTTTAGCTCGTCATATCCCCCCAGTCGCTTCGGTGGCTGGGCGCAAGGCCGCCCCCGGCGGCCTTTGCATTTTCTGGGGAGTGGTGCGCAGCGCGCCAGTTGGCCGATGACAGATTCAGCGCCTCAAAGTAGCATCATCTGCGTGACCTCATCCACGCGGATGAGGCCATTGATGAGCCAAACGTCTGGGTAGCGGGAGTGGGTTCCCATGGCGAAGGTCATGCCCTTCGCTGGGTATTCCTCGCCGAACACGCGCTCCATCTCCCGCAATGCTTTCGCTTCACCATACTGATGGCGCCAGTTGAAAAACGTGGCATCGGTCTCCCAATCCTGGCACGTGCCCTCGCGCTCTCCGTCGTCGGTGCGATAGCGGTACTTGAAGCTGACAGGACAGGGTTCGAGAGGCACGAGGACCCGCGTATTGAACATATCGCGCTGCTTGCCGATGGAGGCGTAGTCCAACCGTTCCTGAGCGATCTCGTCCGCGGCCTTCGGTGCGATGAGAAATTTCGGCTGCTGGGGTCGCAGTAGCGCGAGACTCTTCCCTTCGGCAGCTATGGCATTGAGCCCGGTGACTTCCAGCCTGCTGAGTAAATTCGGGCGATCTCTCTTTGCCAGATTGCCGACGACCTCGATTGATTCTTGCTCGACACGATAGCTCTCCGGACGATGATCATCCTTCGATCTTCGCCACTTGTATCGAATCAAGTCCCATCGCTTGAACTGCTGCGCGTCCTCAAGCTTTCGAAACGTCACCGGGTACAGTCGGACCCACTTGCCTTCCAGCGTGACGCCAGCGCAGCACACGGTTTCGCCGTGCTTCTGGCTGACTTGAGGCGAGGCCTTGACCAAGACCACCGCTTCTGCCACGCCGGACGCCTCAGGCATAGGCGTACTCCGGATACGTAGGTGAATAGCGGCGCTGTTTGGCGAGACCCTCACGGATGCCGATCGGATTGACCTCCTGCTCGGTCACTGCGGCAATGGCGCTTGCGACTATTGTCCGATGGCACTCGTCCGGGCTGCGCTCGTAGCAAAGAAGGCAGGAGGTTGCGGCCTGTGCAAACGTAATCGCCGACTGCAAGTCAGCTTGAGCCTGGTCACTCTTCATGTGCAAAGAGAAGATTTGCCTGAACTTCTTGTGGTTGCCGGCCCGCGCGGCTTCTCGACCTTCCTTCGGATCGCCAAGGCCACGCAAATGTACATACTCGATGTCGTTTGCATTGAGAAGAGCATGCAAGGCATTCTTTGAGAATCCCCTTTTTCTCGATAATGGAAGCTCGCGCACGTCAATGATTCGTTCGATGCCCATTGCTTTCAGCGTGGCAAGAAAGTCGTCGAGCGCTGCATTCTCGTATCCCACGGTATAGAGTTTTTTAATCATAGAGATTGGTTATAGTGCCTTTCGGCCTTTATGGGTAGCAAAAAGCCATTCCTGTACAGTCGATAGATACCGGGAGTCGCATGTCGGCAACAGGTGCAATCTGCCACCGCCCGGCACTAGGCCCCCCGATCTCGGGTCTAACCGGATGTTAGAGGATGCGAAGCGCCGCCGCATCCGTTGCGGCCCCGAGGGGCGGAGTGCTTGCGCCGATGGCCAATATCGGCGGGCGCCAAGGCTGCCGAGCCCCACTTGAATGGAGAGCCTGCCCGCGCAAGCAACGAAGCTGTCTCGCGCAATCAGCGATGTGCTGTCGTGATCAAGTGACCTCTTCCGCCTGGCGCGGAAAGCGATGGGACTTCGAGAGGGTGACCAACTCCGTACCAATGGCAAGGCGATGAGCTTCCGTGCCCAAGGGCGTGTGCAGCCCTATCCCGCCTCGCGGCGGCCGGGGGCCTGTGCCATCGGCACCAGTGTCGTTTGTCTTTGGTTCTTCGTCCATCGCGCATTCCGCGCGCAACGGAAGGAGGACATCATGAACTACAACGACACCACCTCATTGATTGCAGCGCTGGCAGGCTTGGTCGCTGCGCTGGCACGATTGGTCTCGGCATTCCGCCGATTGCCGCGGCGGGCCGAACGCAGATCGCGGGCGACTGGCAAGGCACGACGAGGGCGGCGGTGACGCCCTACTTCGCACACACTGTGCGGCAAGAGACGCTGCCGGCGATTGCTCGCCGGCAGCGCTTGCAGCCTAGTCCGCCTTCGGGGCGCGCAGGACGATGCGGCCGTCGAACTTGGAGGCGAGAGGCAGGCTGTCAAGGATCAGCGTGCCACCGAGGCCATCTTCGTGCGCGAAGAACGCGCCGATGCTGTGCCAGCGGCCCTTCTTGCCTTCCACGCCGGACTCGACGATGTGATAGGCGATGTACTCCGGCTGGCGGGTCTCGGCTTGGGCAGTTTGTTGCGTTGTCATGGTGAACTCCTTAGGTTGAGGGTTAGTGTCCCGAAGGACGGTTTCCTCAGGCCCGGCGCCCTAGGGCGATCGTGTCCACCAACACGGGAGCGCAGCGAATGGAGCGGGCAGGAGCTGGACAGGGCGCCCGCGCCGGGTAGAACACCGTCCAAGCTTCGGGCATGACCCTGAACGGGAGTGCGCCAGGCACGCGCCTGCAACTGCAAGGGCGGGCTCAGCGGCCGGAGACAGGCCCCTACGGCCGCCGCGGATGGCAACGGAGGGTGGGTGGATGTGCTTTCAAGATAGCGTAGACGCCTGATATGTGCCCTTGAGAGCATATTATCTTGACTGCCTGCAGCGGTCATGCTATTTCCTTGGCATCCGATACTGAGGTACTCATGGTTGCCCGCAACAAGCTGCTTGCTGCTCCGCCCTATGCCGTCTCCCAGGCGCTTACGCGGCTGGGCGCCAACCTGCGCACCGCGCGTGTCCGCCGCAACCTGACGATCGACGACGTGGCCGAGAAGATCGGCACCGGCCGGCGCGCCGTCGCCGATGCCGAGCATGGCAAGCCCTCAACGGGTATCGCGGTCTACGCGGCGATGCTGTGGGCGCTGGACCTGCTGGACCAGTTCAACGCGGTGGCGGCACCTGAGTCCGACGAACAAGGCCAGACACTTGCGCTGGCCAGGGAGCGCGGCCGGGCACGGCCGAAGGCGGGGCTGGACAATGACTTCTGAGCGACCCAGCGAGTGCTATGTCTACGTGACGCTGCCGGGCGAAACGGCGGCGGTCACCGCCGGGCGGTACGCCTTGTCGACCGACAAGAGGGGCGCGCCGTTCGGGCGCTTCATCTATGGTCGAAGCTATCTTGAACGTAGCAACGCCGTCGCGCTTGACCCGGTCGAGCTGAAACTCTCCGCGCGGACCTACACGACGGCGGCACTGGGCGGCGTGTTCGGCGCGCTGCGCGATGCCAGCCCCGACTATTGGGGCCGGCGCGTCATCGAGCGGCATCTTGGCCATGCCAAGCTGGGCGAGGTCGACTATCTGCTGCAGTCGCCCGACGACCGGGCCGGTGCGCTCGGGTTCGGTTTGAACCAGGCGCCGCCCGCGCCGCGGCGTGACTTCAACAAGACGCTGGACCTGGCCAGGCTGCAGGCCATCGCCGACGCCATCACCGCGGATGAGGATGCGCCACTGGACGCCGCGACCGAGCAAGTCGAGAACCTCCTGCTCATCGGCACGTCCATGGGTGGCGCCCGCCCAAAGGCGGTGGTGGAAGACGAGGACGGACTGTGGATCGCGAAGTTCAACCGCCCGGACGACCCGTGGAACAGCGCGCGCGTCGAGCATGCGATGCTGGTGCTGGCCCGGGCCTGTGGCCTGGTGGCCGCCGACAGCCGGGTGACGCAGGTGGCGGGGCGTGACGTGCTGCTGGTGAAGCGCTTTGACCGCGAGCGCATCGACGGTGGCTACTTGCGCGCACGCATGGTGAGTGGGCTGACGTTGCTGCGCGCGGAGGACACGTACCAATCGCGCGACAAATGGTCCTATATCGGCCTGGTGGAGGAACTGCGCCGCGTCTGCGCCGAGCCGGCAGACGACGCGGCCGAGCTGTACCGCCGCATGTGCTTTAACGCGCTTATCAGCAACACCGACGACCACCCGCGCAACCACGCGATTCTGGCCCGCGGCACGGACTGGAAGCTCTCGCCTGCCTACGACCTGACGCCGACGACGCCGGTCAGCCTGGAGCGCCGCGACCTGGCGATGGCGTGCGGCGACGCCGGGCGGTTTGCGAACGCGGCGAACCTGCTTTCGCAGAGCGCGCGGTTCCTCCTCTTAACAGATGAGGCGGGCGCCCTGCTGACAGGCATGCTGCGGCAAGTGCAGGCCGAGTGGTATGGGGCGGCTCGGGCTGCCGGTGTGAGCGAGCGGGACTGCGGACGGATTGCCGGTGCTTTCGTGTATCCGGGGTTTGGGGAGGTGTAGCGCGCAGTGGCACCGAGTGCCTCCCGCCCACGGCAAAGCGTCCCTCCGCCGGGACAAGGCGTTGCCTCTTGGCACGGAACTGCGAACCGAGAGTGTGGAAGAAGTGCTAGGTAATGACAGAGGCAATCGGAGGCCGCGAGTGGTTGGATTCAATATTTGGTGTAATGTCGCTCAGTTCAGCGTGGGCGCTCACGCGCTAAGTGTGCTGACGGGAAGGCCTGACCGCCTTGTTGCGGGAGGAGCGGCTATCGCCGCGGCGATACCTGCGCACTACGCTGCAGAGGAGCATATTGGCCGCATCCTCGCACGCCTGGGGAAGCCCGCCGCAGCGCAATTCATCCTCGGTAAGCTCCCGACGACGAAGTCCATGCGCTCCGGTGATTTGGGTGAAGTCCTGGCTGCAGAGTTCATTGGTGAGCACACATCCTATGTCGTTCCCATAAAGCGCTTGCGCTGGAAGGACCATCGCAACATGGCTATGCGAGGTGACGACGTACTCGGATTTGAACAGCTAGCCTCCGGGCGGCTGAACTTCCTTAAGGCAGAGGCCAAAAGCCGCATCACTCTGAGCGCGGCAGTTGTAGCGGATGCCAGAGTGGCCCTTGACAAGGACAACGGCCTTCCATCCGCACAGGCGCTATCGTTCATTTCGGCGCAGTTGCTGGCAACCGGTAACCCTCGCCTCGCCGATGCAATAGATGACGCGCAATTGCGTCACGGCATCGCACCCCAATCCGTCAGGCACATGCTCTTCACATTCTCCGGCAATGATCCAACACCCCTGCTGGGCGGCTCCCTACAGGAATATCGCGGAACCATGTCTCAGCACAGCGTAGGCGTCCGCATTGACACGCATGCTAACTTCGTGGGATCTGTATATGAACTGGTAATCGCCAATGCCAACAACAATTGATGCTATTCAGGCTGTCATCGACCAAGCCTCTACGCCAGGCTACCGCGGCCGACTGATCTCGCGTGGACAGGCGCGGGCAATGATTTGGCGCGATGGTGTGTTGCCTCCGGAGGCTCCGGCCTTCTCTGAGCAGTTGACCTATGACCTGCAGTCGCACGGCTACGGACTACTTGGTCAGGGACTGAGGCTCAAGGAGATGGGCGGTGATGCCGTCCGCGCCCAGCGTGCCTTCGAGCAAGCAGGGTCGCCCCCCGCGTCAGAATAGTTGTCGCCTCCATAGATCAACCCAGGGGGCGGCGATGAAGGACGGACTTGGCTCGATACGGACAGACATTCAAGGACAGGGCGCTGGCGCGGTTGCTGCCGCCGGAGA
>Ga0307515_10001128_pt1 | contig 61123 bp, 66 predicted proteins | sample 17_EM_MG_FD_194513 | JGI IMG/M metagenome (GOLD analysis project Ga0307515, IMG submission 194513) | Populus trichocarpa ectomycorrhiza microbial communities from riparian zone in the Pacific Northwest, United States - 17_EM | ecosystem: Host-associated > Plants > Roots > Unclassified | place... | reverse complement strand
ACAAACGACTGAGTTAACACGACCAGCGGCCAGCCACCCACTCCCCGCAAGCTTCTGCGCTGGCTGTCGGCCCGCCAGAAACTTTGATGATGATCCGTACCTTTCCCGCTACACGTCAAAGTCCAATCCTCACCACCAGCTGACAAAAACGTGTCTCATGGAAACACACCTCCACTTGCCCAATTTGGGAAGGATGCTGACACGTTTGCGTTAGGCACTACGCCACTATTCTCAGAATGAATGGGCCCCGTAGGATCACCCTACGGTAGCTATTCGCCTCCGATCCGTGAGGAGCGCACAAGACGGGAGTTTCGACAGGGATCCAAAGACGTTTATGAGATCGCAGTGAAACCAGGGTATGAAGTGTGAACTTGGAAGCTTGAACCGGGGCAGACTACACAGCAAGGGAAACGAGGGTACAATCGAGACGGGGAGGTGTGAACGAAAAAATGACTTTACGAAAGGCCGAAGCCTGACTCATGAATCGGCATCGGAACCTCTCTGGTGCTTCATCCTTCGTTCCTTCAGCTCGCGGTACCGTTGTATGGCGTTCTCCCTTTCCGCCTCCATCATCGCCTTCTGAGCCATAGAAATGACTGCGTCAGATTTCTTCCCTCTTCCTGAGGCGGCCACGATCTTCTTAGCATTCCGCGGGAGGTGTTTAATCCTCGGCGGGGCTCGAACGACATCGTTGACGCTCTTCGGCATAGACGTAGACGCTTTCGCAAACTCAATCGAAGGTTTCTTCCTCTGGTCTTCGCCCCGATCCTGAACGGACTCAGGATTGGATTTGGTGACGTTACGGGGCTGCTCCGTCTTCCTCGTGGACGAAATCGGATCCGATGGGGTTGAAGTTTTCTGAGACTTCTCGTTCCCGTTGGACACGTCCCTCGCCAACTTCCGCATATGGGCCGAAGACGACTGAACGGCGGATTTAACCAGAGGACGCATGCCGTCTTCGACACGCCTATATCACTGTTAGGGGATAGGCTTGAGTGAACGGCGTATACTCAACTTGTTGAAATGGGCCAGAGACTCGCCAGGTTGTATCCTTATCGGAGGGTCCTCCGATGCGGCACCAGCGTCCGATTCCTTCGTCTTAGACTTCTTTCGAGGTTTAGGCTGAGAATCGGCCTCGGTACCCCGCTCTTCATCCCGCTGTTTCCGTTTCCCAAGGGTTTGCTTCCATTCAGAGCGGATTTTGGAAGCATTCAAGACGCGAGCCATAGATTTTGGGATCGCCTCCTCACGGAGCTTTCGTGACGCCTGTGAAGGCGCTTGGTCCGTCACCCTTCAAGCGTGGATCTCCTCAGCCACGTCAGAGCAAAGCTTGATACAAATGAAGGTCGTACCTCTCTGCTCGCTCTTTCTCGCGGACGGAACGTTTCGCTCGTTTGTGCGGCATTAAGGAAGTAAGGAAAGAAATTTTAATTACATAATGCAGATCACGCCCAATCAGAGGATGTTCCCGGTCGATCACCGGCATCCCAACGATTTGAGTGACCGTCACCGTCATCCCTTTGTTACGGTCACTTTACATCGGCAACGACAAACCATGCACCGTCTAGGAGGCGTCGGAATCGCTGCGTTCGATAGACAGAAGCTCTCGACTCAATCGTATGCTCAGCTATCTAACCAACTATCGAAAACCCAGGTCGACAACCTGCAAGCGCAGCTGACCCTGTTCCGCGAATCTCTCCTTCGTTTCGCTTCGACTCATCGGGAAGACATCAGGAAGGATCCAAACTTCCGCCATGCTTTCCAGCAGATGTGCTCCAACATTGGAGTTGATCCGTTGGCTGGACCTAGGAAGGGAGGATGGTGGGCCGAGGCGCTCGATCTGGGGGACTGGCAGTACGAGCTTGGCGTCCAGATCGTCGACGTTTGCGTCAGCACCCGCGAGCGCAACGGAGGGCTCATCGAGGTGAATGAGTTGGTTAGGATCCTCACGAAGCTCCGAGGGCTAGAGGCTGGCGCAATCACGGAGGAGGACGTTATCAGAAGTATCAAGACCCTCAAGCCGCTCGGCGCCGGATACGAGGTCATCGAGATGGACGGAGGGGATAAGATGGTCAGAAGCGTGGTCAAGCAGCTGGATCAGGACCAGACCGTCGTCCTTGCGGTGGCTCAGGCCCACGGCGGAAAGGTAGACGAACAGATGCTGGTGCGAGAGAAGGGGTGGACAGAGGCGAGGTCACAGACGGCGCTACAGAACATGCTCCTTCGCGATGGCCTGTGCTGGTTGGACCAGCAGGGCGAAGGCGACACCGTCATCTACTGGGTTCCGTCGGCGATGCAGTGGGATCCATGAATGGCATTGTCTTTGTGTACTTCCGTCCGTGCCGTAATCGTTCAAAATTCCTTTGTGAGTATGGAGCGCGTTCCTGTCGCTTAGATTTTCGCGACTGAATTAGATGCACTAGTGTTCCTCGCGACTGTTCAATGTTTCATCATGAGTCAAAGATACGCCCTGCTCGTTGGGTGATTAGCTTTTTTTATTCAGTCATTCCGCTTGCCTATGAGTGTCAGCATGCCAACGGGCGGTTTCCCCCGTTCCCCAAGTCTTGTGAGTCGCTGCTTCTACCGTTCAATCTCCTGACGCTGAGGGTTGCTCAGGCATCAGAACGTTCAGACCGTTGAGATGCCGGTACGTAGCTTTCAGCGGTCAATGTTGGGACAGCAATATCCTACATTGCTGCGGTGTTATGGAAATTGCAACTGTCGATCCGTACCCCGATTGGGAACGGAAATGCTACCTATCCTGCGATCTTGGCCCGAATGTCTCAGCCGACCCTCATGCCTTTTCCCAGATTGCTCCGACACCTTCGACTCGGCTTCGTGGACAGCTGGGCTGGAAAACGTCCGAAATCCACTTCTGGCGTGATCAAACCCTATGGTATGCCTGGCAGTGGCACTGGACGTCCTCATTGACCCCCTTTTGGAAACATGACGGTAAACCCGACTCCGTTCCACAAATTCCCACAGTCTCTATTCTTGATCTTGCTCGTGAGAGGTTGATCTGGGTTTAGACCAGGCCAGACTAGTTACCAGTACAGTCCCGCCACCCTTCCAAGGCGATGCAGATCCGCCGACGGTTTCTCAACTGTTCGAGCTTTCACCTCGTTTGATCCTCCGCCTCATCTGCGCTGCGACCCAGTCGGTATCTGCAGGTCTACCGACCTGGGCTATTCGGAAATGAAAATCGATATATCATTTTTACGCGCCGAGCAATTTTGCGCCCTCCAACCTTACGACCGAGAAGGATCAAACAGGGTTATCCGATGGTCGCCGCGGTGATTCTCTCCTATGTAGGTGTCGTTCGCTCTCCTGTGGTCGAGAATCGGAATTTGACAATCCGCCCTCTTTTTACATTGCCGATAGCGTGTTCTTAGATTGGCTGCAATTGCAAGTTAGTTGGATCTGCCTGACTAGATCAATGTCGCCCCAAGTGAGCGCTGAACTAGCAGCCGTCTTAGCTGAGTTACGATCGCCCAGACTTCCCGTCTTCCCCCCTTTGTTTGGATCGCGTTAGCGATGATGTCCCTCAACGTCGGAGCGCGTATGTTTTGTGGGGGGACTGGTCAGCTTTTTTCGTAGGTGTTTTACCTCTTTGAGGCATTTCATCACCTCGTGTCTGAACACGGTTCGTGATGACAGGTCTTCGTCATTCTAGGGGTGAACGTTCGGTGGATCTCGCCTGTCAACATTATCCACTCACGGGCCGGTGAAGGATCGGCGGGGAGGGTCTGACTGATGGTCTGCCAGTGTGTCAAATTGTTTCGAATTGGATGGATCTGGATCAAAGCGTTTTAGGGCTTCCCGTGAAAGGCTGTTTATTCGCCTCGTGGGTGAAAGAAAAATAGTTGGTCCGAGTTTTCTCCTTGGCCTGTATGTTTTTTTTCGTACCTCTTCGATTCACTCGTTCAATGTTCAAGATTACGCTCGGTGGTAGCCTTGAGGCACGAAGAGGATTTATGGTCCCGTTTTGCGGGTTCAAAAGCCACGGTACCTTTCCATTTTCTTTATTTGATTTTTCCAGTTCGGAAGTAGTCCAGGCGGGTGACGGTTTTTCGGTTCGCGCCAGATCGGTTTACCTGATCGGCTCGATGACATGAACCCGACGGAAGCAGATAGGCATGACAGTCTGCGCTACATTGTTAGAGGATGAAAGAGTGAGAAGACAAAGGCAGGAAGTAGATGAGAGCTCAAAGAGGGGGACACGACGTTGTCATAGCGTCGTTGCCTTTACGGAAGTCGCACTAATCCTCTCACTGAAAATCCAGCGTTGGAGGGCGGGGTGAACAAAGGCACGGGCCGGACTGGTCTCTTACCATCAATTCGCAGACTTTGAACCCCCGGATTGACTCCGAATAGTGCATTATCTTCCGTGAGCAAGTAAAAACTAGGGTAATCTCAAACTGCTGCGATTCACCTTCACGTCTTCTGCCATTCTGGTATGTCTCAAGCTTGCTCGGTATCGAAGGGGGTGCGAACTGCTGGCGGGTGGTTCGGATCGCCACTGACTGAATATTAAAAATAAAGGAAAGGACGTAAACCAGGTCCATCAGAATTACCGGTGGTTCGGGCAGCTGCTACCATTCACGCGTCGGCACATCCGCTGATGCCTCCCAAAGGCGAGAAAAAATAGATGTACGTATTAAATGTATAAGTAAATATAAAATTCGCCGTCCCTCAACCATCGTCTCCCTTTGCTGCACGCTCGTTGGTTATATCCCCTCCTCTATCCAGCTAAAGTTCCGTCATTCCAAAGCCCACATCCCCCCAGTTGCAGACCAAGCATGCCCGTGGATCGTAAGAGCAAGTCAAAGCGTCGACAAGATGACGGTCAGTATTTTCCTCACGCCCCCTGGACCAAGTCACATCTATTGTTCTGCGTCTCTGACAGATGATCTGCATTCTTTTCTTCCCTAGGCTTCAAGCAGTCACATTTCGATCTAAAGTGGACCCCTCCTGTGGAGTCGACTCTGCAGACAATCGAGTTCACTCCCAACGTTACTCCTACTACCTTCACCGATGATAATCCCCCGCCCCTTCAACCCGCGACCGCCTACATCTTCCCCCCTGAAGAAGAGCCATTCACCAACGATAACCCTAAGCCTCGGGGCAGGAAAGGCTCAGGCTACATCCCTCGTCCACCCAACGCGTTCATCCTCTTCCGTTCGTCGTTTATCAAGAGTCAGCACGTCACCTCCGAGGTCGAGACCAGTCACAGCACGCTCTCCAAGATCATCGGTATGACCTGGCAGAACCTTCCTAACGACGAACGCCAGGCCTGGCACATTAAGGCCAAGGAGGCGCAGGAGGAGCACAAGCGTAGGTGGCCACAGTACGCGTTCCGCCCTGTCACCAATAAGGCTCAGAAGAAGAAACGGCGGGTACGAGAGACGGAACCAAAGGATATCAAGCGGTGCGAGAAGATAGTGGAGCTACTGTGCAACGGCAAGAAGGGCGACGAGCTCAAACACGCCGTCAAGGACTTCGATAAGTCTCACGTACCCGAGTTCGTTACCCGTTTCGAGGCACCTATCACTGAGCGTGCCTACCGTCGATCATCATCCGCCCCCCTCCCGGACACCGACTACGAGCAATCGAAGCAGTCATTCAAACCGTCCGTACTCCCGCACCGCAAACGGTCTTCGAGTGTCGAGCCGGAGGACTTCTCCCCCGCAGCGGAAATCAAGTTACCGATATCCGGTCTGGCTCAGTTCGATGGAACACTCACGTTCGACTCTTCGCCTTCTACTCCGGGTCATTCCACTCCTTTCCCACAACAAGATGGGTACATCGTAAGTCCCCCAATTTAATCATCTCACCTGCTGTTTGGATATTTTGATTTTCTTATCAAACTTCGTTCGTCTCTATAGGATTTCAGTAACTATGCTTTTGGCGGACCTGCTGTTTCCGAATCCTTCGATTCGTTCTCACATTCCCTCGAAAGCGTCACTCCTTCTCCCCCACCGCACGACTTCGCTAACATCAGTCAATTCGTCTCCCCACGCAAAACATCGTACACACGCCTGTCAATCTCGACAGCGTTCCTCGAGCAGTGGATTAACTCCCAGTCTTCTCCGGCCTCCGTTATGCCCGAATCTCCCGCGTACTATTCATCGGGTGCGTCTAGCCCGTCAGAGGCGATCACACCCACGCCATACGAGGACGGCTTCCCACCGACTCATTGCGGGTTCGAACAACAACAGCAACAGCAACAAAACGAAGAATCATACAGATATGACCCACAGATGACCGGTTATGCTTATGCGGATGTGCCTAGTTCCGTGTCTTCGCCGCCGCCACCAGCTTACCCATACTACTCTGATGTTCAACAACCATTGAAGGATGGGTTCCAATACCCGTCACATATGGAGATGGACTACTCGGCTTTCCTACAGCCGACGTATACTGCCTAATCATTCTCCCATCAATATCACCTCTGGTGTACGCGGACGCTGTTCGGCCCCATCACCCGCAACCGTTTGTTTCATCTATTACTATCTTGTCGGCCTCAGCCTCCTCCCAATGTCTGTCTCCAGTCTTGTCCACTACCCCGCTCTTTCTGTATCATTAGCCCCGCCGTCGTTGTCTCCGCTGGAAAACCCTGAAACTGTATTTTTTCATCGCCTCCTGGGTGCATTTCCTCTTCGACTATTTATCGATCATCCGAAAGAATTCTTATCCCTGCGGTATACAGGTAGACAATCCCGCTCCTTTCTCCCCGTCTCCTTCAACTTCGTGATTCTTTGGTCTACCACGGCATCAGGTTCGCGTGTTCCATCACCCTTTCTTTGCTTACTATATCTGTTCACTTACAGCCTTCGTTACATATTGTTATTCCGTATATACTGTTCACCTCGTCTACTCACATCTTAAGCCCGGCCATACGTTTTTCCGTCGTGGATGGGCACAACAACGGAATACCACAACACCCCTCCGCTCCTGCGTAAACGAGTGGTCTACGCCATTCTCCCTTCGCGCCATTTCACCTGGCGCTGGGTCTGGCACTACTACATTATCTGGGGTAGCATATAACGTTATCCCCGGAGCGGAGCTTTATTCCCTTAGATTTTTTTGCTCCCATCATTATATCACAGAATATATTTGGTTTAGTAAAGATAAACACCTCCCCCTCCGGTCGACCGGAAGTCGGATCTGCTAACTGCGATGCTTGAATATACGGACAAGACGATATCCAGTTCCCACCCCATCACGCGATGGGCATGGGAAAATGCGGAGTCGACGAAGCCCATCTGCGACAAACGCGCTCACACGGCACGCGGGCGGAAGTCCACTTCAGTCTCCGCTCAGGAAGGAGACGATCCTCTGTGGTTTGGCTGGACTTGTACGCACACGTGCCATATAGAGGATAGAGACGGTGATGTATGAAAAATGCGCAGTATTACGCTCATTGTTCCAGCCATTCATTGGAGCTTGATAAAACGGTTGGGTCAAGTTCATGCGGATGACAACGGGCGAGGCTCCGCAGAAATCGGTGACCCACAGGAAAAAGACCACACGGGGGGTTCATCTGAGATACCCCCGTAATATAATTCGGCACTCCGGAATGAATGTCCAAGAGAACCCCTGGGTTTTGATTTTAGGGCAAGGACGCAGTAGAAGGGTGAAAAAAAACCCCCAACGAATCGTGTCATGTTCGGTTCAATTGCGCCAGCACGGCGAGGCGTAAAGTTTGAACACTGGAGCTTATGTTCTTAACGCCGTCAATTGAGATATCCCTGCCACGAGTCGTCCACATGACCATTCAATCCAACTGAATCACGGCGTACTCATGCCCGAGATACATGAGGCGGTTTGTGGCCGCTCACGGACAGTCTGATATGAGATATCCAAAGCATTAGGAACGGCGAGCGGATGAGCCGAGTTGGCAGAACGGGATGATGATCGTGAGCAAGAGAGGTTGGGGTTTTCCGGAACCACCACACCGAAGAACCGGGGACTCTGCAGGCTGCCGTACCGTATAATCGACGGTCTATTGAAGAATTAGTGTCGGAAGGGTTCGTAAAGGGTGCTAAAGCTCCCCCGTTCTTCTCAGGGACTAGACCTGGAGAAAGAACGGTTGAACGTAAGCGTGCAACGTGCTTCTGCTATGGGTATGCAAAGGGGTACATCGTGTGTTGGTAGTTCAGCTGGGACGCCGCGATTTCTCATGAATAAGGTTTGACGATACGCGCGCATTGGCTTGCCTTAGCCGCCTGAGCCTTTGAGGGACCCTCGTGTTGGGAGGGGAGTAATCTTATCACCGACGGCTTGTGTCGACCTGTTTCCCATGACCCTGTCAAGGTGAAAGGGGGAACGGCGCGACGGAGCGTCGTCTCTGTACACCATATCGTGGCAATGACGCTTGGTCTGAGGAGTATCGGAAAGGTTAGCACGGGTCGCTATCTTCGTGTCTGCTCAGTCGAATCACTGAATCCTCCTCCACAGGCTACGGTGTCGAAGTCTCCACTTCCCTGTCATCGCGGAAAATTCCCGCCAAGTGACGTTCAGTGTGAGCGGATCTCATGAAGAACGGAGCCATCAAATAGCGCATACTCTACTTTTAGAGGGAGGACTTCTACGTCCCAAGCGGTTATCAACATCACACCATGAACACTGAAATCATCACTACACGTCCTGACGCCACCTAAGTTACGTCCCTGAGACGAAGCACCGCGTGTTTAGCAGGTGGAAGCTGCGCCACACTCCAATGCACTGAAATCTGGACCTTGTCGACATCAAGCGGCGAAAGGGCTGGCGTACCACACTGTGCGAGTAATCCGCAGGGCAGTGGTGCCGTTTGGCGTCAGATCAGAAGTGCTGAGAAATATCGGTAACGAGCAATGGGTATGCCGAGCAAAGTTGTCTGAAAGGCTGGGGGAGTGGCAGCGGGTAAGACTGTTCTAGTCTCACCATCGGGCCATTATGCGTCACCCAAGGAAATACGGCCGCCATGCGAGTTGGAGGTGGAACAAGGGCTCATCGAATCATGCGCAGGTCTGCCTTTTTCGGCTCCCTCGCACGGGATGTGCCTGGCAATCAGGCAGCGGCGAAAGTATCCATTGGAGGATAGATTAGACCATTCCGAACCGCTGAACAGAACCAGTCCGGTAGCAACGAGGGCGGTATGCTTAAAGCGAGGTCTTGCATGAACGAGTTTCCTCGGGAGTCATATGCAGTAACCCGTTGAGTGACGACTACGCTCCTTATGGGGGGGCCGCCCGGGGTTGTCCCTTAAGTTAGCTGCTGGTGTCACAGCAACCAGATCAGTCCGCGAGCAACTCGTTCCGTGGACATTATGTCGGATGGTGGGCGACCTGGGAGGAGAGGAGGGTCACACCAGTTGCGTCACTCGATCGAGAGTGCAAAGGGCAAAAGATTTCGGCCACCTCTCTCAATCCCATATCGTCATGGTGTCGGACTCATCCACCCTCGAAATCGGCCACCCCAACCAGGATAGGCGGGGTGGGGTTTTCATTGAGTATACGTTACTTTCCCGGGTAGATGGCTCCGCGCGTTTTGGGTTTGGTACACCACTCAAACGTTCTCGTGCACCCCGGATTTCTGATACATTGCCCTATCTTCTATAGACAACGTACATGTCCTGGCGTCCGTATCGGGGCCAATGGAAGTCAGGCTGGCTGCAGAAAACTCCACAAAGGCGACCTTTGAGGTCTCTGTCAGACCATTGGCATCGATCCCCGGAACAGATGCCAAAGGTCTTGGTGCAACTATCAAATCTTTGCTCACACCATCCCTCTTGTTGACTCGGCATCCTCGTACTTTGATCCAACTGGTCGTTCAACCTCTTTCTCCTTCGCCGGTGGGTTCAACAAAGGCGATCCCTTCTCTTCATCCCGGCATTGCCGCTGCATCGATCAACGCCTCCTCGCTGGCTCTGATGAACGCGTCGATTTCCATGAAGGGAGTCGCCTGTGCCGTTTCAGTCGCTCGTACGATTTCTGAGGAGATGATCTTGAACCCCACCACGGATCAATTGGCATCATCAACCGCCTCAGGCTGCTTCGCTTTCGTATTCACAGCGGCTGAACTGTCAACCGACCGGCTGCACGTCTTAGAAGTTTGGTCGAATTGGCAGTCGTCGCATGGGTTTGATGTTGCAGAGATGTTCGAAGCACGAGAGTTGGCGCAGCAGGGCGCGAGACATGTATGGGAGTTGATGAAAGAGAGCGTCAGGTCCGTTGGGGTACTCGGGCATGACGGTGTTGGGGTCAAAATTGAGGTCGCGGACCGACTGCCCGAAGGTGGAGGTGATGAGGACAAAATGGATATTTGATTCGCACACACTTCCCAGGTGAGCGAGTGCTCCAATTCTGCTGCCGATGTCCATTCGCCAATGACGATCCTGTGGCTCTGGCACCGGCCCATTGCGGTACGGGGACCAAAAATTCCAGTGGATTCGCGGGCCGTCCTCAATGGATCACTTGACGTTCTGTAAGTACCCAGTATTGACCCAGGAGCGGGTGTAAAAGGTCCGGTCAAATTTGATGGGCTTTGTCCCCAGAGATGGTTCGACTGCGCCTCGTGCAGGCCGCGCGCATGTTGTCGTGTAGGATGCGAATGGGAAAGCTAGCTGTATTCCTTCCAGAGGATCATGCCAAAAGATTGTGGGTATGTGGAAGCCCAGTAATGCTCGACAAATACATATTCGGGAGCAAAAAAGGAAGGAATTCCACGTGGCGTCAGCCGGGTGGATTTCCTAATTGGCGCCCTTGCTCAAGTTTCGAAGCGAGGCGTTTCAAGAAGGCTCAAGCTCGACGCTGTACTCGACGCTGTAGCCTCTCTTTACTCTCCACCGCCACCGTAGTCGTTGCCGTCAAAGAGTTGTTCTGGGCAGCAGACACCCAACTCGTTCCGAGTCAAGGTCCGGCCATTCCCCGTTACCCCGACTGCCTCGAGGCTGGTCATTCACCACGGTCTCTCTCTTATCACGATTTTTCTCCAACGAGGCGACCCAGTCGTCCGCTACACATAATCTTTTGCCGATGGCCGCGTCCCCTCCGATCCCCCCTCTTGTCGACGACCCAGCTGGCAGACCATCCCATCTGGTGCCGCAACAGGCGACACCGATGAACCCTTTTTTCGATCAGACCACCCTCCCGCCTGGCCCCATAACACGTTGGCAAGGTCCTGGCCACCCTTGGGCCAACCACCCAGCCCAGGAAAGCCCTCTCGTAGCCGGAACTCTCAGCCCTCTAAGTCAGTTCAATCCTGGTTGGCATCAGCCCCCGACTTCAAACAGACCTTGGGCTTCACCCTCGCAGACTTCTGGCACCGTCGTTCCCCCACAATGGAACGGCACACCCTTCCCTGGACCTCACGACCCCATCGACCCCGCGTTCACAGCTTATACCCAATCTGCTCAATCTGAAAGCGCCGCTCCCTCCCATCCCTGGGATTGGGCTCGTCAATGGACGAGAGGCAACGAGCGAACCGCTGCATCTTCCGTGACGTCTTCACCCGATTCCCAGAATTCCCCTGGACGTCGTGCTCTTACACCTTTCCAAACGTTGTCTCGTCATGACTCAGCGACGACGATCAGCTCTGGTTTTTCCAAATCATCTGCGACAACACCCGTGCCCGGCCCTCATCCCCAACTCGCGCTAGCGACTGGCCGCCCTCCACAACAATGGAGAGCTGATTTCAAGATGCCACGTACTGGTATCTCCGGTATCATGCATCGTAAGAAACGTAGTATAGCATACCCAGGTTAGTGAAAACACGTTGCTGCACGTTGGAATCATGATCTGATGTAAATGTTGTGAAGCTCGACACAATCCCAAAGCAGTGTTATCTCCCTATCTACGGTATAATGGGCAGGATCCACCCGTATATTGGGACATTCAGGCCGGGCCATCCACCGTCCTTTTCCGTGACCTTGAGAGACCACCGATGGCTGGCGAATTCACCCGATTTGTTTGCGAACCGCCGGCGCGACTAATGCGGATATACCATGCTCGAATGCCTTGGTACGTTGATGTCCAGGCTTCGAGTAATCCCGTCGGCGTCACGTTCGCGGACCTGTTCAGAGCAGTTTACAACGTGATGCAGATACAGATCGTCGATGCCGATTTTAACAACGACGAGCTGGATGACGAGGAACGGAAACGTATCACCGCTGCATACCGGAAGAGGGTCGGATCAGATCACGCCGAGGCCATGAAGGGAATCCGAAGGGTTGACTTCCTGATGGGGAGGGCCATCTTTGAAGGTCTGGTCAAGGGGAAGGAAGGTCTCTGGGAGATGAAAACGACAAAGCCTATACCATTGCCATGACCACGGTGCGAAGGTGCGCGGACGCTGAAGATTGTATCTTTCTGGAAGGCGCGGACCTTGGCTTGAATCAATGAATGTGTTCACCCCTTCATTCCTCTCTCCATTCTTGTCCTTGCCTGTTTTCTGCTATGATCCACCAGTCTGTTCTCTGTTTCTCTGTTGTTCCGTATTAGCTCTCCCATTCGATTTGTATGAATCCTGTATCATATATCCTGTAATGTATCGCGCTACTCAACTGTTCTCCAACTCCCCACAACATTCATTATTCTTATTATACTTCGTTCCGATTTCCATCTTCTCACGTGATAATTCTCCTTGTTTTAGTTTCCTTGCAAACAGGTTTTGACTTTCTCGTGTCACTAGAACAGGTAGATAACGGCTCGACATCGACGAAATATCACGTACAACATCACAAGAGCGAAGTCTCGGTGATTTGGTTTCCCTCGAAGCAAGTTGAGCTTCTCCTAGTTTCGCTAACCTTTTGGCGGGACGAGTGTACCAAAACCGGGTTTCACACGTAAGGACAGACAGCGGTAGAAGGCGAAATAGGCGAACGTGCTTCCTTCACCTGTTGAAGTAAAATAGACCCTTGCTTGTCCGTAAAATTGACCTCTCTGTCGTAAGGTGGAAAATAGCCGAGAGTACACATTCATCACACCCGTGGCAGAAATGACAACACAGACCAAGTAAGCTTCAAACGAGCAGGAAGAAGGTCGGTGACGACATTTGACACTAGCTATGGTCCCACCCGAAATCTAGAGCCAGTATACAATATATACGCAACTCCGCTGGAATCCTGGGCACACCTGCTTGTTGCCGATCCTAAGGTTTCAAACATCTCAGGGAGAATGTTTGGAAAGACGTTGCCGACAGACGGGCAGAACGCGTAGGAATACGAAACAAGCCATCTCCCGAGCCGTGTTCGCCGAGCGTTGTTTTTTGCTTGCCGTACGTGTAGGCCCATGGTTTCATTGACCCATTGACTCCATTACGAATGATACATTCAGATGTGAGTTATCCGAAGAAGTACCGCCTTCTGGCGTAGCGTCGTCAAGCCACCTTTTTGGTTTTTTTGGTACATAACCATGTTCACGGACCCTGTGGTTATATCGGGCGCCTTGGTCGCGCCATGTCCGTCCGCATTCGGGACAGATGTATGGCCTGTTCTCAGGTAGGTTGGACAGAATTTGAGGTGTGGGCAACGATGCGTGAGTTCTGGTTGTCGACCGGGGGGAAAAAGGAAACAAAAAAGATATGACAAAATACGTTGACGTACCGTAGCTTGAGATGACGACTTTTGACATGCTGCCTGGCGTTCGACTTCGGTGCCTGGTGTCCACAGATGTTCTGGGCCTCTGGAGAGTTTGGCGTGTCGGGAGAAGGTTCTACCCACATGCAAGTCCAGAGGCGATTCCCGTTTTCCATGCCCTCTCGTAAGTACCTATCCGCAGGATCCTCCTTACGGTAGCGTCCTCTTGACCGCTTTTTTCCTTTCGACCCGCCCTCGGACTGGTCAGCTGGCGTGGGAGTGTCACGGAACGAAGAGTGGGCGGGTGAGCTGGAATTGCTTTGGGTGTTGGTTCCAACTGCGAGGCTGACGTCTTGCCACGCGGGATCTATCTGGGTGACAGGAAGAGGGGGGAGAGAGCTAACGAGAGGGTGATTAGGAATGGAAGGGGTTTCAACTGTCTCCGCCATCGGTGGTGAATTGGGCCAATCGGGCATCGGAGGATAGCTCGGATAGGGAAATGGACCGTCGGCAGGCATCCACGATGAACCAGGAATTTCTTGTCCATCCGTCAATGAGTTAGTGGGGAGGCCCGGATTGTGGCTGGATGAGACGTGAGCTGAAATCCGAGATGGATGTGGTATATCGGTGCCGACCTCTGTGCAGACAACCACCCTCGATGACTTTCTGAGCGGGAAAACGAAGGGACGACGGTCGAACTGTTCTTAACCCATACAACTTAGCAGTCCCATCGCCTGTCTGAAACATGTTGAAACCGTACGTAGAAGGAATTGGGTAAGGAGCGTATGACCGGTGATGATAACCCCTGCTCGGGGTCAGTGACGGAGTTGAATCGAATTGACCCGACGAGCTGCTGCTAAGGGGATCGCCAGACTGATGACCAGTTAGCCAGGATCTGAAAAGTTTGATTGAGCTTGAGTAATCCTCAATCACCGCACGACACACCGTCCATCGACCGGAGGTGAGCTGCGAGAGGCAACTGGATAAGTTATGTCTGCATCTCCGACGCAAGTGGTGGAACCGCTTCCACTGATCCTTTGGCTATACCACGCAGCCTGCTGAGTCCCCCGGGCGCGCGGAACGATAGAGGGCGGGAAACGTACCCTGTGCGATCCTGCGCACATTCCTTCACAGGATCGTATCGAGCCATCAGCAGGCTTGACGGAACGGTATAACCAGCGAGCAGAGAGAGAGCAGAAGAGAAGAGTTGAGCCGACCGGTGGTCGAGATCTCCATTACATGTCATCTCACACCGCGGGGACTATACGGAGAACTCAAAACATCGACAAGAGCTCAGCCCAAGGGAACACTTCCGTTGGTACTAATTCCAAATTGTCAAATCTTCCCCGCTTGTTAGGGACTAATCCTAGATATTGGATCCGGTGTCACTGCGCGGAGTCACAGTTCTTGTTTCGAGAGATACTACGCATGGCTGTGGCTTTGGGCCTAGTGTTTGAGCCTAGCTGGCAGGAGTCTCTGAATGGAAGTGCCGAACCGGCTTTGTCCCGGATCGGCAGCCGATACATCTGATCGAATTGGACGATGGAAACGGCTGCACAGTTACTGGGGAGCAACTCGCGGGAGCGGCATCACGTCTAAATCACTTGTGTATTCGTCCGTGGGTCTCAAACCATTGCAAGATCGCTCTCATTACATGAAGCACAAACCCTAACGTCACTGTTGCTATGCCTACTTCCTCCCTTTCCTCTTCTTCTTCAGTGCTCCTGTCTCCAACTCAGGGAGCATTCTGGACGCCGACTGCTCCTCGTCCATCAACCCGGCCGCCGAGACGTCGCAGAACCTTTCAGCGTCTTCGACAGCTTGTCTGTCCTCCTGACTCCAACCTCGCTCATCTTCGAAATTCTCATGACCGCCATAATCACTGTCCAACGAGTCAAAAAAGTCCGGCTGGGTTGACAACGGGGTTAGGATGGAGGCTCCATCTCTGGAAGTGCTCCGAGATGTGGCATCACCCTCGGTTGCGGGCCCGGGTTCCTGAGCTGGATCCTCGCCGGATAGCAAAAAGTCCTCATCTTCTTCATCAAACTCGATCGGCGCCCAGGATGGTGAGGTCACACCAGATCCCAATGGTTGTATTGGTTTTAACCTCGGCGACTTTGCCTTGTTGATCTCCCTCCGTATCCTCCCCAAGCCTTCGGAGACACCATCAGTAATCCCGGCTGCGACGCTCCGGATCGGGATAGAGTCTCTCAACCGAGGATTTGGTACCCCATTTGGAAGCATCGGGAGCACCTTCGGAGATAGGCCCGCAAACTCGCCCAATTGGATCGACATCGCGGACGCCAGTGGCTCATCGAAAGTTGATGATTGACGGATATCCATGGGCAAGGCGCCACCAAATGACCCTCCGTCACCAGCGGTGTAGGCACTAATCTGAACGGCCTTCCGTACTTCGAGTTTACTGACAGGGAAGTCGAATCGGTAGCTTCGAACCAAGGCATGGTAGTCTTCTCCGAGTGCGTAGAAGCAGAATTGGTGGTAAAGGTATATCGAGCGGGTGCGCAGGGGTTGCGTTCGTGAGGTGGTCGATAACTCGGCTTCTGATAGCCAGTTGCTATACACGTCCCTCAGTGAACTGCTGGTAAACGAAATCGGGAATACCCACTTAGATTGGCCAGCGACGTGGTGCCTGACGTTGGCGATATCCTTAACAATTTGCTTGACAGGCGGCCAATCGCTGCTCCGTCGCAAGTTCCAAGTCGCAAATACATTGTCTCTTCCCACAAGAACAGCGGAATGTTCCTGCATCTTTCCGGATGTCGACGCTGAACTACCCCTGCGAGCCGTCGGTTCTGCTTGAGGGGGAGGAGAGACACTCATGGATGTGAGAGAGAGGCCGGTTCCAGGGAGAGAGATGCTGGTTCCACCGAGCGTCGGAATGGCGTTTGCTACTTGAAGGGTTCTGTCGCTAGCCGGCCGATCTACCCAGATGCGTCGGAGTGAGAGGACCCCGCTCATCGGATCAAAGCAGAGGACATCCTGGAAGTTCCTCGGTCTCTGGAGGCGTGTTGGTGACAACGGTTTGGTATGTGACACAGGGGAGGAGTGAAATGAAGTGACGGGAGGTGTTGATGACAACAGGTAACCGTAGTGGGTAGCCGGCGGTAAAAGGCTCATCGGCATGGTCGATTCCGTAGACTTGATGAAAGTGAACGAAATTGGGACCAGCTGAGGATTGGTAGGAGGGTTCCTGAACTCGTATAATCGCGTCAGGGGCTTGATCTCAGTGGGATGTAGCGGCTAGGGGGAGCACACATGAATGTGTGGACACACGTTTAAGTTTCTTCAGTGGACTTACAAGTTCGGTTGCGTTCCTCACATGTCCCTCCAAGTGACTAACATCGTCCGGTCGGCCCCCATATGGGTTGATAGGGAATACATGTACCGTCCGCTTCCTGCTACCAATGGCTACCCATCTCGTATCATCATTCCATGAGATACTCTCAATGACCGCACCGGTTCTTCCTCTCTGCAAGTCATACACGTGAACTGGGGCAACTTGTCCGGTATGTAAACCGGCGTGGATTAGGCTGCGCAGGTCATCAGAGTATCCAGAATCCGGACCGCTCCGCGGCCCAGTGAGGACTCTCCGGACGACCTTCGAGGACGGGTGGATGTTATAGACTCTGACAGTATGGCCATCCTTCGAAGACACGGCAAGGCGCGTTCCGTCGTTCGAAAAGGACAACTTGGAAATTGGTTGGTTTCGTGGTACAACAATCTCCGTCACCACCTCTGGTTCCGTGGTGTGCCCAGTCGACTTTAGGAGAGGGAGAAGGTCGATGATCGTGATGTGTCGGGAGGTGGAGTCAGAGGACCCAGGGAGAGATGGCAACGCGGTGAGAACGGACTGCATCATCGTTGTCGCTTCAGTCGCCTCGGTAGGAGATGCCGATCGTTGGCGTCGAATATCCTGCGTTGGCTTGAACAATGCAGAGATCCGGCTTCCAGAGCGCCCGTCGGTGGATGCCGTATGCGGAGCGGAGCTTCGGGCAGGAGTTGAATCTCCGAATGCCTTGTTCTTGGCCACATTAAAAGCGAGTCCTCCAAGGGCCTTCACCCCACTGAGGACAGTCCCTCCGACCCTAAGTGCAGCCTGTCCGACATCACCTGGGGTGACCGGTGATCGGGGGACGCCGGTGATATGTGCAGAGTGGGGATCCAACCCAGACGAAGGGTGATTTGGGGAACGAGGAGATGCGAATGCGAGGAGGCGTCCGGATAGTGCGAAAACCGGTAGGGGCTTAGTCGTGGGAACAATATCTCCGGAGTTGTCTAAAGAATGTGTTGCTACAAGGGGATTGCTGAGTTTGTTGTCGTTATTGTTGTTGCTGTATGATGTTGGTGTAGAATGCGAAAAAGGAGCAAGAGAAGTAGATGGAACGGTGAATAATAGTACAAAGTACGAGGATGAAATAATGTGTAATGCAGGGGCGGATGTTCTCTAAAAGGGGGTGAGCACAGAGGCGACGTGAGTCAGTGAAGGGAGCTTACGACAACGATAAACCTGTCAGTGGCAGCAAAGGATACCAGCCCTGGAAATGCAAGTTTCTTGACGATTTCGTGCGTTCGGAGAGAATAGATAAATAAATGGGATGATCCTTCTGAGGTTGTCCTACTGGGAGTCAGATATGCGTCCGGTATAAAATGGGAAGAGACACTCACACAACACCTAGATACGGTCTTGGAGGTGTCTCCACTGCCTCCGGCTCCTGGCGAGGAGTGGGTAGCAGGGCGGCGTGTGTGACTGCGCCCCATTCCTCCGAAGAAGTTACGTTCACGACTTCGGATATGGTACTAAGATTGGTGCAGTCCCAGACCTGGAAGCCCCGTCGATACCCCAACAAGAGAAGGCGTCTAAGAGCAAAAAGTGATCAAATTCGGGCGTTCGGCCCAGGGTGGTAAGCCAACTCACTGGAACGTAGACCCGGAACCCAGTGAATCCCACCCTGACCATATGATCTGGTCTTCCTCCTCGGATCCAGAACCAGGATAGGTCGTTAATCCGTCACTGGACGAATGAGGACTCTGGGGGGATATTCCAAGGAGATTGTTATCCAGATCGACAGCGCTGTATCGCCGAGGAGGCGAATCGCTCTGGTTACTCCTCGTCCGAGAAACCGCAGTCCCTTGGGAATAGTTCGTCATCCTCCCCATAGAAATTGGGCGAGAGACGAGGGGCGGGGTCGGAGAAGCGCTAGGGATTGAAATGGAATTTGGAACGTAGTTCTGAATTGCACGTGAGAAGCTTTCCAGGGTAGTTGGTTCCCTGGCATCGCAAACCAAAGGTCAGAAGGTCAGGTCGCAAAAGGTACAAGGTAGGAAGGATCGTCGCTGGAGATAGAGTCGATCATCACGAGCCAAAATGAAACCGAAAGGTGTCCTTGGACGCTAGGACCACTCCATCTAACAGCTGACCGTGCAAGGAGCCGCATCCTATGCTGGTGACCCCCATCAGGTTTTGGGGTTTGGGTGGTGATCGGGCGCACACGCCGCGAGGCAATTGGGGTATCCCCGGATAAGGAGGTTAAAGAAGGTGTGGGGTACGATAAGTCCCCTCTTATCGGCTGAGACCGCAGTGATCCGTGTCGGCCATATAGCACGAATGCGCCACAAAAGGGGAGAACGAAGAGTAAATTTCAGAAAGATAAACTCACCGGGCTAAAACGGGTGCCCTGGTGTGGCCAGTCGTTAGGGCGGGCGTGGCAGAATCCGGCGTGTGGTGGAAGGGAGTGGGGGCTTGGACAGACAACGGTTGTGGAGGCGTACGAGCGCTGAATTCGAGGTCTTCCTGAACCTTCCCTCTCGTCTCTTTCGCGTCCTCCAGTTCAGCGTCAAAAAGGTTGTGAGTCACCGGAGCCGGGGAGTTGAATGCTGAGAGAGGTGGAGACTGGCCGAGGCCAGCGGCAAAAGGAATGGGGGAGGTAGAAGGTGAATACATAGCGTCGGATATGAACGATTGCTTCTGTACGCGACTCTCATTGCGTTTGTTGCGAGCAGGCATTAAGTGGTTGTAGTTGGACTGAGATATGATGAGATATGAGGGGAGAACCAAAGTACGACCAAAAGATAACCGAGGGAGAGACGACAGATGGATGGATCCTTGCAAATTAATGCAGGCCCAAAATTAACACAAGAAATACGGCTGGGATAATATCTCGAGAAGTGGATGGATAGGTGGTTCTGGAAGAGTTGTGGCTGGGGTGGTCGCTGGTGGAGTGAGGGGCAACCGGATTGAGTCAGAACTGCAGGATTCCTGCGACGTAGCCAACGGGTTGCCATTTATGGATATTGTTTCCTGATTCGGATCGGCACGGCTCTCGAAGCCCATTCGTTGGCGGGGGGGACGTTTCTGTGAAAGCGGGTAGCAGATAGACGCAGGAAACCGGGAGAAGGGGTTGTCGGCCTCATGGCTCCCATGTGAAGAGTCTTGTGTGGGGTGCTCGGAAAACCGTAAACCTCTGTGGGAGCGTTTTTTGTTCCGGGTGAACTTATCGCAGCAGATGATATGAAGGAGTCAAAGGGGCGATTGTTTGAGGGATTCGCGGTGGTGCATGTTGTCATACAAATATGCGGTTGAGCGTTCTATTCGAAGACGGATTAGTGTTTGTTGGAAAACAAGGAACTGTAGGAATCACGTACCACCAAAGCACTCAGACACCCCGGCACCGCCACAGATATCTACCTCCTAGCCCAAAATCAATAGCTTAAATGCCGTCCTCGAAAAGGTTTTACGATGAAGCCTCAGAAGTTGGAGGGCGACAATCGCGACCGGATAACAACACGAGAAGCGCCAGGCTCAGATTGACGAAAATTCGTATCGACGACGGTGGGAGGTCGCAAGCTCATCCGGCGAACACAAATTAGTGTGGTAGAGGGTGAAACAACGATTCATTGCTGAAAGACTAGCGATCTAGGTGCGGAATCCGTGCGAGATGATGGGTAGGATGGTGTTGACTTGCAGGTGGGTTCCCACGGCAGCAGCCGGTTATACTGTATATCTATTTTCCCACGACCAGGTGGCTGGCAGATCACAAGCGCGCAGCTATCTATCCTTCGGTACGGCATGAGAATCGGGTCGATTTCCGAATTTTGACCCCCGCAAGCCCAGGCGAAGATGCATCCTAGTCGTACCGTGAGCGATCCGAGGAATGTGAAATAATGTGCTCTTCTCATAGTACTCGCAGTCTGGTGAGGTTGAAACCTAGACCCTCATCGATGCATCATTGGCATCCCGGGTCCCTCTGAAGTGTGCGATTTCCCTGGTGGTCGCTCCGCGGGCGCTAGACTTGTGCGACTAGCTTTACATCATTTGCGAACTCCGACCCCTTGATTGGACCAGTCCTTTAGAGTTCGGGTTTCGGTATCGCCGATCGGATGTGCCGATGAAGACTAGGAAGCGTATTGTTGGCGAACAACAAGAACATTCTTTGAAACGTCGCCCGGCGGAGGAAACCCTCTGGCGTCATCGCCTGATTTCGGGTGGATCTACCGTAGCGTTTTTGTTCCACGATCAGTTAGTGGTGATAGCACTGATGTCCCCAGGTTCGCGGGCAGCCGTGGAAGAGCAGGGACATGTACGCCATCTCGGCAAGAGCTTGAGAACACTATGCTTCCCCTCTGCTGATTTGCTGGGGTTCTGTGGCGGCGCGCGGGAGCATACGTTCCCGCACCCAGAACACCCCTCATAAAGCGAGTCCACTTTCGTTCCTGCAGCCGAGTTTGCATCCGAGACAATGATCGAGCGCCACACTGTCGAGCTTGTCAATCCATCGGACTGCTAGGACACTCTCGGGTTTATTATTCGAGGGATTTCCTATAAAAAGAAGCACACCTCGACAAAAAACCTCAACGAGCGTTCCACACCCCTGCAGCACCCCACCTTCTAGTGCCTCGAACGAAACGATGATCAATACCGCTAAAGTCTGGTTCGGTCAGTGTGTCCATCACGTCGAGCATTTGACAGGGTTTGTGTTCATCTCTTCCCAGTGACCGCCTCGTCCGGGGGATTCGGTCGCTCGTTGCTCGAGCTGATCCTGAAAGGGGGTGATATCGTTGTGGCAACGCTACGAACTCCCTCCGCGTTAAGGGACCTGGAACAAGCATACGACGAAAGCAAACTTCTCGTGTTACCGTTGGACGTAACCAACGCCGAACAGATCAGGAACGCTTTCCAAATCGCCACGGACAAGTACGGTCGCATCGATTTTGTGTATAACCTAGCTGGACATAGTTTAATCGCGGAGGTGGAAGGCACCCCGGAAGAAGATGCGAGGGCTTTGTTCGAGGTCAACTTCTGGGGAGCCACCCGAGTTTCTAATGAGGCTGTGCGAGTGTTTAGAGAGGTGAACAAGCCTCAGGGTGGCCATCTCTTCGTTGTCTCGTCTTTGGTTGCCCTTAAGCCAATGGCTGGAACGGGGTTCTACTCTGCGTCAAAAAATGGTCAGGCTTTTTTGTCAAAATCGAGACCCCCTTTACTCACCATCTTTCCAGCGTTGGAAGGTGTCACTGAGGCACTTAGCTTGGAGCTCCATCCGTCTTGGGGTATCAAAGTATGTTGTTAGACGTTCTTCCCGGAACTGCCCGCCTAAGCTTCAAAACAGATCACAATCATCGAGCCGGGGAGCTTCCGAACCAAGGCCATCAAGGAAAACCTCAAAGTCCTGGCTCCTCACCCGGCTTACTCGGATGCTTGCCTCGCATCCAAACAGCTGCGGGATTTTCTGCCAGTGATCACCTCGAACAACGACCCTCAGAAGCTCTCAGAAATCGTGTACTTCCAAGTCGCACGCGACCCGAACCCCCCATTGAGGCTTCCCGTGGGCGAGGACGCAGTAGGTTTCGCGAGTGGCAGGTCTGCCGACCTCTCCAAGGCCGCACAGACCGGTGGGGTTTACTCAGAGGCCGTCAAGTTCTCTAGTGATCGTGTCATATGAATCGTCATCGAATACCACTACGTACTGGTGGATAAATGTGTCAGAGGGTAGCGCTGGAAGTCGGAAGATTTGGTGTACGAACATCTAGGTGTTGTCTAACGGGCGAATTTAATTTCTTCATGGATCGCAAGAGTTACTGCCTCCTCCACATCTTTCGCCTCGAAGCTTGGCGTCTTCGATTTCGATAACGATGGTCTGTGTCGGGGGTTGTAGACCCCTGTGTGAACCAAAATCGAATTCCACCGCGCTAAGTTGGCTCCTGCGATATCTGACGTGACACGTTCCTCTGAGCAAAGCTGACGTGAGAGCGTTTATCCGGAAACTTACCAGACTCGGGGTTGTCTGGGTGTCGCCAACAACGCTTCAGTCTATTGGTAGGCACCAGGAACGTCGCCAATACGTACCTCCAATCATGTAACTGTCAACTCGTTAGCGCGGAAAAGGGGCCGGGTTCAGCGCACGTACATGTTAGACGAGGATCTTCCGAACCTTTCAACGTCATCGCTTGATCCGGCCCTCAACTCGACGTCAAACTCGTTGCTGACCTCTCGCAACGTTTCTGCAGCAAAGCGATAGGTCTCTTTTGTCGGCTTTCCGAACTGGGTTATCACGGGATCCTTCTGGTCCATTTTTACGTGCTGTCCAAAGGGGTTGGCCCTCGCCACGTATAACGAAGAAACAATGTGACCCACCGACCAGACGCCTTCCCAGGCTTTCCTAAAACCGCCTTGGCCAAGCCTCGGGCCTTCCCATTCATTCTTCCACAGCAGGTCAGGGTTGCAGAAAATGACGTCTACATCGTTAGCCGAGGGGTCTGACGTGGGCTCTGCGAGGAAACCGTTCCCGCGGAGGATGTCACACATGACTTGGATATCTAACCCCCAATTTCGTGGGTCGTGGAAGACCAAGATAGCGTGGAACTTGACCTTGGAAAGGTCTTGATGTGTCCTCTGTTTTTTGGGGGCCTTCAGCGAAGCGCGGGAGCAAGGTGATCCCTTGTGTACTTACGTGTGCCAACTTTTCTTGTTCGGTAAGCTCGTAGAACGGATAGATCCTACGAAATCGTTAACGAGGCCTCTTGGTTATTTACGAATTTGCCTACGCATGGTTCCAAGCGAGGACGTCGAGAGGGGTATAAACCTTCCGGAACCCGTAACTATCCTGGTTAGCTTATCCCTTCGCTGACTTTAATTCAACCTACCTGTGGGCAACACTCTTCAGAGTATTGCCTTTACCGCCGAGCACAAGCACATGCTTGTCGTGGAAGCGGTGCGCAATCGATTTCAGTATTGTGTGAGACTGGATGTACCTGTTTATTGGAATCTTCCTCTTGAATGAATACCTGGACTCAGAGCGTTCCTTGTCGGACTCACGTCGAAGCCTAGTTGTTTAGAAAGGTTGATGCAGCGAGTTTCTTCGCTGACGCCACCTCCGTTGGTCAGCTGCAAATTCGGGTGTGATTCTTTTGACTGGGCGTCAGACCCTCGGAGTGCCTCTTACAAAGATGTACGGGATTTTCCTGTGCGAAACGTAACGTGAGGGCGGTTCGACGCATTTAGATATCCACGCAAGGCCACCTGTTGAACGGATTGTCACCGTGAAGGATCCTGAACACGTTCCTCGTAGGCCCTAGGACTCTCTCGCCTCTGAGCAAAACGCCATCCTTCACAAAGAACCATCAGCGACCTCAACCCCTGAAGTGGTTAGAGAACCCACAATGTCGAAAACGAAAGCTGGGGGTTGCGGTGACCGCGCAGTAGATATGCACCTGCGCACCTGGTGCGCGATCCTCCAATTGCGGCTGACGAGCTGCAGCTTTGTCAGTGTCGGCATGGCGGGGATCATCAGAAGTCGGGTGAATTCGTGCATCAAGTCCAGCTTCGAATTGACCACCACCCTTGCCTAACTCTCCGTAATACTCATGGTGAGTCGTCTACGGCCTTGTCGGGGTTTCTTGAGCCTTTTCTCATTTTTCTTCAGTCTGAAATTCCTGCCTTGACCGGGGGCATCTTGTCGTTGATCGGGGGAGTCATCGGATTCGCCAGGAAACGTTCCGTGCCCTCTCTCATCGGCGGTGTATCGTACGTAGCTCATACCCTATCAACAGTTCACAATTTCCGACCGATTCGCTAGGGTTGGTGGGTTGTACATTTGGAGCGGTCTTGCTCTACAGAACGGTCAACCTTATGGAGTTGAAGGTGCCCTGGGTGCGTTGACCAATCGGATGAGTTGTTTTTTGTGGCTGAATTGCCGTGATCAGGCTCGTCTGTTCTTCTCCTCCTGTCCAGCGCACCGAGGTTCCTCAAGGGTACTGTCCCAAAGATTTTGACTTTATCTTCCGCTTCTGCAACCGTATACTATGGGCTAGCTTATCTGGACCAGATGTAGGCGGGATCAGGTTGAAGCCAACCGGCGCTGACCGGATTCAACCTCGCATAGCCGGTTCCGAGTCCTAGCCAGAGTGTAATGTACAACACTACAAGTATGAGCGCACCCCACTATAAAGCAGAGTCGCCTTCATGAAAAATGTCGTTATGTGATTCGGCTGTTGTAATATGAAACGCCGATACGCCCACCAGGGCTGTGGCCAGCAACTATACACTCTACTTCCACGATCATGGTCTGTCTCCGAAAGCTTTTAGGCGAAATGCAAGGACGTTTGGCTAACCGTGCGATTTGACAGTCTGAATATCCCGCATTCGCCACTGGCGTCCTTTCAATTATTGGCGGTTTAATCGGATACGCTCGTAAGGGGTCGCTCCCGTCGTTACTTGGTGGTGTTCTGTCAGCGTCGATCTCAGTCCTTACGTGCAGCCGCTAACATCCAAATAGCGTCGGTGTTCTGTACATTTACAGTGCGAATCTGCTCCGGACGGATCCGAGGGGATTTGCGGGACTGAGAGCTGCCATTGGTACGCCATCCATTGACCTGCACTGTTGTTGGCGTTGGATGATTCATGACCTCCCCAGTGTCGAGCGTCGTGCTGCTCGGGTCTAGTTTACCCCGCGCCCGAAATGGCCCCGTCCCCGCCGTTTTGTCTGTGCTTGGATTGTTCCATCTCGTGTATTATGGGTGGGCCTACTCTCGTCGCTGACGATGTGCTTTTTTATGTGGTCAGGCTGAATAGAATAAATCGTCGCTTGGTATTCGAGTCTTATCGTTGGATAGGCGATGTAAGATGATACACGAGTATCAGACTGGGAGTATAGTCGAGCGATGAAGGTTCTGAGCACCTTCATGCCTTCTCTGGGGTGAGAGGTCACAAGGACAGTTAGTGCTTAGTCGAGACTGGCCGTAAACACAGGCGGTTCAACGCTGCCAACATCCAACGCATGTCCATCCACAAAATGTGTTCCTCAAACATCAACGGCAACAGATCGGGTGAAGAATTTGGTATGTGAAATGGGAGCCCTTTGGTTCGAAACCACATACCTTAACATCCCTCATCTCTCCTGGTATTATTCCTCCGTGGGTGATCGTGAATGGGTGTGATGGTGGACACTGACCTGGGACATCCAAGGTTGGAAGGTGTGAAGCTGTAATCCTGGGTTTCTTGTAACCTACGATTGTGCCAGACTCAAAGGTGCCGTAAACCGAAGCCCTGCGGTGATCCGGAGTTCGTTCCAAGGTTCGCCCCAGTATATCCCCAATTTCACCAATTCGGCCCTGTCTTCCCATTGCCTTGACCAAATATACAACTATTTCTGCTCCATCAAGCCATAGAGGCTTTGCGGGTGAACAACGACCGTGATTGTCACCGTCGTAACACCGTCGAGTATGACTATTGTGAGGACTACAGGCGCTGGTGACCCATCGAATGCCGAAACCGGACTGGCGTAGGGGTAGCACTGAAGCCCTTGGTTGAAGTAGATGGGACTTGGGTGAGGCGGAAGCTGGAATAAGACGTGGGGGGATCTCTTGCGGAGGTCGCGGACACTCAAAAAGTAGGAATTTCCGTCTCGAGGATCCAAGGAGCTCGTAACTAGGTAGAATTCGGCCATGAACGCGATTTTACTGGTGTCCAGCAGCTCGAGACGCTGGGAACCGTTAAGAAATTGGATTCGCCGGAAGCGGACCAACTTACCTACCTCCCGCTTGGCAAAACGAATACCCATAATGGATCCTGGCAGTGGCTTTCGCGCTCAAGATCTACAACAGCCAGGACTACGGCGTTGGGCACTGCGATTGTTATCCGCGCCGACTTGATGAAGGTACCAGGGAGTAAGTAGGAGTTTTTCAAGGAGTAGAAGCGGGCACTGGAAATCACTTCGCGGGTACTGTCTTCCGTACATGTCGAATACACGAACTGCTAGCATATTACTTCGTCCCCACAAGTTAGTCCCGCTGCACAATCCTGGTAAAGCGAGAGGGGAGACCCACGTTGCGTGTCGTTTCGCTAGCGCTAGGAGATCCTGGTTGGGACCCTTGGCAAATTTTCCGACGGGCTCAAATCCCAAACGAGGGGTGTTCCACAATACCAATGGGACGCCTCTCAAAGACGATGGTGGCTGAATAAAGTGTATGATGCTTTCGTTTTGCATAGCGAAACTCCTCCGTACAGGCAACATTTTCCCGCCGCATACTGCTCAGGGAGAGTGATGGTCTGGGATAGAGATGACCTTGCCCGGTCCCCACCACGACCGCCATGACCATAACTTGTTGAGTCGTTCGCTCAAGGGTTCAGGACCGTTACTTCCGTGGTCTTCCAAACCAGTGGATCCCCACTGATCCTGCCATGATTAGATCGATCGTCTTGTTTATCTGGGCGTATGGTAGAACTCAAAAATACCCTCGATGATTTCGTCGGGTAGATTGAGCAGGTTCATAGTCGTGATTCGCGGCGGAGGGGTCCGGGCGGCTCGCGTGAAGGTTGCAGTCAGAGAAGAGCTGGAAGCGGCGAAGTACAGGGTGCCTCGCCCGGTAGTTCGGGTTGTCACCTGTACAAGAAAGTGGGTTTTGAAAGGGACTATCTACCGCTCGCGACGGTTGCCGTTCATGCGTGAAAATGTTATTGTTGGCCCCGTCCCCGCACGCCTCCGTAGGCCATTGTCTGAGCTGAAGCGGAAGCAGTTGCCAAAGTTCGAGAGACGTGTGGATATCCAACCCGCCCAACTTTGTTGTCACCGGGTGTGGTGACACTGACGGTGATCGTCGCGTGGGGTCCGTTTGAGAACACCGTTGCCCTTTGTTCAAACTCGTCCATCTCCCATCTCCCTCCACAACGGTCAGTGAAACAAGCGTACACTATCTTCACGCTAGAGCAGCCAGAGGGTATCTCTAGCGTGTTCCTCACTCGCACAGATGGCGGCAGCGGTCCAAACACTTACCGGTTCGTCGCCCTTGTCCGAGTTTCACCCACACGCTTTCCTCACTCACGTCCCCACAGCTGGCAACGCAGAGAATTGGGACGAGGATTTCGACTTCCACCGTGCCAATTCACGCGTGTCATCTCCCAAGCGTGTTCTCAAACCAAACAACATGGCCGAAAACTGGGACGATGACTTCGTTGATCAAACGCGAACCCCCTCTCGCCCAATCAAGAAACGACAGCCCGCCTTTCATACCAGTCCTTCCAAAGGTGCTCCTACCGAGAATTGGGACGACGATTTCGAGGATAACGATCAGCCTGCCTCTCGCCCTTCCCGGCTCAGCACCATCCCTTCCCACGCGGAGAACTGGGACGAGGAATTCGTTGCCAGTGAACCGCCGGTAGAGAATTGGGATGATGAGTTTGCGCATTCCTCGGACGAAGAACAAGCCGACAAGGAGGATAGGACGGTAACCGCCCGTTCGCGTCATTTTCAGCCCACCCATGCAACACCTCCTCCTCGTGTTCCGCCTGTTCCAGATGATCTGCGCATACACGATCCCCACCTTTCACCCACGGACTCGATATTTTCCTTGCCTACAACTATCGGACGACCAGAATCCTCCGCCGGGTACTCAGTCACATCCGTTGCAGCTCTCAGACCCACCGGTGCCTCAACATCTGCTCGTAGGTTTGCGGGTTTTCCAGCGAGCACTCCAACTCGTGAAAGGCGGCGACTACGCAAAAAGTCCCGACCACCCCCAATGGATGGAACTGTGATGGAGCTCGAAGACCGATCATCCCCCTCGCCCCCCGAAGCCTACGAACGCGCCAGCACTCCAGAACCTTCCGATGCATACACTCCCGATTTCAACCCGCAAACCCCTCAACATACGAACCCTCCTGCTGCCACCACGAACAGGACTCCCTTGCTCTTACGCATCGGTTCAGTCAAGAAATGGAGACCTGGTCGAAAACGCCTCAGCACCGACCCCAAAGACGTCGAGGATGCTAGAGGAGAGAATGACACTGAGGTAACTCCCAGACCTCCGAGCGTATTGGCCAAAGTTCAACAAACTCCTTCAGATGGGGGCGGTAACTGGGTTCCTGGGGTTCTTGGGTCGGTTGGTCGGGATGGACTGAAGAACGGGAAGAGCATGGAGAACCTGGGTTTAGGTCCATCACCGAGGTATCTCAGAAAAAGGCGGCCTAATCGTGAACCATCTCCCTCGTCGTTTTCCACTCGCCCAAACTCGATGATGATCAGCTCAAGTAGCGGGTCAGGCGGAAAGCCCAGGCACGCTTCATCGATTGCTACTTTCAACAGCGGGAACCGGTCCGCCTCCGCCTCACGTACCAGTTTCTCAGCCAGCATGGAGGATTTAACCCACCGTATGGTGCGATCCGTCTCCAGAGACAGGTACAAAGGCAAGGAGCGGGAGCGGGGCGATGGAACGGAAGGCAAAAGAGTATTTATGGGAGATATCAGGCGAATGTCTTTTGGCAATAAATCTACGGAACACCCCAAGCAGGACAGTGACAAACTTGCAACCACACCAACACCGAAGGAAAAGGGGAAAGGGAGTCGACATGGGAGGAGCAACACCTTCTCGAGTATGGACGCCTCACGCCCACCTTGGATAATGGAAAACCCTGCCTCAGATAGTCCTCCACATTTGCCAGCAATACCCATGCTGTCGTTACCTCTACAGCTGGTACCACCTTCACCCATCGATCCTCCCCTACTATCTCCCCCACCTCCGTCAGAATCAACATGCAAGCCAGCTACGCTATTGCTGGGCACCGAACTCCGGCCAGCCAAATCACTCCCCCGTCCGTCTCTGGACGTACGTCCATCGACTTCTGATACGGTACCCACACTCCCCCCCTCGCGGAAGTCATCGGAGGCCACGAACCTATTGATCAACAAATCTTCAGTCTCATCCCAACACGCTGCTTCTCTTGGGAGGACAACCCAACCACCCAAACACTCAGACACTTCTCCGACAGGTAGCTATTCGTTGGTGCTCTTCGTTATCTCGCTGTTCCTGATCAGGGAGACATAGATGGGAAGGTTCCCCGGCGGAACTCTTTGAACGACCTTAGGATCCCTGCGAGAATTACTCAAGCGCAGACCGGATTGCGAAGAGATCTCACCTTGGTCAAAGATTTCGCCAAGAGCGTGGAACGTGAGTCATATTCGAGAGTGCCTCGTTCCTCGGTGACCTGACCACTGTCCAGAACTCAAGGAACTACAAGAGACCTATAGTTCACTACTCCTGGAGATCCACACCATCCTCCACGCAGAGTCTCGGCCAATGACACCGGCTCTCCCTTCTCGTCCGACGTCCCCCACAAACTTCTTCACTCCACGACGGCGTTCCAGATCCAATGCCACAACAATGCCTCCTAGTACCCAGATCCGCACGATCACAACCTCCATCACTGAACTGCAATCAAAGTTTGCCATAACTTGGGAGTGCGCTGAACTCCTTATCGAGCTTGGCGGAGGAGGGTCTACCGTCCCTTTGAGGATAACCAAGGTTCAGAGCAAGTCGAGCTTGGCCTCGAAGGTATTCCCAACCTCCAACTCCGCCCCGCCAGAGATGATGAGTAGCATCGGGAGGCGAGGAAGAGAACGAGCCATTACCCTTGGGGGTGACGAACAGAAACCAGCCCTGTCAGAGAACGAACAGAAGTCGAACACAATGCCGGCGACCCCTCGACATTCTGGTGATTGGAGCAACAGTTCGGGCAAGGACGATCTGAGTTCACGCCAGCTTCATTTGTTGCGGGAGATGCTGAGTCACCCGGATGCCGACGATAATCCGCAGAGCGTTTTGGAGAGATTGCGGGTCCTAGATTCTCAAGTCAACCGCGATTGGTCGTGGGGTGGGCCGATGGGAAGCACCATCACGCTTCCCCCTAGCGATGGATCTTCATACTATCGCCGCACGGCTACCCCCAGTGATAGGAGTCCTATCAAGAAGCGGAGGGCCGGCCGTTTGGGAATGAGTGCAGTTCGAGACATGTTGAGGAGCCTCAAGCGGAGCGTGACCGAAGCCAACCAGAGTCAGCACCAGCCGTCCCCACATCTACCCTCATCGGAGTCTTCCGTCGGGCCGACAGATCGACCCGCTCCTCGACGACGAGCGAAGACGAGCACTGGACCACAGGGTTCCGACTTGGGTCGCGAGTCCCCCGCTCTCCACAACCGCCGAGATCCTAGGTCTCCCTACAATACTGTCAACTCGAGCGTGCACAAGTCACCTCGACGCCCATCCCTCGCATCGATATTCCGATTCGCGCACAAGATCAAATCGAACGCGAATTCGGGAAACTCGACTGATCGCTCCTCGGTTCGGAACCGATCCAATGCTCCGAGTAGTAGTGGGACCGGAAGTCAAGCTACAATGGAGGATGAGGACTGGGATCGCGTGGATGATTCTGCTTCGGATTTAGATTTTTATTCTCCTTGCTCACAAAGGTCGACTTCTGGTGGGACCAACAATTCCTCAACACTTCGAGCCAAACGTGCGAATCAAGGACAATCGGAGAAGTCACCGTACCTATCGTTCCAGGACAACCTCCCTCCGGAACCATTCACCCCTCGACGCGGAGGGCCACCCGGATCGGAAGGCTCACGAAGCTCGATCTGGGAGGGGACCTGGTCGAGAGGGACGAAATTGTCTAACGTCGAGGAGATCGCGGAGGGTAACACTCCTGTAAAGCGTGGACCGACGAAACGGCCTTCCCGAGTATTTGGGCTCTCTCCTAGTCCAAGTCTCAAACGTCATCTGTCCAATACGAAGCGATCGCAACAACAGCAACAGCAACCCACCCGGGCGAACGGCAAACGTTTGTCAGGAGTTCCTACTGTCCAACGCGGAGGGGAGACTGGGTCTGTCCGGTCGACCCCTCCACGATGGGTCGAGCACGCAGAAGGGTTGCCGGACCCCAAACTTGCGATGACTCCGGAGAACATCAAGCCCCTTCTGGATAGCGCGCGAGAAGTTCTTCTGAGGTGTACAGACTGTGTCACGGAGGTCAGATCATTGCTCAACGTGCTGGAAAACATAAGAAGTTAAGCAGCATAATGCCGTGACACATTACCCTCCCACCCGCCTCCAATTCTCTCTTTTATCACCTTTGTATCCTCCGTCTCTCATTCTTTGCAATGTCCCATACGATCCCTTCACGTTACAGACTTGACTCGCCCACTCAAGTATAGTTGATGTTCGGCGTCGGATGTTTGATGTTGATGCTCACCTTGCTATCGCTAATGCTCTAATGCTTTCCGTTTTCACACTGTGTTATGCCCCCTTTGATGTACCCTTCACCCCTCTGACGCTTTACTAAACGCTTTTATTACGCGCTTCTCTTAGTCTACGTATCCCGCACGCTAGCTACTACCACGCAATAAATGAACATCACGAACCCAAATTTGAAGCGACCTTGCGAGAGATGTGGCTGCAGAAACTATCGAAGAGGGTTCTGTCTTGCCCTCGGACCCAGTTGAACTCGAGCTGTTCATGGGAGAGGGTCATTTGGCACACAAGTACCACGTGAGGCAGTGTTGCTCCCTCGTTCGACAGTGCCTTGAGCTTCTTACGTCGGGCAGCTCTGGACCATGTGTTCCCGGTGGCCGTGAGCCCGATTGACATTTCATCCGAAGTGGAGTGTTCTTGGATGACGGTGACCCCCTCGGTGGTTGAAAGGACTTGCTTGAGTGTCTGGAACGCGACCATTCCATTCACCGAGGCAAGCGGTTGGCGAATGGTGTTGCGAGGGGGCATGAGGCCGTGAAGTGAAGGGTTATAAATCCGTGATACACTCTGGCCTTGCGATCAGTGGGCTGTAAGAGGCTGCGAAGACGTAATAGCATACGTCTGGTAATCGCTCGTCTCCGAAGGACCACCCGATTGCCCATCTTCGCGTTTGGCCTTGGACGAATTCTGTGATGGCGTAGTTTTCGATCTGCATTGTCGTCAGACGGTTGATTTGACGAAAGCTGGCGTCCACGTACCCCATTTTCTCGTAGCGAGTTGACAACCTCCGTCAGCGAAGAAATCTTCCCAAGCATGGATGTGAACCATCTATATTTCATGTGTTCGTCAGCACCCAGGTGTCAAATCGTTGGCAATGAGGGCAGACCTGCATTTCGTCCTGTATAACATGCTTTCCGCGACGATCTGCCGAACAAATGCGGACTCTCCGCCTGATGTGATCATCTCCGTGTCTGCGCCTGTGCAGACGGCGGAAGGAGAGAACTCCTTCTCGCTGGAGCTCTTTGCGATTTCTTCCCGGCTTGAGTAGAAGGGAGGGTTACACATCGTGAAATCGAACATTTCAGGACCGAGTAGGGGAGATAAAATTGGCTCGTGCGGTTGCGCTTTGTGGAGGTGTATCCGCGATTGGAGTCCGTTAGAGGCGATGTTGACGGTAGCACATTCACAGGAGGATGTGTCGATTTCTGGGAAACAAGACCCTCAGAACTAACGTCTGGGCCGTCTACATCCACTCCAACCTGTTGCAATGAAGCTCCACGATGGAGAAATCCGGCACCCGAGGAGTGGGTAAATGCACGAAGCCCCCGTTCCGCTGCGTCGGTGAGTCAGCGTCGGATCTCTAAACCTTAAAAACAACCTTACATATCAATCCCCTTCACCGTGACCACAGGCGCAGAATGAAATGGGTCGAGCATATCCTGGATCCAGAGGATGTAGTTTAGTCTGTTGGGTACTGGCGGGCACAGCCGATCAACGGGGAGCTGCACATTCAGTGAGAAGTCTTTCTGAAGTAATGCCTGAGTAAGGTGTCTGCACTGCCAATGATATATGTTAGAGAGTGATCCGTCGATACCGCGGGGGAAATACCTCAGAGCTGCTTCTGACTTGAAATCGATTGTCGGGCCATTCGCGGTTCGGACGATGCTAGAGTCTGTAAATATCCTTCCCAATGACCAGTGTTGCCCCAACTCACTGGGGAAGAAGAGGAGGATGGCTTTTCGCAAGAGCTAAAAAGTCCGGAGGTTGATTATACGGATTCCTGGGGTGCATGGCGGTTGCAGATAAGATGATGAGTGATTGTGAGAAACGGATCCCAGATCGGGTCGGTTCTTACCTGGTGAACTTTTTCATCCGCTGATTCTTTTCTCAATTCCAAGATAAAAACCATGTCGGTCCTGACCCATCCCTCCATCCAAGGTGCGTAACATCACGCATGCCTCTGATTGTGCGCTCTAAACTTTGCCAGATGGGTGGTTCCGTGAGATCTCGTCGCAATGGCCCGGCCAGGCGATGACCTTGCTGGTCAGGAAAATCCTGCACGTCGAAAAAAGTCTGTACCAGGACGTTCTTGTCTTCGAGTCGGAAACATACGGGAACGTCTTGGTCCTCGATGGTGTTATCCAGTGCACCGAGCGTGATGAGTTCTCGTACGCCCCCAGTTGTTTCATTTCGGTTAATCCCAAATTAATCTCTGTCGGTACAAGGTACCAGGAAATGATTGCACACGTCCCGCTCGCCAGCCACCCGAATCCCAAGAAAGTCCTTGTCATCGGTGGTGGCGACGGTGGTGTTGTTCGTGAGGTCCTGAAGCACGATACCGTCGAGGAGGTTGTCCTGTGCGATATCGATGAGGTCACACGGATTTACTATTTCATTGAGTCTCCCGATACTGACTCGACTCGCAGGCTGTGATCCGTGTCTCCAAAAAATTCCTCCCCCATATGTCCGGACTGCTCTCTGATCCGAAGGTAGTTGTGCATGTCGGGGACGGCTTCAAATTCTTGGCGGATAACACTTCTACATATGATGTCATCATCACCGACTCCTCTGATCCCGTCGGTCCCGCTGCTTCCCTCTTTCAAAAACCATACTTCCAGCTCCTTCACGACGCCCTTACTCCTGGAGGTCATATTTCCACCCAGGCAGAATGCCTTTGGTTGCACACTCCATTGATCAAAGAGCTGAAACAGTCCACCGGCGAAATCTTCGCTGTTTCCGAATACGCCTTCACTACTATCCCCACTTACCCCAGCGGTCAGATCGGTTTCATGATCTGTGCTAAAGGCGAGAAGAGGAACCTCAAGGCTCCTATGAGGAAGGTTCCCAACACGATCTACTACAACGAGAGCGTCCACAAGGCCGCATTCGTCCTTCCTGAGTTTGCCAGGAGTTTACTTGAGGATTGCAAGATGGTTGGACCAATTTTCGGCCGGAATGCCTTGGAGATTGCGTCCGCCAACAAGCAAAAGAAGAAGATTCTTCTCCTCGGTAGCGGCTTTGTCGCCCGTCCCGCTGCCGAGTACCTTTCCCGCCAACCGGAGAACTGTTTGACGATTGCGTGCCGCACCCTCGAGAAGGCACAACGGTTGGCCGAGGGTCTCGCAAACTCTAATGCTATCTCGTTGGATGTTAGCATTACTGACGCCCTGGAAGCTGCGGTCGCTGATCACGACCTTGTCATCTCTCTCATCCCTTACACCCACCATGCGGACGTCATCAAGGCGGCTATCAAGGGCAAGACCCACGTCGTCACCACTAGCTATGTTTCACCATCGATGCTGGAGCTAGACGAGGAGGCTAAGAAGGCTGGAATTGTCGTCATGAACGAGATCGGATTGGACCCCGGCATTGATCATTTGTACGCCATCAAGACAATCGATGAAGTGCACTCTAAGGGCGGGAAGGTACTACTTTACCTCCTCGGTATGCAGGAGAAATCGAGGCTCACACAATCCCCAGATCAAGCAGTTCTTGTCCTACTGTGGCGGCCTCCCTGCTCCAGAGTGCTCGGGCAACCCCCTTGGTTACAAATTTTCGTGGTCTTCTCGGGGTGTTTTGCTCGCCCTTTTGAACTCCGCCTCATACGTCTCCGGCGGAAAAAAACTCGACATCTCTGGCAGCGAGCTCATGGGCGTCGCTAAATCTTACTTTATCTCTCCTGCCTATGCGTTCGTCGCCTATCCCAACCGTGACTCGGTCCCGTTCAGGGAATGGTACAACATCCCTGAAGCTGAGACGGTGGTTCGTGGGACCCTGAGATACCAGGGTTTCCCAGAGTTCATCAAGGCACTTGTTGACCTTGGTTGGCTCGACGCCACCGTGAAGGAGTGGTTGACCAGCGACTTGACATGGGCCGAAGTTACTCAGAAGGCCATTGGTGCTTCTTCCACTTCCGAAAAGTGGGTCGAACGTGTCCGTACCCATCGAGTTGAAACTTACAAATTCCTAGCGACCTCATCGCGCGCATCAAGGAAGTGGCCAAGTTTCCCGATGAACTTGAAGCCAGCAGAATCGTTTCTGGTTTCCGATGGATCGGGTTCTTCTCTTCTGAAAAGGTGCAGCCGCGGGCTGGGAACCTTCTTGATACGTTGTGTGCTCGCCTAGAGGGTCTGATGAAATATGAGACGGGAGAACGCGACCTTGTCATGTTGCAACACAAGTTTGTTGTTGAATGGCAGGACGGAAAGACGGTACGTCCTGTTCGATCGCCCATCGTTTGCAAGATAGCACTGATACATGGGTGCAGGACATTATCACCTCAACCTTGGAGGCGTATGGCAATCCGGTTGGTCACTCTGCTATGGCTCTTACCGTCGGTGTTCCTTGCGGCATCGCTTCTCAGCTAGTTCTCGATGGTGTCATCAACCAGACCGGTGTGCAGCGGCCGTATACTAAGGAGCTTTGCGAGCCCATTCGCAAGATTTTGGAGGAGGAAGGTATTGGAATGGTTGAGAAGGTTTTGTAAACCCGTTGTACATTGCATTTTTTATTTCGAATTTACTGTACATCGAGATCTGAATCGTGGAGGACCAACAGTCGATCTCACGTGACGGCAATACTACGCTCCTTGTGACTTTTTATTGTCTTACCTTCTTCATTGTTGGACATTCCCTCCACCGTTGCGATATCCCCGACTGGGGGCGACACAGAAAGAACTACGATTCCACTCCAGGTTTGAGCTTGCTTCATCCTGCTCGATAGCCGATTTCCAGATCACACCCTCGCCATTATGGGAGACGGAGGCCGCAAACACTCACCGAATGATTCGTATCCAACTCCGACCTCAGTACTTCAGGAATCGACTGAACGCATCCTTGCATCTCACGTACCAATTAACGTATCCGAAGCCGATTTTGAGCTGAAAAGGAACACGCATACCCAATTCATTGCTCGTGCAATGTTTCAAGGATTCCCATCGAAATATATAGGTCAGGACGCTTCACAGCCCTGGCTTACGTTCTGGATCCTTGAGAGTTTTAGTGTCCTGCAAGTTGGGTTGGATCCAGGTAACAAACAAAGGTAGGCTTGATCTAGCCCACACCCTGTCAAGTGCTAATCTTAGTGGGCCGGCGGTAGGGCGATCGAGACGGTGCTTGCTTGTCAACACCCGGATGGCGGATTTGGCGGCGGACCGGGGCAGTCGGCGCACCTTTTGCCAACGTATGCCGCTGTGTGTGCTTTGGCAATTGCTGGGCGACCCGGACCAGGTGGAGGGTGGGACGAAATTGATCGGTATGTGGCACACACCAACTCCGCCCCTGCACATCGCCGATTTACCAGGATTGTAAAGGGATAAGATGTACGAATGGTTTTTATCGCTGAAGCAACCGGATGGGTCATTTCTTGTCTCTCACGATGCCGAAATCGACGTTAGGGGCCTTTACTGCCTCCTTGTGACCGCGACGCTGCTTAACCTGCTGACACGGGAACTGCTTGAGGGCGTGCCCGAGTTTATCGCTGCGTGTCAGAGTTATGAGGGAGGGTTTTCCTCTTCATCTCTGCCATGTTGTGATGATGCCTACACGTCAAATCTCCCTAAACCCTGCCTAGGGGAGGCGCACGGTGGATATACCTTCTCCTGCCTCGCCAGCTGGGTGCTGGTTCAACCTTACCTTGCTGCGTTGCGCGAATCCGGGGACTCGGCGAAGGCGTCGGTTGCGATAAACCTCAAGTCCTTACTTAGGTGGATGGTCAATATGCAGGGCGGTGGGCTCGACCTCGGCGGATTCAGGGGTAGAACAAACAAATTGGTTGATGGGTGTTATTCTTGGTGGGTCGGAGGGTGTTTCCCTCTCCTGGAGAGCCTTGGGATTTTTGCCGAACCAACGCTGGACGTCGCCCAGCCATCGAACAATGAGGAAGGAGGGTGGCACGATGCAGATGGTTTGTGTACAATGACCGGGCACTTGCGTCGTGGTTCTGACTTTTCCGTAGACTCCTTATATAGCCGGCAAGGACTGCAAGAATATTTGTTGTGGGCGGGCCAACATCCCTCGGGCGGACTGAGGGACAAACCACCGAAGTGAGTATTTTTCATAGTTACGACGAGGCACCTTCCGGTCACTGAACAGCGGGATGGAGGCAATCCGATGCATACCACACGTGCTATTGTTTGTCCGGACTATCATCTTCCCAGCACCGTGTGATTGTTTCAGAGGGGAGACGACAGGCCATTATTGCGTTGTGGGAAAATGGCGGCGGCTGTACCGGTCCGTCTACTTGTAGATCACCCGTAGTTTCGTCTGACCGGGCGAGTACAGATGGTTTCACAAATTCTCTTCGCAAGAACGCATTTTCATCCGCATTAGCGTGGGTCGAAGAAGGTGGCGGGTCAAAAGTGATGGGGTCTAACACAAACAGGGTGGTACGGACCTTTTCTTCAATCTTCCATGTAGAATGGTGTTTGATCCGGGTCGTACGTTAGAACGCGACCCACCCTGTTTTCAACCTGACGAACACGCATTTGGAGGGTATCATGGCACATTCCTACGGGCAGAAGGTGCCACCGCGTACGAAGACGAGTATCTGAGCCTTGTTTCACAACGTTGTATGTATGAGATTTTACTGTGGAAACTATGTACGATTATCGGAAATAGGGGAATGCAGGGTTATATGCTTGTGCCGTGTTGTGACATTTGTACCGCTACACCGGGAGCAACGGAGTATTTACATACCTGTTGAAGGCAGCGATCAATCGATCAGAGTAGAGTTATGCGCAAGCCAATGAGAGCAGCTTCCCTCACTTTTTCCCACCCATTCGCATCTACCTTGAATTAACTGACTCAAAATTCGACATAAAACTACCACTCCTTCAACGGAAAATACTCATTGCCCGCGACCCCGGGATTGGGAAGCGGCCAGAGGGAATTCCGCGGAGAAGTGGGCTGACGATCAACCGGGTTCCCTGACGATCCTTCCGAACCTCACACATCTGTATATTATATGCCCCCGACTAAGGGCTTTTCAAAATGCGCCTCTAACCCTCTTCCCGCCTCTCTCATCCCAACCGCGAGTCTTGAGCGAGGAAAATGGTCCAAATCGACGCAAAAAACGTTCATGCGTATTGTAAGCGCCTTCTTCGGCGCACTCACGAGTGCTCCCATCTCGGGTAAGCACATCTAGATCAGCGGAATCGCACCTGCTTTTGAATTGTACTCTCACCGTTGGCACACGAACAGCTCGTCTTGGAAGGAAGAAATCCCTTCTCGCATTCTGTTCTATCTTCTCAGTCGGTGCCGTGAGAAACCTTATGTCCATTTGTTCATTTGGAGGTGATTGTGAACATGAGCCCCTCGTTTCTTAGGCACTGCAAACCGCTCTGGGTGGAAACAGAGGCCTGGCTTACATATATTCCGGTCGTGTTATTGCCGGTTTCGGTATCGGAGGAATCTCGGCTGTCGCTCCAACTTTCGTGTCGGAATGTGCACCAAAAGAGGTGCGAGGAAGGATCACCGGTCTTTTTCAAATCATGGTTGCTATTGGCGTCATGCTTTCGTACTGGATTAACCGTGAGTCGTCGCCTTTCTGATACCTTTTGTAGCTGACAGAGACTTTGTGGTTGCTCAGTGGGAGCGTCTCTGCATCTCAGTCACTCGGAGAATGCGTGGAGGGTTCCGTTGGGGTTTCAATTCGTTCCAGCAGGATTGATGCTCCTTGGCCTCCTCACTGTAAAGGTTAGTCTTGGTATCGTTCCCGTCCATTTCATTGTGACCAATCCTTGGTTCTCGATTCATCAGGAATCTCCGCGGTGGCTTGCGTCCGTCGAACGCAATGAGGAGGCTCTCAATAACCTCGCATTTCTCCGTAGGGAAGCCGCCGATTCCCCAGCGGTCCGTGCAGAAATGGCTGAGATTGAGGCCGCGATTGAAGAAGAACGCGTAGCTCGCAAGGATCTCGGCATCAAGGAAGCTTTCTTGGGCAAAGGAAACTTCATTCGATTCTTCATCGCGTTCTTCATTTTCTTTCTCCAGCAGTTCTGTGGTCAGAACTCGGTCAATTACTAGGCCCCGGCCATCTTTCAGTCGATTGGTTACACTGGCACCTCGGTTTCTCTCTTTGCCTCTGGTGTCTACGGTGTTGTGAAGATCATCGCCACCGTCTTTTTCATCTTCTTTGCCGTCGAGTCTTTGGGTCGTAAGCTCTCGTTGTTCATTTCGGCGATTGGAATGGGTACCTTGTTTTTCATTATTGGTGCTCTCCTCAAGTCATTCCCTCCTGACCCTAAGGCTTCTGAACCTCCCCCGGCCAGCAAGGCGATGGCCGCGATGTTATACATCTACGTCTGTTTCTACTCTTTGGGATACGGACCATTGCCGTGGGTGTACAGTTCAGACATATTCCCCACTAGGACAAGACATTACGGTCTCGCTATTGCCTCCGCGTCCCAGTGGTTGTGGAGTACGTAGGATTTGCCGTCCTCACATCAAGGGTTGTGATCCTGACGTGCACCTCATAGACTTCGTCGTTTCTTACAACACTCCAATGTGGATCACCAACCTCGGGTGGAAGATCTTCATCATGTATGCTGCCATTAATTTTGGTGCAATGGGCACCTTCTCCTTGATCATTCCAGAGACCAAGGGGCGCAGTTTGGAGGAGATGGACATTATCTTCGGTGCCGTCAGTGCAGAGACTCGCCAACAAGGTATCGAGAGGCAGCAGGTGGCCTTGGGATATACAAAAGACGAAAACCTTTCTTCGGCTAGCTCCGACAGCAAGGTCAAGGTCTAAACCCTCATTTACCCCCCTGGAAATTCTCTTTCATGGTTTGATTTCTACTTTTTTTTCCCTTGCCCTCTTGATAAAATGTCATATATTACCACATTTTTTAGTACCCTCCTGGTTTTGTAAAATGTGCTCGCTGTAATCGGATTCCATCTGGCTTGAAACCACCAGTCCGTAACATCTCATGCTTGCATTTGGTCCTGCGCCTGGGTTGGATCAGAGCGGTTGCATAGGCAACAGCCCACCGCACGGGATGAGGAATGTGGAGTCAGACGAGATCTCAGTGACACTGCTCTCCTAGCATAGACATGGGCCGACACTGGTGTTATACGTAACATCAGAGCGCCTGGGATTCACGGTGGCTTGGGGTGTTGGCATGGCAAGCACAGCAAGCGCCTGGATATGAGGGAGCCGCACAAGAGACACGATCTGACGGAATTGCCTTTCGGTGCTTCCGACGAACCCCCGATTTGTTCTCCTTTCAGATGGAGGAATGTGAGCGAATTATGCGCCGCACAGTGTGGGTCCTGGGTTGCGTTGACCTGCCGAGCCGATTACGGGTGTCGTCGTGGATCCTGTGTTTCAGAAAATCATTTGAGTCCGGGCACGTGCCTGCACGGTTCCGCAACTCGTAAGATAGAATGGAGAGCGATCCGGCCCCGTCGGAAAAACTTTTGTTCGGACGAGAAACCCGAAGGACGGGGTCCTGTAAAGAAAGCGAAAAAAAAGCTGGACCAACGTGGAAAGCTAGACACCGGTGGTGGAAACAACGCTGAAACATTGAGTAACCTCATGCCCTTTTGTTTCCAGGGTACTGAACTGAACCAGTGAACAGTTTGTGAGCCCCAGGACGGTCCCACTATACCAGATCATCGGCGCGCAGGGAGCGCCGCCGGCCTGGGCTCCGGACGTAGTACGCCACGGTGCATGTCGAACCAGGTGTCAGTGTTGGACGCTGCGAGGCTATCCGGGGAGGGGAAAGGTCGTTGTCAGGACGGCGTCAGCGGTAGCTTCTGCTGTCCAACAACCTAAAATTATGAAGTCAATCTTGCTAGTCTTCTTCCTCCTGATGCGTCCGCTCGTCAGCGACTTTCTACATGGACGACAATCGCCTTTATTTCGAGGGGGGATTTGAGCGTGCGAGGGTGATGTTGTTCAGTCGAAATTCTTCTGATCCACAAACCTCAAACTGCGAGATACAGCAGACTTGCCTTTGTGCTCTCGTCCCGGAGGAAGATGAAAGGCGCGAACCCGGCCTGGGCCGGACAAACGATCGCCCAAATAAGGAAGGCGTCCGACAGTCCGTTAAGTATCGGACGTCCCGTGATCGAGTTCGGATAGAAAACCTTGTCTCCTCCCCCTCCATCTCTTCCCGTCCACTCTCTCACTCTTCCCGCTCTCACGACCATGTCCTTCGCTTTAGAGTCTGCCATCGATGGCAAGACTCCAGTCCCAGCCCTCTATCTCATGTTCAAGGAAGAGGATCTCGCTCCTCCCCCAGGTACACGATCGCATGCAAAAAAGAAGCCGGCCTCATACATCCCTCGCCCCAAGAACGCCTTCATTATCTTCCGCACCATGTATTCCAAGTGGAACTCGATGCTGCCGAAGGCGCAAGACCCCGATAATACCCACTCACAGCTCGCCATCAGTGACCACAGGACGCTCAGCAAGGCCGCTGGCGATGCCTGGCGGCGTATGACCGAGGAGGAAAAGGCACCCTACAAAGAGCTCGCTGACGCCGATAAGGCCCAACACAGGCTCAATTACCCAGATTACAAGTATTCCCCGGGAGAGCGCGCTCCCCCATACAGGAGGGGTCCAAAACCCAAGACAGCGACTCAACGGAGCGAGTCACCTCCATCAAGCGCTGCATCCGATTCGCAGGATAATATTGTCGATGAGGTGGTCACTCTCCAACCCCCTCCCCGCCGTTCGTCCTCATGTCCTCCCCCGACCGCGACCATTCATAATGGTTGGTCGGGGTCCAACGTCCTCATGCCACCACCGTTTTCGCTTCCGCAGCAGCACTACGGCGACGCTATTTCGGCCCCAGTTTTCACGGATCCTTGGTCGAACGGACTCGCTGTTCCACAAGACAACTCGCATCAGAGAGGGCTGGATCCCCTCTACTGGCGCCGGGGCAGCAAGGACGATTTCCGGGTTCCCTATGGTCAACAAGGGGGATATTCACAACACGCCTACAACACGTTGCCTTCGTTCTCCCGCCGGGTCAGCAAAGATGACTCTTACATTAATTATCACTCGTATGAATCGTCCTCTTTCCACCATCAACCCACTCTCCCTCCATTACCCCCCACGTCAGTTCAGGATCAGTGGTCACTCGGTGTCCCACAGGATACTCGCTGGGACAGGAAGAGGTCGATGGATGATCTTGATATGCACCTGATGAGCGCGTTCCCCCAAGTAACCCGGATCGTTCGCGAAAATGGTGGGCGAAGGGCTAGCCGGGATGATTCGGCGATTAACTATGGTCACTCAACTGTCTTGGCGGGGAGGAGGGTGAGCCGAGATGATATCACAATCAATTATGGGTACGCGCCGGCGAGGACCCACGCTTGGAATGATGTGCGTACATTTCCTGTCGTGTCTTTCTTTGGCATAGGTGTTTACCTCCCACCCCAGATCCATAACCCGACTTTCAACCCAAGTCCATTGAGGTCTGCAATTCCGACTGAAGGTTACCCTAATCAAGATCCGCTGTCGGCTATGTCGCCCTGCGAATCCGCTGCCGGAGATCCGGACATGGGTGACATTGCCGCAGCTTTCTCCCCTCTTAATCCGTACACGGTATCATCTGTCACTTCCGGGATCATGCCAATCCAGCTCGACAACACCAACATCCCACCACCCGTCCTCGATCTTGGTTCTGCAGAGGTGGAACTTCAAAAACACGAGACGATCCAGTTCAACAACAGCTACTCCCTGTCCTCATCCGCGGGCGACTATCAGTATACTGAGTATGATGCTGTTTCGACCCCATACTACGAGCAAGGATCCGTTGGACCCCACGACATAGCATCCAGGGAAGGGACTAGTACCCCGGAGTTTGGCCACCGTAACATGCACATGTACCACCAACACGCGCCACAGCCAAGCATCACTTCACCGTAGAGTGGTGACATCGTTTACTTTTCGCTTTTCCACCATGTTTTCCTTCTTGTTTTCAGTATACCATCTTGCGCTGGCCATTTTATCTTACCCCTCCTTTCTTCGGAACGTACGAATACGGTCACGACTAATACCACGCCGCTGTATTTTTTAGCAGATTCTCCCCTCATCTTTGACCCTGGCGGGTTTCTCTTCGCCCACCCCTGCTGTATCCCTACTAGTTTGTCTATCCGAAAGGTTTTGCTCGATATGTTTCATTGCTGTTCGGAGAGTGAGGTCGATCATGTTGTCATCAACTCTACCTAATACTTAGTCTCTTTCAATTGTTGCCCGAAACCCAGGTGATCAAGTCGTCTGACCCCAACCACGCTCATCCTCACCAACCCTCTCGTCTCGCTCTCTCTCTCCACCCAGATCGCAGGCTCTGTCGTGGAAGAACTCCGTCGAGAGCAACTCGACAGACCATCCCTGAAAGTCTTCCTACAGTCGTGGCTCTGCTCCTCAGAAACGCCCGTCCTTATCTCCTCCCTCTCCTTCGGTGTTCGCGTCCCACGAGCGCACTCGCGGGCAGGACGTCCTCGAGTGAGGGGAACAGCATCTCGTTTCGATCATCCGCCGATTTAGGTTGCAGGAACAGCGGAGTGTCAGGGGAGGGGAGATTGGATGAGAGGATCACTGCTTTCATCACCAGCGCTTACCCTGCCACCGCACCGTACGGCGACACCGACGGAATCGATAGTCGGCTTCTCGAAGAGCCTGAAGTCAGCGAAGACGGCTTCGACTACGAGAACGCGAATTACGGTCTCGTTAGGAGGGATTCTAGGATGAGCCCAGATATCGCGGTGACATTTTTGGGGACGAGCAGTGGAGGGGGACCGACGAAAACGAGGAATTGCTCCAGTTTGGTCGTGGATATGCTAGGCGATGAGACTCTTTGGAGTACGTACTATCCTTCTATCCATATCACCACCGACCGCCCTCGTTTCGCGCACGCGATCTGAATGAAGGGAACTGATATCACGTTTCTTTTCGTTCCCTTGCTCATTCAGTGGTCGATTGCGCGGAGGGTACGACAAGACAGTTCGAACTGCAGTCCCCGACTGGATACAGGGTTAGAAGGGGTAAAGTGACCACCATATTCATTACCCATATGCATGGTAAGCGCGATCTTGCCATTCGATTCGATGGTCGGCGGCTGAGTCGCGTTCTTTGGAAGGAAAGCCGACCACACCATGGGATTAATCGGGTTTTTGAAAGGGCAACTCGGCATTCCAAGAGCCGGGGTTAAACCGGTGAGAACTACCCATCCAAAGTGCACGTCTGCGGCTCGTTGGGACTCATTGATCGCCCAGGTCCTGAAAATTGAATTATATGGTCCAGCCGGTCTAAGAGCCTTCGTTCGCACGATCTTGAACATGACCGACAGTCAATGTCAAGATAAGTATGTCGTCCACGAACTCCTTCGTCCTGGAGAACAGCCCTCCGCTCCCTGTGTCTCTGGTGCGATGCGAGCCAACGAGATGGGGGGGCGGGATATCGTGTGTGGGGATGATGGGTTTTGGAGGGAGTGTGTGAAGATGTGGAGTAACCGCGCCAGAAGGGAAATTGTGGTTGATGCTGGGCGGGTGGTTCACCGGGGTAAGTCTCACTCGGAGTGCTCGTTAGTTCCCCATCCCTCACCTCTTTCCAGTCCCATGTTTAGGATACATCATTCGCGAATCTCCCACAGCATGGGAACTTAAAGATAAGGACGAAGAGGCCCAAGGTGCCGCCCTCGAACGCTTAAGAAAACTCGTTCTCCTGGGCGACACAAACAACCCAGATGGGATCATTCCTCTTGTTAATTCCTCACCTGGGCACGTAGCTCTCGCGGTCCACGAAGCTACTGACTGTTACATCCCAACCCAAGTCGACCCACAACAAAAAACCGGGAAGAACAGGAGTGTGGAGAGCGTACACTCTGTCTCGTTGCAGAGGGGACATTCTACGCCTTTTATGGCCGGTAAGTTTGCAAACGAAATTGGGGCACGGAGGTTGGTTTTGAACCACATTGGCGGGAGGTACGGTGGTCCTTCCTCTCCCGGCTCAACCCGCGTGATCAGGAATGGTGTTCATTCGTTCAATCCCCAGGTTCCCAGCACCGGGACAGGGCGGAAAAAGAGACAACGAGTTCCGTGATAACGTGATGAGCTGGATCGAGCAGCAAGCCACCGAAGCTTGGGCTCCAGGAGAGGTCGGGGCCAGGGCGCAAGCTGCCGTTGACTTTTTGACGATTCGCATCCCCATCCCTGTCCCATCACACCTTGTGACTGGGGATGCTGGATCGCAAACCCAATGGACCCAGACGGGTCAGCCTTCGTCTTCCACTAATACTGGTTGGAACTCTGGACGGGCTTCGGGATATGGGAGGGGACGCGGAAGGTATACGGGTGGACGGTCCACCCCGCCGAATGAGGAGGTCCCACGGAAACGACAAAGGTCCGAGAGGCAGGCCGAGAAGCAGAGAGAGGATGCCATAGAATAAGGTGATTCTCTTCTTTGTGCGTTGCGAGTTAATGTTACGTGTTCGAAGTGCATGCTTGTAGTTGTATCTGCTTACTGCGATCTTTTGTCGTAACTTGTTTTCTTACCATCTTTTCCACACTCGAAATGCAATCCCAGTCTGATCCGAGAAAGAAAAATGGTGAATCCCCTGATAGAACATGGCTGCCTGATTACAACAATTACTACACTTCTTGTTCAAACGCATCTTCCCAACCTCCATACTCCTCGTGTTTATCGTCCTCATCGTCCTCGTAATCGGGATTCGCCCTCAAAGGGGTCTGGTACTCCCCTCCTTCCTCAATCACCTCCTCACCTTCTCCATCACCCTTCTCGTTCTCATCGATACGATACATTGGACCAACCTCTTCCTTCCCCCCCTCCTCTTCCTCTTCTCCAACATCAGGGGTGGAGCTTTTCTCTGGTTTGAAGAACTGGTCGAGCACGGCGTAATTGATTTTCTTGCTGTATTTCGGGTTTTTCTTGAGCAGGTTCCGTACGGATTCGGCGGCGGTGGTTCCGTGTGGAGTTGATGTGTCACGAGGTTTTGTGCTGGTTTTACGGCGCTGTGTGGATTTTTCAAAGGATGAGCGAAAGTTCTTGATTTTGTATGGGAACACTCGAACCTTTCTGCTCTTGATTTCTTTGCCCTCGGGATTATCTGTCACTTCGGCTTTAGCTAAAACACGAAGCAAGATTGTCAGATCCCCGCGAACTACCCCGACTGACAAACGCGCAACCTACCAGCGATAGCCTCGAGATAATCCTTGTTCATCTCCACCCAGACCCTCTCTTTGACCTTGACCTCTTCCTCCGTGAGGATGAACTGATCCAATTCCTCATCGTCCAAGTCCCCAAATTCGTTAGGTACGATAGCCGCACTCCGCCGACTCTCAAGCTCATTCAGCGCTTGGGTGACTTGCAGCCCCCGATCCGTCTGTAAGACTAAAGAGACTTCCTCGACCATGGCTTCGTCCACGACCTCTTCGAGGGGGGATGGTGGTGGTTTCTCGCGGAGAGCTGGGTCGATATTCGTGTCCTCGTCCAATTCTACATCCGGAAGGAAAAGCGGGAGTCCTTGACCGGCACCCATCCCAGCCCCAAACAAGAGGGGATCGAAATCTTTTGAGACCTGCTTGATGGATTCCTCCATCTCTGCTTCCACATCCTGCATTCCCTCCTCCTCCCCCTCCTCCTCCTCCTCTTCTTCTTTGTCCCTCTCCCGTTTCCGTTTCTTCCCTTTCACCTTCTTCTGCCGCTCCTTTTCCTCCTTCTCGTTCCCTTTCGTGAAAGCAGGAGGGTCCTGCTCTTCTTCCAACCAAACTCTCCGGAAATCAGCGAGGGTGAGTTTCCCGCTAGGTGTCTTTCTGAACTCGTCAAGCCGTTTCTTCAGTGTGGTATCCGCGATCTTAACGACCTGGACGATTTCTTCAACGGAACGTCGGAAGTTGTTCATTCGCGCGGCCAAAAGCAAACAGGCACCGCATATACCGGCGGGGCGCCGGCCTTGTACCATCCAGTCCCGGTTAAATCGGGAGACGAGACGTGTAGCGTCAGCAGCGACTTGTTGCGTTTCATCGCCGAATTCGAGAAGTGCAGCGTAACGGTTAATGAACCAGGAAGGGTCGGAGAAAGGGATGCGGAGGTTGAGAGTTTGGATTAGTTGGAGATAGGTATGGCCCAGTTCAAAAACATTAACCTAGATGACGGTTAGACATGGGCTATTGACAGCGGGAAGGATATCCACCTGCAGGATGTCTGCGAAATCGATTAACATGAACCGGTTCTGGGTGGTTTGTTGTCTGCAAGCGACATAAAGGCAAACTCCGACCACAAGTGTGCTCTTCCTTCCTTTGGTGAATTTGTGCTCGACGGCGAGGGTATATGTCCGGACTGCAGCTGTTGCTACAGCTTCTGAGATACGCATGGCGACTGCAACGCTCTGTATCTTGCGTGAGGCTGCGTATATATCAACAATCCATCTCATGATAGAGGATCGGCCGCATGCGTACCATTCGCTATCGTCTGTTCTCTCGACTCACCACCTCGGCGGTTACCCCACGGCCCTCCCAGCCTAGCACGCGCTACGCATTCAACGTAAGTACCGGAACCGAAACAAAGATGCGAAGCTTTTCAACGGACTGGCGCCTTGGGCTACGTATGAGCCTTGAACCATGGCCGCGCCGGTAGAGGTCTCGCCAAAGGATATTTCATTGACTATGGTGTTTTCCTCGACGACGGTTCCACAGTTTGTGCAGTAGCCATTGCCTGCCGCGATGTCATACTCGATAACGCTCTCCCCACAATTAAAGCAGACCATCTGAGGGGACTAGTGGTCAAAAATATGCCAGAAGTGCTGTGTGGAGTGAGAGTAGGCTTACCTTGACCGAAGTGGTTGGCTATGAAGTATAAGGCTGCACCGGAGCAGCTGGATCGCTCGGGATGAAACCCGGTCAGGGCGACGGAAGCGCGGAGGAAGAGGCCGTGACGGCAATCGTGTCACATCACGCTCTCCCCCATGGTGTTCCCTGGATAGCCACTGCGGATTTACTTCGTGCTTCAGTGACGGAGACAGGGGTTTGACCCGCTGATCCCCCTGGCTTCTCGACCGGCTTGCTTTGACTTCCTCGTGCGAACTGGCCGACGTTGCACTGGTCGTACCCAGCCTCTTTGCATGAGATTCGAAACGTGATCGAACCAAAAAAATAAAACTCCGACCGGTCACCCCCGTTCAACGAGTGAGGCAGACCAAGCCGCAGAGGGCAAGTTGCTCTGTATTTCTCTAATCCCGACATACAGGTTCTAACGCGACTGGATAATCGACTTTCTCGAAGATCAAACCGTGGAACCGAATGAAAGCTAAGGGCGCCCATCTGGGCGGGATTCGGTCGTCAAGGCTATTGTCCGACTCGCCCGCGTTTGGGGCGCACGGCGATGTGTTTTCACTATTAAATGATCGGGGGGCGTCGGAGGCATTGACCCTCGGAACTACACGCGGAGGGGCACAAAGGGAAGCACGAGGGTCCACAAGCTTCTCCGCAAGTATAAATGCGCTCACCATGCCTACCAACTGTCGCCCCTCACTTTCCGCTATAATCTGGAATCATGGTCAAGCTCAATATTCTCGCCGGCGGGAACTTCGCTGTCATCGCTTCCTACCTGTTCGACAGCGTCGACAAAACCTTGACGTTGACCCAACAGAACCCGTCCGGGCAGAGCCCCACTTGGATCGAGAAATCCGCTGTAAACCCTTCCATCCTCTAGTAAGTTGCGTGCTCCTCCGACGCTCCCACAACGTCGCTGACGTGCACCTCAAAATTTTAGCGCTGTCAACGAAGTCGAAGCTGGCGCCGTTCAATCTTTCACCATATTTGAGAACGGCACCTTGAGTGGCCCGATCTCGTCCACCAGCTCTGGCGGGAATGGTCCCGCACACGTTTTTTCTTCGCCGGATGGAGAAATAGCTGCCGTGAACGTGAGTGTATCAGAGACCGGGTCATATAAACCCTGACTGATCGCCCATAAATAAGTTCGGAGGAGGAAACGGCGCTGTCGTACGCACGGAAAACGATGGGGCAAATTTCGGAGACTCCACTTTCTTCACCTTCCCGCCCATTGGCCCTACTGGTCTTTCACACCCACACCAGACCATTCAGTTCGAGGACGAGTTGCTCGTGCCAGATCTCGTGAGTTTAAAGTTTCTCTTATACTGGTTCAAATGACCAACGGTTTACCTTTTCAGGGAGGTGACACTATTTGGAGGCTCGTCCCCAACAAAGACAAAGTTTTCTCGATCGGGGGAGAGATTCCACAACCTACCGGAAGCGGTCCACGCCACGCCGTAATCCACGACGGCATCTTGGTCACCCTTCACGAGCTCTCAAACACCATCGTCACGCAACGCATCCCGCCTCTGGGCCAGAATAGCTCTGATATTATTTCCAATCTCTCAGTTGTTCCGGAGGACCAAGCCGCCTTGGAAGGAGCCAAGTTCGGTGCTGCGGAGGTCTTAATCCCTTCACCAAACGCTGCCTTCCCCTCCACCCTAGTCTACGCCTCGAATCGTAACATCGGTCCAAACGATGACCCAAGGGGAGACGCGATCGCCATCCTTACTCTCGACGCGGATGGAAAACTCCAGCTCGTCAACCAGTTCTTTACCGGCCTAAAACAAATCCGGGGAATGCAATTCGGTGGACCAGATAACAGGTTCCTCGCCGCTAGTGGTGTCGCCGGGGATGGTGGTGTCATTGTCTTCGAGAGGGTTGGGAAGGGGGACGAGTTCGTGCAGGTCGCCAGCAATAAGGACATTCAGAACCTTACAAGCTTTGTATGGGTATGAACGCGATCGCCTCGTTCCCTTGCTTCTACCATATTTATGATTAATTAATCCGTCTCATCCGAAATCCCACTGGCCTGTCCCACCCGTGGCAGTGAGTGGGATGGCTTCCATCACCTGTTAGTAATGGTAAGTCGGTAGGTGCCAAAGCGGAATGCGTGAAAGCGCAGTGGTCACCATGTTTCCGGGAGGATTCAGCCTGCCGTTAAAGTGACCATGGGGTATCAATCTGCAACTGAAATATATTCCGGATGGAATTTGCGGAGGAATATCGATTATCCCCGCTGGCGTACCCTCTCCCATACTGAGCATGGGGGTGTCAGGTGAAGGTACGACGCGTTGACGGGGGAAAATCTCAGTATGTGTGACTCCATTGCCCGCAGAGTGGGTCTAAAGGAATGGGCAGGGAGAGAAGGGCAAAAAAAGCTGGTCAATACGAGTCTCGAACTCGCGACCTTGGCGTAAACTCTCAGAGTATTAGCACCACGCTCTAACCAACTGAGCTAATCGACCATATCCACGAGGCTGTTTTCTTCTATCAGAACCAATTCTACCGTTCGCTTTGCTTGTTCGAGAAAACTTAGATGTGATCTCAGGTTTAAATACGATGCTCTCACTCTGCGAGCCGCTCGCTCGTGTCAACCTCATGAAAACCCCCTGTTCTATTTCCTTGCTCTTCTGCTTAAGTCCGCCACTGCTGTCTGCCCAACCCCAGACTGCTTGACACGCAGGGCGGAGGCATTATACGCCACCTCATGCCAACAAGGAACGGGACGGGGATAACTCCAATCTTGATCTTTTGGTAAGTTATAAGCACCTTCCTCCAACAATGGCTTCATACAAGATAAACAGTTCGGCACCCTATCATTTGCTTCCTCTCCCCAAAGAGACGTTACTCGGTAGGAGACACAATAACCGCGACGAGCCTACCACCGGGGGCGTTCTTATGCCATAGCCGGTGTAGCTCAGACGTGCCAGACTGGCTTGGTTTGGTTGCAACGGATGCGGAACGCAGTATACCCTTCTGTTACGAGAAGTGCTGGCTATCCACCTTCCTCGCTACCAGAACCCTACTATGGTGGGGCAAAAACTACCACTCGGGACAATGGATTCTCAAAACGTCTTCCTTAGGGGCAAGGAGTGAAGATCAAAAAGGCGTATGATTGGGCAAAGGGATTCGATGTAGATGGATTCACGGTCTTGAAACCATCTTTGATACGCATTGAAGGGACCAGACAGGCATGTGAACGTGGTTCCGCTCCGTTTGAATTCCCCCGGTTGACTCGGAGATAGCGAAATTACGGTCTTCGCGTTACGGCCCCCGTTCTGGCGCCAGATATGACACTGGGTTTTATCCCCCTATCGAAGGCTCTCCGAACCATCCAGCTATTCAGGGGGCATACGTATCAATCAAGATCGACTGCTCTCGTATCGTCACGTTTTTCGGCGCGCCCGGGGATTGATACCGCCTTGAGAAAACATCCGCAGAGGGCGTGAAGGACTTTCGGGACCAAACCGTGGACGTCTGTACGCGAGAGGGACACGAAAGTGGGATCGACTGGGGGGGGAGTATCTCCCAAGCCATTGCCAGCCGTTATGGTGTGCTGGAACTCCGTCCCCGAGAACCCCGATTCGAAGATGAATATCACCAAGCAAATCCCCGAGGTTCGGTCCCAGATCCCACCATCCTCACACCACCCATGTTGACTTCTGCCATTCCCCAAAGTCCAACAGACCCCGTCGACCCCTTTTGGATACTTATCCCCAGTCTTTAAGCGCTGCGTTTCCACTCACACCGCTTGGATCCCTAAGGATCTTCTGACGAAGCGAAAGAAGGTTATTAAAGCGAAAACCGAAGGCGTAATCAATAAAGTCTACATCACGTTGGATGAGTTATGGCCATTTCCGCGCAGCGCAAGAAAATTGTGGAGTTGGTGGATTGGCTAAATTGGTTGGTTTGGCACAGGTGCAGTCCAGCTCGTGGAGACGAGGTTCGAGGGGTTGCTCCTTTCTCGAAATTAAATGACTTATTCGTTATTCGCCTATAGGAAGTATGTCATACAATCGCGTGGCCGTGGCACGCAGCTTCGCGGTCAAGTGAATGACCGGAGATGGATACGACGCCTCGAAAGCGATCGCTCTATACCGTATGACAGAGGGTTTGTATTAGAGGATCTATTCAACATTTAGAAGGTTCCCCACATCCCCCGAACCCGCTGTATAGCGAATCAAAGTGCCCCAATACTTCCGTCTTCAATGTAGACGAAGACCGGATACATATATGTGTTTCAGAATTGAGAATAATTTACTTTGCCGGGGGGGTACATTCAAGTATAGTAGGTGTGTACATGAAGTGTGTGATGTGGATGTGCGAAAAATCAAAGAAATATTGGATGTAAAACAAAACCCGCCTTCGCCAAAGCGAGCCCGCTATATACACGTACGAATCCGCCGTAAAACAAGGAAAAGGAAGGGGGGGGGAGCAATTAAGATTAAGAACGAAGGGTTTCTGGCGAACTTGCTGCTACAAGCTGAACCTGCTCTTCGTTTCGCACTTGGAGGGTGGTTTCTGGAGTGGAAGGCGGAGGGTGTCCATGTCGAACTTTTCCGTGGACTGGGTGGGAGGTGGGGAGGATAAATATTGGCTGAAGTGTTTGGCGTGGTTGAGTTCCTCAATGTAGTCGCTGAAGAACCGGAACTGTACATATGCCATAGTTAGCCTGTCCAGAGATAAGGTCAGTTCGAACAGGAGCTCAATATTGGATTGGCGATCTTACGCGAGGCCAAGAGAGCCGCCCAATATGGCCTGAGTGGAGATATGGGGTTTGTATGGCATATTGCGTAACGCCTGACCGTATTCCATGAGAAAAGTCTTGATTAATGGGTAAATGAAAGGGACCTACGATAACGTGTGCTTTGTTTCCGTCGATCAAGTGTCGAAGACCCCTACTTACCCCATGTTGTTGGTTCGTGGCAAGATCAACGCCAAGTGAGAGAAGGAACGTTCCTGTGAACGTGCAAGAAAGGGCCTACAAATATTCCCATTAGCTATCGTCTACCGGGTACATTCTAGAAAAACCACACGCACGATGCCTATTCGTTGCCTGAACAGAGTCACCGCGAACTCAGCCACCGCACATGCGACGATGATGATCCAGTTCAGACTTGTTGGGCGTAAGAGGAGTCCCTCTCGCATCAGAACAATCCGCATCCCAACCGACATCCCGCCAAGAATACTTAAAGCGGTCAGTCCCGCCAGACGACAGACCTTGAAAAGACCACCGAGGGACCCGACCGCGAAGAAGCTCAAAGTGACAAGTGTCAGAATGAGATCTGACAGACCAGCCGCGCTTATGACATTTACAATAGTCGCCCAAGCTACGCACCCAAACGTCGGTTGCGTTGATTAGATGTCCGAGGATCTTTAGGAAATGACGACTAACCACAAAGCGCGGAGACCAACCCAATAGAAAACGCCGTCGTCGTTCTCCATAGCCTCATCCCGCCAAACGTGAAGAAAATTCCAACCGCCAGTCCGAACGATAGCCAAAGCACCGCCGGAATGTTGAAATCAGACCCCGCTCCATCAGAGGCAGACCCTTGGTCTACCTTACTCTGATCCTCGATATCCACCACCGACCCTGAGGCCTCATCCACGACGACGTCTCGAGTCATCGCGTGAATAATGGAATGGATGACAGCTGAACCCCGACTGTGATGTGTCGGTAGGGCGAACGCGAAGTTGACCGTGAACCAAAGGAGTAGTGTGGGCCGTAGAATGAAAGCACCAAGAAGTCCCATCGTGTAGTGAAACAGAGGGGGTTTTGGTGGTACCGTCGCAGGGATAAGCAAGGTAAAAAGGTTAACGAGAATTGATGGTAACCGAAAAAGGCTGGAGTTTCTTAGAAACGGCGGATGGGAGGCGGTTTCCAAGGGGTTCCTGTTTGAAGATCCAGAGTACACCTCCCTCCCGGCGAGACCGTGCAGTGGAATGCACGCGATGGGATTCAATCGTCCAAACTATACCGCAGGAACGGTTTACGATTCGGATGAGGAGCCCGCCTCTCGTAAAAAGGAGAAGACGAGGAAGCAAACGAAAAAGAAGGGGAAATAAATCAAATGAGAAGGGAAGAAATACGAAGAAGGGGCGGGGACGTGGGTATAAACCTTGTTTTTACTTATACCTTCGGTAACCTTTTCCCGGTGATGGCGGCAGAGCACGCATCTACTGAACACGGTCCAAGAAACTCTCGTGAGAGACCGAGATGACAGAGATTACAATTTGAGCACGAGAACAAAGTGACCGCGTTGGAATGGCAACAGGCGCGGGGAGCCCCCAAACATCGTACAGGGTCAACTCTTATAGAGAGTGCAAGGGCCGCGTCGATGATGATTGTTGCGGTAAGTAGTACCTGGAAACTGCTCATCCCGATCAAGATCGTTCCGAATGGATTGATGGAGCCTTGATGGGAAATGACGACCGAGAGGATCCCTGACCATGGGCGAGTTTGTTTCATCCATCAGCCTCGGTGTGGGAGAGCGAGGACTATCTGGACGTACTAAAATACCATCAAACGCTCGAAACAATCACCACCGTAGCGTTTCCTCGACCTCCTCGCCCAGGGTATGACCATCTTTGTGGGCGAACATCTAAACTTGTTTCCTTTCTGGCTGTTCGCCGAACGCGGCTCTCTACGGGCCCGAGCATCAAGCTTCAAGAGCTGGCAACGTTGATGACTCGGCGTACCCAACCAGATTGGAATGCAGACAAATTTGCTTCCTCCGCGCTACCCCGTCGAAACTCTCGCATCCTGATATCGCGAAGATGCCCGTCCCAGAAGCAGCACCCACTTCGGGCCCGATACCCCAAGCCGAATCGAGCCCGTACAGCCCACCATTCACGCCCCCACCTCCCATCACGTTCCCACCAACATACCTCTCACGGCTCACACTGCGGACACAACTGCCATCTGATTTCGAGCGTGTAGCCGAAATATTTAACAGCCCGGCCGCAATGAAGCACCTCGATGGGCTCGCCCCACCTAATGGGTGGGCCGAAGGTCGCATTCGGGGTCTTTGGTACCCCTCGGACATCGTGGCCCGTGTTGAATTACAAGAACGGGCGCGCGCACAGGGCGAAGCCTTGGCCTTGGTCATCATCTGGGCTGAAACGGGAGAGCTTGTTGGGGTTACCGGCTACGCGAGGATGGAGCCGCCGGGTACCCCGGGTAGGAAGGCAGAGCTGGGAATCATCACAGACGTCGATTTAATTTCGAGTCGTGGCTGGAAGTCGCTTGGAACGGAGGCGTTACATGCTGCGAGCACGTATGCCTTTGAGAAATTTGACGGCATCAAAGAAATCACACTCGTAACGCAACAGCTGAACGAGGAGATGCGGGGGTGGTCGGAGAAGGTGGCTGGACTCACACCGAAGCTGACAGTAGAAGAATGGGGGCACGTCGCATGGTACGGATATACCAGGGAGCAGTGGGAAACAAAAGGAGGAGTTCGCGACCGGTTGGAGGTGAAGTTAGAAAGGTTGAAATCCTGATCGGCCCAAGGGCGCACTGAAGTGTAGTTCGTAAATTAAGGGTAGCGACGAAGAAATGTTCATTCATTGTGCCGGGGTGGTCTCCAAAGATTTCTTGTGTCGCCTCTTCCGTTTCTTTGACAAAGTTGCCTCTGGTTCCTCTGATGGCTCCTCCAGCTTCCGCTTTTTCTCCTCGCCACCAGCTTGTGGCCCGTCTGGTTCCTGTGCGACGTCCCCTGCCGCAGTAACCTTCGCCCTCTGCCTCTCCTTCTTCCCCTTCCTCTTTTTCACCTCTGCCTCTCCGTCTCCACCATTCCCATTGGCTTTCCTAACGTTCAGTTTCTCCCTAAACTCCTTTAGCCTCTCCGGCCGCTGCCTATCCCAATTCCCTCCTTTTCGATATGGAGCGTACTTCTTGATCCCCATGTACTGATTGAGGTCCTTGTCATCAGCCGTGAGAATCTCCGCGGCCGTCAGACCGAACGTCTGAGGCGCGGAGGAGGCGTATTTGAACCTCGTGGGGATTCCAGCGACCTATTGGGGAGGATGGTGAAACGCGGTCATATTGGAGTCGGGTAGCACTTACCACGTCGTTGAACTCGAGTTCCAACAAAGAATCCATGTACTCCTGTAGCTTCTTCTTCCTCATCTCTTCCGTACCATCCCACTCTTCACCTTCCCCGTAAGTTTCATCGCCTTCGCCCATTCCGTAGTCTTCATCATTGTCACCGGTCGTCTTTCCTTTCTTCCTACCCTTTTTGCTTTTCTTCCCCTTCGATGGGAAAGGTGGAGGGGACACGATATCTTCAATGTTAATATCGTCATCCCACGTCGGCTTCTCTTCGTCGTAGGATCCCCCATCACCGTCTTGGGCATATATTCCTGCCATTTGACGGTCGTGTGATTCGGGGTCCCAATCCCCTTCCAAGTCCAAGTCCTGGAGAGCTACAATGAGGAGTCTCAGCAACCCGATGAAGGTATGGCTTGGAGTTTGATTATACCTTGGTGTTGATCGATATCATGTAAACCACCCTCCTTGCCAATCCGCTCGAGCTTCCTCTGGAGATCTTTCATTTTGAGCGATTTCAGTCGCTTGACTTCTTCGCGTTTTTGGAGGAGCTCTCCCTCTTTACGGACTTTTCGACGTTCTCGAGCTTCCTTACGCGTCGTATCTTGGCGACGGACGGTGGAAGTGAGGTTACGAGAATGGCGGGCGATTTCTGCCGCGTTTCTGTGAGGATAGACGCAAAAAGATCAGTCGCTACTTGCACGCGGAAAATGAGGAATGGCATACGGTTCTTCGAAGCGGAAGTTATACGAACTCTCAAAGGCGTCCGCAACGTCTTCAAACTCGTCTTCGTCCTCAACCACGTCGTCAGCGCCACCATCGACCTCAGAAGAACTACCGAAAGAGGCTGCAGCCGCGGCTTCATCGTCTTCAGAGCCCTTAACTTTAGACTTTTTCTTCCGGTTCCGTCCACTAGTAACTTCGGTGTATGTTGGGAGTCTCTTTGCACTTCGATCGATCCACCCTCGGTTCAGGATGTAGCTATGGGGAAAAGTGTCAGCCTTCGAGTGAAACACGAGAGGTTTCAGTGAAACGAACTTCATCAAGAACTCCTGGTCTTCCTTTTCCTTCCCCCCCTTGGTCTTCGGTTGTCCCTTTTCTTTCTCCTTGCCTTTGTCCTTCTTCTTTTTCTTCTTCTTATCCTCACTGTCGCCACCACCACCTGGTGCATTTTCGTGAATGCCGATAGCGTCCTGGTCGACCTCAATGAGCTGGCGAAGGTCTTCTCCAACCTCCCGGCGTAAGAACTCCTGATACTCTTCCTCTTCGTGTTGCAGTTCATCCTTAGTCTTCTCTCGAGGTACGAGCAAATCGTCCTCTTCAGATGTGTTACCAGAAACTGCGGTATGAAACGCAGCAACGGTCTCATCTCGGAGTTTCTTCTGTTCTTGGACGTGGGTAATGGGCGTCGAGGCGCCGGGGTCAGGAGAGGGGGAACGAGACGCGAAGGCGAGTTCTGCGGCGAGCTTTTCTTGACGGAGAGTGACGGGTTTCGACTGGCGAAGACAATGTTAACGCTTAGATACTATCCACGACATGAAATCCGAGTAACCTTGTCCTTTCGTGTCTTGGGCTTTGACGGCACCAACTGCGCAGACTTTTTCTGCTCATCTGTCCAACGACTTGAGACGTTTCCGATCAGAAGGGGTTGGCAGACCTACCCTCGAAAATCGCGTTCTCCTTATCATAAATCTCTGGGTCTCTCCGTTTGATTTTGGCCAGCATGCGTAAGATCGCAGCGTCCACACCGGGGGTCAGCTCTTCGCCGTCTTCATCTTCAGATTCCAACTCTTCAGAGTCTTCCTCCTCTTCGTCGCCCTCGTCAACATCCGAGCCGTACTTCTCCTTGACTACCCATTGTGGTCCGTAGTCACGACGAAATTCAATCGTACGCGGAGCCGGGCGTAGTTAGATAATAGGGCGGCCTGATACGTATGGAAATCATGAATGGGACGCAAGACAATTGTGAGTGCTCACGCCTTTCAATCTCCTGCCTTTCTTTTCTGTACGCGTACGCTTTGGCGTAATGCTCGTTAACCGTGATCTGGTTGAGGTCCTCGCCGGAGTCCGAGTCATCCGAGAGCATGTTGGCTGGAGCCATTTTCCGATAAATAGAATGAGAGCTCGTCTGGGACGGAGGGATGGGTTTTCAGCTGGTGGGAAATTTTGTTGCGACGGATCAATCCGTGTGTTTCTTTTCGAGGATGACAATCAATGATGCGAGTGACCGGCCAAACGTGTAGATGAAGCGAGGACCATTGTTGTGAAAACGAGACAAGACCCTCCATCTCGCTCTTCGCCTCCCTTTCTGTCTTTACTCTTCTCTCTTTTAAACCTCACCCCTCACCGCCGACGACTCCGCCCCCAAGTGGCATGGCTTCCACATCCTCCCCCTGGAAAAAACCCTCGAGGTTCAAGGAACACCTCTCAATCACTCCTTCAAATGGTTTTGGGATCGAACAGTCCAAGTTCTCTCCGGACTCGCCTCCGCCGCACCCGCTCAGAACTGCCTCGTTGACGCTTGCTGGCACACCTTCATCGCTGAAGAACACACGCGATATCCCAGAGGACATCGAGTCCTTGCGGAGTCACGGCTCCTCGAACGTGCGGCGACAGACCCTCCGTGACAGATTCACAAAGATATTCTTCGATGTCCGAACCCTGGACGACCGGAGCACCAATCGCGATATCGATCTTGTATCTGTTCGCCCCCTGTCACCGTGGGCCCCGCTTAATGTGGATAGGAAGGAGGGATCGACTCTTCCGACCGTTCATCCCGTTCCCAGGCATTCGCCTCCCCAGAAGAAGCAGGAGAAGAGGAGATTTAGGTGGTGCACGTTCCTCTTGATCCTTATCATCCTCGCTCTACTCGGAAACGCTGCCTTCCTGAATGTGCGCGTATTCGAGCTGACGAAGGTTATCGACAAGAACACGCCTTCATCCCCCACGCCTACTTCAACTCCATCCAATCCACCATCATCAGAGGATGTCAAAGAATGTATATCCCAATTCACCCTGAACGCCCCATCGAATCCCTCCGCCTACCCTTGTTCCACTTGTCTCCCGGTTCTGTCAAACGTGACCAACAACGCTGACGCCGCAAACGCGGTCCAGTTCTGTGGACTGCGTGCCATCCTCGAGTCGACGAGCACGGCCGGACAGATTGCGTTTTCGAATGGTGGATGGGGCAAGGATTTGAGAGTCTGCACCTGGCCCGGGGTGTCATGTTCCGATTCTGGTTTAGTCACTTCACTGTAGGTCCCTTCTTCTCCGGATACCATCATTTACAGCTACTGATTTACATTTAGGAAACTGACATTCCCCGCCGTCCCCGCACTCATTCCTACGGAGATTGCGGCCTTCCCTCAACTGCAGTTTCTACAAGTGATCGGCGATGACATCTCCCCAGCGGGGGTCTTACCAGACTCATTCCGTAGCCTGACGTCCCTTACGACTCTCCACCTCGAATCGACGGCCATAACGACGATACCTAACGATTTGTTCTCTTTGTTGACCAAAGTGACCGACCTGACGTTGATCGCGAATGGGAAGTTCGCGGGAGACTTGACTTCTATCACCAGCCTATCATTGCGGAGCCTGATCGTCAAAAACCAGAAGGGGTTGTCCAACCCTATTGACAGCCTGGCGGGGAGTCAGAGCTTGCGGAGTTCCTTGCTTGTTCTGTACGTGTTCAAGGGTTAGGAAGCCAGAGTGGACGATTTACTGATATGCAATCCGTTGTTAGTGACCTCTCCTCCAACTCGCTCTCTGGCCAGATCCCTGCATCCATCTCATCTCTCGCCGCTCTCACCCAGCTCCATCTGGACAACAACAACCTGGGGCAGGCTGTACCGGGCTCCTTCCCTCGTTCTCTCCAGTCCCTGACGATTTCGAACAATACCAACCTCGGCGGTATTATGCCCTCTGACCTTTGTTCGAGTATCTTCCTCAAGGAGTGTGATCTGAGAGGGACGAGCGTGGACAAGTCGAATAGGTGTGGGGTTTGTCAGTTCTAGACACCCACGCTGGCCCGTCTGCCCCTTCGTGTTGACCATTCTGACCATGGGCGGTTGATCCCCAATATGGTTCCTTTCTCGTCTCGTCTCTTCCTCTGTGCAGACACGATTCACGGTTCACGTTCACGTTCACGTCTCATAATGCTTGTGTAGCGTAATA
>Ga0307515_10001127_pt1 | contig 61137 bp, 60 predicted proteins | sample 17_EM_MG_FD_194513 | JGI IMG/M metagenome (GOLD analysis project Ga0307515, IMG submission 194513) | Populus trichocarpa ectomycorrhiza microbial communities from riparian zone in the Pacific Northwest, United States - 17_EM | ecosystem: Host-associated > Plants > Roots > Unclassified | place... | reverse complement strand
GGGTAATGGACCACGGATACTTGGGAGATGTCGGCAAACACACACGAAACCCCCGGGGAGCGCTGCGGTTAGTCCGCCAGAGAAATGTGCTGGGTATGTGATTTGGGACAGACTCGAGAGACCAGCGGTGGCAATTGTGGCCATGAATCCACGAAGTCTGCGGACTCCTCTACTGTGAGGACGAGGAAGCTTTGTTAGCTGTACAGTGTGTATTGTACCTTCACCCTAAACCTTCAATGACGACAACCCCTCCTCCACCCGGGAGGCCACGTAAGGGGATCCACGATCTACGGGAATCAGTTTCCTAGGGCTAGGTGAGACGGAAGAGCGACCTTCGGAGAAGCGTCTCCAATTCGAATTGCAGCTATGGAGAAGCGTCTCCAATTTCGACACCGACACCGACACCGACACCGACACCGACACCGACACCGACACCGACACCGACACTGACACCTACACATACTCGACTACACTAGCATCCGCCACCATACAACAGCTTATGAGCACTTGGGTTGAAAAGGAATGACGATCAACACTTCCACTTCGTTTGTCGAGCAGAAGTTAACATTGCCATAGAGAAGCGTCTCCAATTTCGACGCGCCACCATACAGCAGGTTATGCCAATTTCGACATGATACCGACACAGACACACCTTCGCATACGTACATACATATCCACCACCGTACAACAGGTTGTGAACACATGTGTTTAAAAGGGAAACGACGGTATTCCACTTCGTTTGTCGAGCGGAAGTACACATCGCCATGGAGAAGCGCCTCCAATTTCGACACCAACAGCACAACCCATGATTGGGACCAAGAGGCTGCGTATGGGAATCAACGACCTTCCAGCTGCGATCACGATACAAAAGGACTGTGTGTCACCTTCCGAGGAGCGGTTGACTGGAAGTCAAGACAGTGAAAGCCGACAGCACAATCGACTACCGAGCTTAGGACTAGGCATATGGTTGATGCCCTCAATGGCATGAGCGGGAGAATGGTCGTTTGGGAGGAGCTCAGGCCATGGCATGGTGTGGCTTCTGTCTTTTGGCTTCTGTTGTCTGTTTGTTTTCAGTCTGTTTTTCAATTGCTTAGTGTTTGACGGACGTGATAACGCCCTGGAGGAGTGTTCGACCGAGTCTTTGTAGAGTAGTTCATCACGTGGCATTGGGTTAGGGCTGGCAGCTACTATATAGGCTACGTGTCATCTGAGACTTAGACTCAATCAATCAATCGTCTCGACAGGTTCGTCACAACAAAGGTGAAGGCTGCAATAGAAAGACACCCGAAAATGATTCAGGAAAATCAAACGGACTGCTGTCTTCCTTGCCAAGATTGCACAGCAAAGAATCCACAAATACAATGGAGACGCAAAGGCATGGGTGCACCTCCACCATGACCGGCACCACCGAGGCCCGGAATGCCACCTGCCCCACCTAATGACAGTGGGAGAACCCAATGCTCCGAAACAAAAGGTGTGCCACCCGGATATGTGTATATACATACTCCGCTTCCCAGGGCTCAATTTATCAATGTTGATCCATTTGCCAAGGATCGCATGCGCGATAATGATTTCATTCCAGATTTGCTGACTGATGAATGTCCATCCACAGGTTAGTACACTATCAGCCGCGTGGTAATGCAGCTGACAGCCATATTGTAGATGACAGCAGCCTTTTAAGTGACCATGACAGGGAAGACAAGAGTTGACTGAAGGGAACGGGAATTTTGAGTATTATCATGATCTACAATTTGCGGACACTGTAAAGTATATTTTAAAGGGTATATTCATATGCATCATTCAAGAACAATGAAGTTTGAAAGGAGAATGTACATGAACAGCACAGAACGGCTGCCACAAGACCATTGTTGATATAGTATGCCGAAGTGAATGGATCCATAGTGCGGTTACGCCCGTGGCAAATTGAGCGTCAACAGAGCGTCAACAATTCTAGGTCCTGTAAGTCGGGTAATAAAAATGTGATTTGGTAGTGAATACACAAAATGGAAGTGTTGCCACCCTTGATAGGCAAAAGAGAAAGCTACAGGCTCCCTGCCCCATCCTGAAACTGAGCATCAACAGAGCGTCAACAATTTTAGGTCTTGTCAGTCTGGTAATTATGAAGTATTTTAGTAGTGGTTATAAAAACCAAAAGCATTGACAACCTGTAGACGCAAAAAAGAAAGGGAAACACTCCCTGCCCCATGTTGAAAATGAGCGTCAATGGAGCGTCAATGATTTTTGGTCTTGTTAGTCTGGTAATTAAGAAGTAATTTTGTAGTGGTTATACATAACAACAGTATTAACAACCATTATAAGCAAAAACGAAAGCGAGACGCTCCGTGTCTTATCTTGCAAATGAGCGTCAACAGAGCGTCAACGATTTTTGGTCCTGTAATTCGGGTAATAAAGACGCAATTTGGTAGTGATTATACATAATGGAAGTGTTGCATTCTTCATAGGCAAAGAACAAAGCAACACGCTCCCTGCCCCATCTTGAAAATGAGCATCAACAGTGCATCAATGATTTTAGGTCTTGTTAGTCTGGTAACTATGTAGTAATTGTGTAGTGGTTATACATAACAACAGCATCGACAACCTTTAGATGCAAAAAAGAAAGCGAAACGCTCCCTGCCCCATCTTGAAAATGAGCGTCAACGGACCGTCAACAATTTTTGGTCATGTAAGTCAGGTTATAAAAACGCGATTTGGCAGGGAGTTCACATAATGGAAGTGTTGACACCCTTTATAGGCAAAAGAAACAGCAACACACTCCCTGCCCCATCTTGAAAATGAGGATCAACAGAGCGTCAACGATTATAGGTCTTGTTAGTCTGGTAATTTAGATGTACTTTTGTAGTGGTTATACATAACAACAGTATTGACAACCTTTATACACAAAAAAGAAAGCGAGACGCTCCGTGTCCCATCTTGAAAATGAGCATCAACAGAGGGTCAACAATTTTTATTGCTGTAAGTCGGGTAACAGAAACGCGATTTGGTAGTGATTACACATAATGGAAGTGTTGCCATCCTTTATAGGCAAAAAAGAAAGCGTCATGCTCCCTGCCCAATCATGAGGATGTGCATCAATGGAGTGTCGACGATCTTGGGCATTCGATCATGGTTTATTGAAGCGCGCTGCGGCTTGTATATTCGTTTGTAATCATTTTGCATTCACCCCGAATGGGTGCCCAGCTAAGTTACCATAAGCCGGCCGACCACTGGTGGTCATGGCATTTAATCAACATTTTTATCCCTGTCCATCGGAAACTTCCTGTTCATCCATCGGCTAAACTACGGCCGAACTAGCTCACATTGCACCTACGTCTGACTCAGGCAAAGTTGTCTTGTCCCACTTCCCGCTACCCAATGGTGGGCGCTAAGGCCACTGACCCACCAAGCCCACCCCCATTACTAATCCTTTGAATGCTTGACCTGTGGTGAGTTTGACACAGGGAACCCGTCGTGCGACATCAACTTGTGCGACAAGGTGTCTGCTCAGGTAGAGGAGTGGCGCTGGGATTCGAACCCGTAGCAATGAGCATAGTGGTGGCAAGACCAAACCGCTACACTACGGGGCCACTACCCGCGCTGCGGCTGTTACAGTCCATATACTGAGTTTTGGTCATTTCTGTAGTCTAAAACGCTCGTCAACACTCAGTTGCCCCTTTGTTAATGAAATAAATTGTTACTGTTCAGGAGGCTATCACGGGAATATCATTCACTTATTTGCTCATAAACACTGCTAATCACTTGTTTATGGATACATGTGATCAAGCGCCACTTGGATTACCCAAGATGCAAAACCATGAATTGTTGATGCTCGATTGACGCTCATTTTGAGGATGGGGCAGAGAGCCTCTCTCTACTTGTTTGCTATATAAAGGTTGTCAATACATCAGAAAATGACAATGCAGTACCATAGCCAATGTTTTGCAATTAACAGTAGGATATCTGAATGCAACCATAAATAGAAAAACCCAAAATGCAGAACCGGAGATTGGACACGACAGGTCTAGCCATACGCAGCGAAACCCGCGGGTTGAAGGGTACGGGGCCAGGTTTGGACCACCAAGAAGCAGTGGGCTGGGTGTTTGGACGGTTCTGGAACCAACCCGAACCGTTTTTCCTGTCCAAACCAGGACCGCTGACAGTTCACCCGGACCTGTTGCTAACACTAGAGGTAGGCTAAAGCCAATGCAGATTGAATACAACCAGACACACCTGAACCAGATGCACTGGAAGATAACTCCCTACATTTACCAACCCTTATTGCTGGCCGAATGGAGCACTGAGAATCTGAATGAAAGCATGTGCCCCAGCATATGACTGAACTGAATGTAGTAATTAGGCGTGAAAGTTCGAGCATTCGAGGTGACCGCATGGCATAGAACCTGTGCAGCATTAATAATCTGTAGAACTCGACAGATGTGGGACCTTGAGAGTCATGGCTAAGTTGTGAGGGTTCATACTGAGTTTGTCAAAAATCAAGCAGGAATATGAATCTCCCTATGTGGTATATCCTCCAGAAGGACACACCGATTTTCACGATATTCTCTTGTATTAGGATGCTCCAGATTTGTTAGCGGTCGATAAGGCAATTTCATACGCACAACTTCCCTGTCATGCGTTCATCTGGGCTGTGCTTGCAGAATCCCCTGCCCAAGGATGTTTCAGTTAATGGAGAAGGTAGACAATTTGATACACAAGGGAGAGATATGGGCATAAAGAAAGAATGGTAAGGTATGATGGATGATTCAGTGGTAACCTGATTGATTCAAGCACTTGTCAATGTTAAGATTGCTAACAAATGGGTCATATATACTCACTCACATTCTGATTTTGCACCTAATATCTAGGAAGTTGCACACCATTAAATCACACATTCAATATGAGTCTCACTTCTACAAAGTTGACTTAACATAAATGGTGGGGCTGAAAGCTATATGCTTCAATGGTATGAATGCATAGTGAGACATCATCTTACAGCGGGCAGATGAATGATGATTGCAGGAATGCAGTTCTGGGGAATCAGGGTGCACTGGAGTTTGAATGGTTACACTTTCATTCAATGGCTGTGGATTGCCTGCTGGCCATACTCTGGGAATTAATTGCACTGTTCGAAGCTGTTGATTCTTTACTCAAGGTTTTGAGATTCTCTCTCTTCAAATTGTTCTCTGCATGTAAATTGGTTGACATATTCTACTTTCAGATAATAGTTTTGGTGGACCAAACATATATTTAGTCAGAACACAGTTGAGTCTACAGTCAAAGCATTGAGAACTTAGGCCACTTTGAGTAAGTGCGGTACATGGGTGAGTGGGAGTTGCCAGCCATCTGACAGAGTCACTGAGCAGAATCTGTCTTTTGAGATTCTCTCTCCCTAGCTCCCGCTCTTGTGACAGAGCCCAAACTTGCAGAAGCTATTTTAGAATTTGGAATCATAGGTCCGAATATACTACTCAGTTAATATCGAGTTAAGTGAGCTTACTAATTGGCCAGGACTGTTCATTTGTAGTTTAGTTGTCCAGAGCTATCTTTCTCCAATGGACAGTTGACACGGAGCTGACAGTGCAAGAGATCTTAGCTGCACCCTTCATATACAGATCAAGCATAGATTCGGATTGTAGCAGAGGCCAAGCGCAATCAGCTGCCTGCTTGTATATATGAACTATCCTGATAGATGACAATCTGTGTGGACAGCATACACCGATGCATAGTCAAAGTAAATATGATGAAAATGATGTTAACTAACATACAAAGTGCACTACTAAGCAAGGTACATGCACTTCGGTGGCATATTTGTCGCTCTGCAGCACTGGCTGCGCTGTAATGATACATCCATGATGAGTCGCAGCTCGATAAAGTTGGCTCAATTCACATTCAACAATGTCATTCTGCCCTCGACTCAATATCTTGTTGGGACCTGAACTTCAGGTATTGGCTAGGACATACCTGGTGGCAACAGCTGCAGCTCAGCCATGAATACCCGAGCCATGTCTCACAATGCAACACTGTCGGTTGTGGATCTGAGGTGTGTCCGAACTTCTATGATATGCCACCAAATCCTGTGGCATTGGCACGAATACAGGAGCCTTGACTCATTCTTTCCCAGGTACTCAAAATGTCTTGACTGTCTTCTCGGAAAATGGGATTGGGAAATATGCTGTGCTGGATCTGTCAGAACGTGATGCACAACATATGCTGAGGATTCTCCAGTGCACCTGACCTTTGATCATATGCCAACAAAAGCCACGGCTTTCCCACAAATCAGGGAGCTGGTGTCTCATATCTTGACACCGCTATTCATCATTGCCTAGAGCGTCCTGATTGCCAACTGTGATTGTCAAATCGGCTGTGATCAATCAGTTGTGACGATATGTGCACTCTGCTCTCCGGTGCACCAGATCATCAATCATGTACCAGCAACAGCACTGGCTTTGGCACGAATGCGTGAGCCACGTCTGATATTGTGACCTCAGTACTCAAAATTGCCCAGATAGTCACGTTGCCACAGGGGATTGGCAAATATGCGGTGCTCAGTCTGTCAAAATGAGACTCGTGACATATACCGACGATTTTCTGGTGCACCCCAAAGTGGTTGAATTATGCTTTTTGATTCTTCTGACTTCGACATGCGTACATGGCCTCAGGTTTCGGGAGCACTTTCAAATGGTAGCTAACGAATGATTCGAAGCCCTTTGCTGCATCATCTACAAAATTCTACTTATGACATTTTTCAAGTGATAGGCCAGCCGGGAACTTGTTCTGCAGCGTATCAATTGACTTCATCTCATATTGGTCATTTCAAATATCCAAGAATGCTCATGACATCTCACTCTAGCCGATTCTAACTTCAGACACAACACATCCAACATCAAAAATGTTGATTCACTTCAGAACGACAGAGAGAATGGATTTATTTAGACAGTATAGTGTGCCTTACAAACACCCTTTTTGACTATTTGTATCAGTAAAGAAGAGTATGTTGGGTGAATGTCTAAAGAGGCGTGCCTTGATGAGGCATTCTAACAATGACTGTAGATGGTTCATCAGACTGCAATGTGTCTCCATTCTCCGTAAGCCACTTTGTGATGTACATTCACGACTCCAGTATCCAGTGAATCGTTGACATTGTGATGTTTGGTTTACATATCAAGCTGTGCAGGACTGTTATTTGGGCCAATCTTGAGTGTTGATGGAGATTACGCACGTGGTTATCATAGCCACCAGGACCTGAATTCATTGATGATGTTTGTCCTACTGTGTTTTGCCCTAGCTGGATGACTCCTGCAAATGCCTACCGCTACATATTCAATACCAAGAACTTCTTAGTGATTATTGCATGGTTTGCAGTGGTAGGATTTGGGCCGGTCCCGCCCACTTTGGCTGTAGTTACAAACCCAGAGGGATTTTGTGAATCCTGGAATTTGAGCTACATTGCTGTACGTTCATCATTGCCCATTTCTGCATACCTGTGGGTACTATCCACATCATCCATAAAATAGTTGGTTAGCCACCACTCCAAATGACCAACCTGGCCAGGAAGAGGATAAAATTGCACTGTTTTTTGTGGAGGAGGTGCACTGGGGAGTGCATTATCATTTCCCTCTTGTTCCGGAAGGAGGACCTCTCTTGAAGTGTTGTCTTGGACAGGTTCGGGATACTCAACGGGATCGTAGACAAGCAATGTCAGAAATGTATCTCAGCCATTGGAAAGCCAGAGTATCCACACAAGGATCGAGTGGCCATTCATCATACAATTGTCCAGAAACATCATTGCAATCTGTGTTGTCTCCCAACACTAACAGAAAACATGCTAACCGCAATCTATAAAGCGTATGTGCTCCTGAAGCACTCCGTAAAGTATATGCCTCCACCATGGTCTTCAGTTTGGTTTGCGCATCCTGAGTCCACTCATGATCAACAAGCTGTGGATTCTCCTTCGCTGTGTGAAGGAGTGGTTTTCGATTGGCTAGTTTTGATTCCAACCACCTACTTATCATCCAAGGCTTGGCAATCTCTAATATCCGGCGCACCTCATCCTGTAGGGCTACTTTGTCTTCAGTTCAAATTGCATACATCAAACTCTTCACAGTGGTATACAATGCCTCTGCACCATCCTTTTCAATCACAGTATCATCCTGTGGATCTTCAGGCGCACATGAAAACAGCCAATTCGTGTGATATCACCAGTTATGGGGTGTATGCAATTCCAGCATGGCTGAGACTTGAAGCGTGAATCCAATTCTCGCTTTATTTGCAATTTGCCAGCCCATACTGTTTCTAGTCCTGTTCAAATGGGGCCCATCAAAAATCTCAAAACTCCATAAACTGAATGAGAGTTGGCCGTTGCTTGATGGTTTCATGCTGGGGTTTGACATATCATAAGAAACAAGGCGGATAATCTGTCAGTTTTCCAGGTTGCCAATACTGGGTTTCAGATTCTGCTGGGTGAGATTCGCATTTGCCACATGGAACATGTTCACCAGTTTGAAATCAGTTCCATAAGTTATCTTGTCAATGACACTCTTGAATGTTTCTGCCACTGTGGGCATTGCAACCACCAAGATTGGTTCACAGGCTGGAGTAAGTGCTGGATGCCCATGAGGGAGAGTATTCTGCATCTCTACAATGTGGCGGGGCACTGAATTGAGCCTGGGCAATGGATACCACTCTCGTTCTTCACCCATAATCTCGGGATAGTCACTTTAAACCATATTCACCTGACACCATCCTCAATCTCAATACCAGACTGCGATCGTCAATATTAATATGAACCATTGAAGTCATCTCTTCAGAAACCTTCAAGGTGAGCCTCGAATTGCATGGTCCTTGAGTATGTGCAACTTCTTGCACCATGCTTCCTGTTATTCTATTGCACCTAATCTTATATACACTGCTTATACACCACTCTCTCCCACATTCCCGAACTGTCTTTCTTCATTGCAGCAAATGGAACCTACGCCCAGCCACGTGAGGAATCACTATTGACAGAAGAATCAAGAAGCACACCTTTAGAGAGCACTCACATTTAAGGAAGCAGCCAATGTTCATTGTCCAACAAGTGTTTACCTTCCAATTATCTGCCTTTGTGCATCATATTGCGGATGGCTAATGGCCCAGATATCATTAATGAAGGAGGATGACGATACTGATCCCAAGATTGGTGATGACAAATGTGAGGACACCGGAGTGTCCACCTCATCATCCAACATCGGTGATGACGATTTCGATAACCAGCTGCAGGTCCTACTTCTAGGCGAGGCACAACGGCACAAGTCACTATGAAATGCAACGGTTTCTTTGCGCAAGAAATGACGCCATGCCAATACTGGAATTGCATGCCCTCCTGTTCCAAATTCCCGAAAACCACCTTGGTCAATGGCATCACCACTGCTCAAACACCAACAATCAGCCCTCCTCAACAAATCATCTGAGTCTGACCATGCACCATCTGCCCAGGCGCTGCTGCAACTCAAGTTTGGAGGAGACCAGAATGCTCCACAACCCAAGGCCAGTGCAGATCAGAATGTTCAGCAACACCAAAAGGCTACGTTTCAGGTAGCAAAAAGAATCATGGAGGCAAGTGTATTCACAATGGCTCCTTGGCCACGATTATCCTATGACAAGTACTCGATGGTTGAAGATGGTTGGAACCTTGCAATTGAACCTCAGGATTGTCAGTGGGCATTAGCAGATGCTCCTGTAGGTACACCATCGGTGTGTCAATTGCCCAGTGGTCCATCCCGTAAAATCGAACCACACACACGAGAAGCTGTATGTCCTGGATTCTGTTCAATGCTCCTCAATCAGATTTACAATATTGACAACACTGCAAAATATACATAGTCGAAACTGAAGATATGTACCATTAGAGGACTGTTGGCAGATGGGGCACGTCACAATGTTGTCTGTAGTTACCAGTTGCATTGGCGCTCTGAGACTGAGCTTTGGACCCAGGCCAATGAGCTTCTGTTTCATGAAGCATAGCTCTCCACTGTTGTTGATGATAAGAAATCATGGTTCACACGAATGGAAGTGCTTGATCTCATTTACCAACACTTTTTCTTCACCAACAATAGCTTGGGGTGCCAGCCTATGACGTCCCAGTATTTCCAATCTCTCGCTCTGCAGACTCTAGCGCTTGCAGCCGCAGTTATACAATGCGCACTGTCTGAATATGCCAGTGGAAAGAAGGCGACAGTTTTGTTTTCTCAAGATGGATATTGAGGTACATTTTGCCCATCCCCTGTGACAAATTTACTCCAGAAGAAACTGCACTCATCAATCACACATTAGTGGGCCGGTTCAAACCCCCCCACTCTGTGGCTAAACTCCACTATGATTGGCGCTCCTCGTTGCCCGTCAGCACTCCTCAGCCTCGATCCACTCTCTTCTATTTCATTCTGCAGTCAATTCCTCCTCTTTCAGCGCTCCTCCGCTGGGACAGGCACTCTTTAATCCCCTCTGTCTTGATTGGCGCTCCTCTATTTGATTTCACACTCCTCACCCTGGGATAGGAGTTCCTCAATTGCCACCGGCGCTCGTGAGAAGGGAGAGCACTCCTCCATTCGCATTGGTGCTCCTCTGAGTTGATAGGCGCTCCTCTATTTCATTCCGCACTCCTGACCTTCCCCCTTTCGGCGCGACCCAATCCCCGTCGGCCCTCTGCAGCCTAGATCTGGCATTCTTCTTTTTCATTCCATGCTCCTCAAACACCTTCTGGGCACTCCTCTTCTCCACACAGCACATCCTGACTGGTGCATCCTCTTTCCCTGGGAGTTGGTCCCCTTTTTCATCCGAATATATCATATTGCTGTTCAAACCCCCATTTAGATTCACAGCTAGCTAACAGTCTCATTGCACAGTTCTGAGATATCACAAATCGCGCTACACGACATTGGAATTCAATTTCAGCCACTCGCCATTTATGAATAATCAGCCAATACAAGGACCGCCTCCAGCTTCTTTGGGCTGTTGATGAATTTTGTTTTCCTGCTTTAGTTGGCCCTGATGGGATGGGAGAAGTAGTGGATGACATCGACACCATGTTTGATTGATATCATCTGACATCTTAGTCGGTTTATTGCTTCGGTGTACCTGTGTTTGTGTTTGAATGACTTGCCTTTTTGGTTGGTTCCTTAATGTAGTTAGGCAATAAAATACAATGTTGAAGATAATGGTAACTAGTATGATTCAGAAGTGATATTGAACAATAATGCATGCATCATATTCACCGTTGAGGGAAATCAATTGCTCGTGGACATCCAGAGAGTATCAGATAACCCCTGCAGTCCTCCGAATCAATATCTATAAGACGCCAGGTATCTCCCAGAGTTTTTTTGTGATTTCCGCATTGGTTCGGCGACACTCCCAGGTGTACCCAAAGTTCTCTCTGGCGCTCCGACTTGTTTCTAAACTTATCACAATCACTCTCATGGTTCTCCTGGACCAGTCATCAGAGATCCCAGTTTCTCCGTTACTGGTCATCACAGATCCCAGTTACTCCAAAGGCTGCCTGGAATGCCCTCCTAGGGTCTGATACTCTCCTGAAATTGACGCTTCTAAGTATACACTCCATATCCTCTCAGACACTCCTGGAGGCTCCCAGTCCCTTAAATACAGTGTGCTGATGAACCAAACTGGACCATGGGATTCTATCATTATCGCCTGGGTGTTTTAAGTGGTTTAACTGATCACGAGTTCGGTAACACTATTGAAATGGTGAGTGTATGCAGCGCATGGCTCATATGGTATACTGTGAGACACAGGGACATATCGGAAGGTCGTATTGTCATGTTTTCCCCATCCCGTATCGCCCTGTAATGACGTGTTCCCATATCTGATTCAGTCAATTCGGGTCTGAAATGACTGGGAGGCCGAGGTAAACAATGTGATCTGCTTATATGCGATGTGTACATTGTGTAGTCGTCAATGAACAATGTGTAATAGTGAGTGTCTCTGATGGTTGGTGTAGAACAGGAACCCAGATATCCAAATGTACAAGTTCACTGGGGTTTGAAGTGCACATGTCTGGCACGCTCAGCAACCTCTGCTTGTGCTTTGATTGGATGCAGATTGTGTTCACAGAGTCATTGTATGTATATCTGTCAATCAGAGATTTCATGGCAGTAGGATTCATATTGGCTAGTCATCGGTGTAATAATCTTGGCAATGCAATTGTGAGAGACTCTCAAGTAGACTAAGTTTTTGGTGCCATGGATCCTCGTGATGACTCAATTGTAGGCTCCATTGTCGGTGAGCTGCCTCTCATTCTCCTCATTCTTTACTCAGCAGTCGATGATAGGAGTGCGGTTGTTGGGACAATGATATATATACCATTAGTTAGCTTTCTGATGGGATTGGAGGAGAACTTCCAGGTTGGGGGGCATTTTCCGTTTTGAAATATAGTCATATGTCCACCAAAATCCAAATGCTTGATCAATACAACGGAAAGTCAAAAGGGAGGAGTATGAAGGGCATCTACCTCAGAGCTCTGTAGGATATCTAGGAAGCAGTAATGCACGGTGGAAATTAATTCGTTGCCTGCAAGCACCATTACAACTGATATTGAGGGCTGTTTGAATGTTCAGAAGCTGCGGCATTCATTTGCACATGAGGTATGGTTCTCCAAAAAAAATAACCCACTTCAGAGTGACATCAGCGGCAGCGGCAAGAGCACCAGAAGTTACTCAGAGAGGATTGCAGTCTCTGGTCATAGCGAGAGCTGTTGTAGTGGTTTTGTTTCTTCACACTCCACCACTCCTTTATATGATTGTTGGAAATGCAATTGACATTGGCATGGCCTGAGAGGCTGCCGGTGGCAGCACATGCACTTGTTGTTCCTCCGGTGTTTTCTCCTTCCTGAGCAAGTTTTTCGCATTCTACATGCATCTGGTATATGGCTGTCAATAGTGGAATAGGTGCACTTGCACTGATGGCTGACTGCTGTTCAACTGCTTCACCCCCTGTGGCAGCTGTATCCGCCACATCCACCTCATCCATCATGCCTGCCACATCTACTGAGTCCACAGTGTCCACAGTGTCCACTGCATCCACAGGTTCCGCAGGGTCCACAGGGTCCACAGGGTCCCCCACATCCACTGCATCCACTGCATCCGCTGTACCCACTGCATCCGCTTCATCAACCATATCCACCACAGTCACTGCATCCACTGCATCCACCACATCCACCCCGTCTACAGCATCCACTGCATCCTCTGGGTGCACTGTATCCACCGCATCGACCGCCTATGCCGGCTTCACTGTGTTCACTGCATCCACTACGTCAGCAGCATGCGGTACTACCACCATGTTCACAACATCCTCCCGGCAAACTGAATGTATGGCCTTCACATCAGCCATGATAGCCACTTCAATGGGAGAGAAGGGCAGCTCCTGCAGATGTGACTACCGGCTCATTGGTGAGGCTGGCTGTTGTTTATCAATCTACAAGGTTATCCGGGGCATTGTTGGGGGTAAGAACATCAGCAAAACGCTTCATTGGTTTCCAAAAATGGACCCCACTCACCGATCTTTCCGCACATTCTCCACAGATCATCTGATCGAGTTGTTTGCATTCTTCCAGCATACTTCAAAGTGTTGAATAATGTGATTGTGTCGTCATGACATTTCAAAAACCTGTTTGTCATTTAAGTTGGATTAGTACACTACTTTCAAATTGGTCCTCTTGGTTGTAATCATTTCGACTGTTTTTCAAACTGTTTCATTGATTGCGAGAATATTGTTAACTATTCAATCCCTTGAGACATCGATTATACACAAGCTTGCACAACTCCCAAAATAAAATTAAGAGACCCAAAGTAAACACTCATAAGATTTCTATGTTTTGCTTCAGTGATTACTTCAAGCATTGAATCGAATAATCTACATGTAAAACACATTGAAAGTATTCAAGTAAGTCATATTGCTCAAGGACCACCCTAGGCTATCTGGCTGTGGAGTCAGTGGAAGAAGGTGTACAGCACCTTGGATCGAGCATATAGGGATGATATAAGTTGTTCCGACTCAGAAAAGAGGCATATGAAAATACCTTCTATCATGCAAGGGTTGCATTGCAGGTTAATGTCTCTCCTTGACTATCAGCATACCAGCTGTCTGATGTATCGGCCGAGGTGCAAACATCTGATTCAAGGAAAGATTCCCATTCATGCTTGAGTAAGAATCCTTCACGACAAAAACACACATCACACCTGAGGGAGTGCATCCATCAGTAGCCTTACAGTGGCTATCCAGACTCATCACCATCTAGAGAAGCACTGTATCATTTCTTTGTGGCTTATGCTTTCTCTATCTGCTGGACATGTAATTCACCACCCAAATGGTTCTTTTGCTTGTCCTGATGATTTGTCCATACAGAAGTTGATGGGAAGATACCTCAGGTCCCAGGTTTTCCCCAATGAAGGTGCATTGCGATGCCTCGACTGATTTTCTTGCTGAGCCATTTAGCTTCAACATCGCCTGTGTTGATCCCAACGTTGCTGGGAAGAGGGTGCGTGAACACAACATTCAGCTATTCTCATCGCACTGGCCTGGGGATGATGAGTCGATACTTCTGATAGTGACATCGAATGTCAATATCACCAATATGTCAAACGTGAATGCTGCTATCACCGGTCTGCCAGACCTAAGGCGGACAATCTGGGAGCTTTGGGGCCGCCGGGAGAAGCGAAATGTAGCTGGTGGTCTGCATGCCTGGAATGTTACCCCGATCTTCGATAACAATACTCCGGCCAGAAGGGTACAGGCAGCGATGAAATTACACAACCGAACACTTTTTTGGGTCATTTATCATGGCCAACAAGCCGACAATGCATCTGGGGCCCAGATACCTATGAGTGGTGGCCACGGCCACCTTCTTCTGCATGACATGGTCACACCTCCAGCCAAGGATATGATCAATGATATAGGGGAGGAATTAGATTCTGATGCTGGGATGCTGCACCCATCACCTGGAAGCTTCCCAATGGCAAAAACAGGCTTCCAACAGTTCAAAAACGAGCTTCAAAAGAGGCTAATCAGGCAGCGACAATTCTTTGCAGTCATCGGAAACCACGCTCTTGGTCTCTTTCCCATTATGAACAAGGCGTTGTTGCTGAATGAGGATGTGGCCTGGCTACACAAGCACAATCACATTGTGAATCCTCCCAATGTGGGCTCTTTGGCCCATTGACAGTGTACAAGGTGCCGCCCAGCTGCAAATTAGTCATTACAAGGATGGAATGCACTGGCAGGAAGGTTGTTCAACGCTTCGCTTTGTGGGTGGGTATTTATCTGGCACTTTGGAGAGTGGCTGGATGGGTGATAATTTGCAGTTTTTTGGGGAGGTTTTGGGTACCTTTATGGAGTTTTGCTTATTTTATTATTACATCGGTCATATTCATGAATGAAGGTCTATTTTGAGTGTTCACACTGTTGAGATTAATGGTTGCGATGCTTGTTCCTGAGAAAGGCACAGTCGCCATGATAGGACCCCATCTTTCGCTGTCATGGAATTGATAGTTTGGTATCTTTGCCCAGCAGAAGTTATCCCGAATGATTAATGAAATGCGAAGGCTTTCTAGCTTACTACAATCATTTTTTCGGTCAAATAAAGTCCATCAACAACCCTGAGGCATGCGTATCACTTCCCATTCTTATTTCCGAGTTCCCGTCCATCCAAGGAGGTAGTAACTTTGGCAGCGGGAGAAGCCAAGATCCTACAATCATCGACAGGATAAGAAGACGCATCTCCACAATGCTCTTAGTCATACCACCACTTTCTTTCCTTTACACAATGCTGGGATTGATTGACTATACATCAACTTATATTTCTTTTGGTCACTCCGTTAATGTGTCTGTAGTTATCACTCGCCGCCTCTTTGAATCATCACACGAATGCGCTGCCATTGTCCTCCTCCTCCTCCTTCTTCGAGCATCAGGAGAAGGACACAATCTATACACAACAAGGATCTCGACGACGATCTCGTTGATGATCTCTGTACCGTACCAGACAATTTCATTGGTCATCAAGATTACAATTCCGAATCCTATGCCAAGCATCTTTGCCGACCATCTAGAACAGCAATGGGCAAGCGGCCATCAAATGATTCCATCATGTCAACACTTGGAAAACAAATCGCACCGACTCAACCAACTCCTACATCAGTGCTACCCATATATCGTGAGTGTTGGGAGGTCTATCTTATCTTGGAGGAGGGGGATCGAACATGAGACTGCACCTCTGGTATCCAAGAAGGTATTTGATTCCGCGTTCAGACAATTGAATTCACCCGTTGATGTATATATTTACAAGAGGAATGAATTGAAAGAAGCCAGTGACCAATTGGTTGAATGGATAGCTGGAAATCTGTGGCGATATGAGCCCTTTGTTGACGACCTGACAGGCCTCATCATTGGCGCAGAACACAATGCCCAGACGCCTCTTTCAGGCGTTACGGCGATGGTGATGGCATACGTGAAGCCTAGAGCCGTCCACTATGCGATGTTCATGAATCCCTTTGCTACCAATGTGGTAAAGACCACCTAGATTCATAGTTGGTGTTAGGAGGAAATCGCCATGATTGATCCAGCCCAGAGACACTCTGACCCTCCACGTGCCTACATTTCAGTGGTGAATGAATCATCTCCAAGATTGTTGTCATCACTGACATTGTACTCCAGGTTCTCGCAAAGATTACTTGGTCCCGTGAGGCAATTGTATACTGCTAGATGACTTCAATCAACTCTATTTACGGATTTCTAACAATGTCGCCTCCAGACACCCTGAAAATTATAGCCTGACTATAAACCAAGGACAGGTTTACATGCCCCACAAACATTTGTGAGGTATGTTCAATGGTTTCTTCAAGTTTAATCATTGTCATGACGATCAATTTAGGAGTGCAAGTTATGATTTCCAGATGCTGATGTTGTGGATCTTATTCACTGGACATACTTCTGTGGCATACGACAAATGGGGATGAAAGATAGATCATTGAATGACAATAATCAACCTGACATTGATTGCTCTCACCACGACAGCTATCCACCATTGTCGGTTCGCCTGACACCCAGGCGACTTCAGGGTCCCGCCAGAGTGTGTTCCAGCACGTGCAGCACTATGTAAGTGCAATGCAGGAAACATTACTCATGCGGTTGATAATGCATGCACAGATATATTTGGTCCTCTCCATGCGGATTTTCATTTGTCCTCTCTAGAGGTTCAAGTCAACAAGATAGACAGTATCTGTAGCATGATTTGTGGAAGGAGCCACTCAACCCTTACAGACCAAGCGATGGCACAACCTCACAATGAGCAGGGCAGCGGTGATGAAGACGTCTTTGATTACGTCCTGGAGGAGCTGACAGAGCAGCCTGACAATTCTTTTCACTGTTTCAGCGGCTTGGTGGCTGCTACTGAAGCTCGCATGACATTCCGAGCTGTTCTGCCTATGGGCGGATCTGCCATTGCCTGCAGCCACCATCCTGTCCCCTGCAGTGACAGCAATAGCAACTGCAACAACATCACCAACATCACTAGCATTGAGAATATGGCATTAGGAGATGGAAGTACAATTGTAGAGGGTGCAATGTCGCTTGGTGGTTAGGAATGGTGTCAGTGATTGGATTTAGGATTTCTTTTGTGTGCTATTTTATTCTAGGTTTCGTCAATATATCATAATAGTAGTAAATGTAATGCAACTGATCGTGTACTGAAGTCGGATCTCAAACATGTCAAATCATACTCGCAATGATACATAACCCATCGGTGATAGATGAACTGCAAGCTACTTCAAGATCGTGCATCACCATATTGAATATTATGAACGACTTCTGCACCGTAACAATCATTGGTCAAATTACCCCATGAGGGATCAGTCAAATCAACTACACACTTCATTGAGCATATGGAGAGAGTACTATCATCATGTCGAGGACAAATCCAAATGAGCCAAGTAGGAGTATGCAGGGAGATGATTGGTGATATAGCCAAAGACATTGTGAACAGTTCGACTAGTGCTCGTAGTTACATTTGCAAAAGTTGGTAAATTTGTTGTCACGCTGGAAAATAGCAACGCAACAACCTAAAGAACACTTAGGAACATTAACGCAATTCCATATTTCAAGGAAATCTCAACTTCATTTTTTTTATTTAGTGGGTACGATAAATGAAATATACCTTCTATTCAAAATTGAATATCTCCCAGATAGATTCCATTTATACTCAAGGTTATCAGTCAACCTTTAACTATAGCCTTTGCGCTTAGCATACCTTCCACATAGCCTACTACCACCAGATCTATCACTCCCAAATAGATGTTGTATTTGGTGGGGTGGAAGGTAGGTGATAATGGGAACAGGAATGTGATATCAAATTTTGAAACTTAAAAGTCAAATTGTATATTGAGAAACAGGACAAAGGTCAAGGATGTCTTACCAAAGTTGTCTATTACGTTGTTATACAATAGCACAAATAAAGAGAGAACAAATAGAAATCCTCCAACACCAAAGAACCTCTCTTTCAATACAGTTCATCTGCCACTCTATAATCATCATTTATCCTCCAATATAACATCTGAATCCTCACGTATCATTTTATTCACCAGGTAACAAAATCCCCATCAACAAAATTATACCATATTTTCTCACATCACAATACTTCAGACCACTTCATTATCATACTAAACAACTTTGCCACCACTCTGGGACATCGTCACACTATTCATATGTCTTGCAATATTACCCACATCAGGTAACTTCTGCTGGCACTCAAACTTCAATACCATCTTATTGATTGTCAACTCAGACAGGTTGAATATCCCCCCTGTAGGTTCAAGGACTTCTCAGAACATTCTCCAGCAAGCCAAGCGTTCCAGGTTAGGATTTATGAAATTCTTCCATCGCCTGCAGCCTATCAACAAACTTTGTAGTTTTCCATGTCAAAGAATCATAACCCCTCCATGGTAGAAAATACTACCCCTGAATCCAATATACCACACTGTCCTCACACCCCGAAAGCTGGTACATTCCCGCACCATGAATCTCAATGGAGGGGGAGGATTCGACACATTCTCCTGGTATGGGGTAATGCACCACATGATCCAAAGATGAAGCAAGTTGTACCATATGGATCCTCCCAGTCAGGAGAAGATTGTGTTCCAATAGGTATGAGGAGACGGCATGAATGACAGTATATGGTTTTCGTGGTTTCCAATCTACATTCAATGCCAGTTATGTAAACCATACACAACAACCAATTAGCCAAAAATTTGTACCCTCCTGAATGTTTGGAGCTGTTATTTGGGACATATTTGGGTGGTCTTTCCATATGGCCTTGCTCGATCGCATCTCAACATGTTGATGTACCTCGATCTGTCGCATCGCCGGTTGGATTCGATTGGCATCCACCCAGTGTCGAGATTGACTTAGAATTTCACTTTCTGAAAGTTCACTTAAGCGATCCACCCTGTTCAGAGTGTAAAGAAGGATGTGTATGGTGGTTTCCGATGCTCTATTCTTTGCCACAAAATGGACGATTGGTTGGCAACCCTCCCAATCACCCTGTTGAAGTTTCACAAACAGCCAGAAGTATTGTACCATACCAGTATTGATTCACTCAATCTGTCTATCAGTCTGAATGAGAACCTGTCGAAAACTTCGTATTGCATCTTTAATGCCTGTTCAATGGTCCGCAGAACATTGAAATCATCAATGGACATGTATGTGATTGCAAGCAAAAAGCCTCTCGGTAAGTATGGAAGTGAATGTTATTGATGATTGCAGTGTCGCCTGAGCACAATAATGTACTCTGTGAGGGTCATGCAGAGCCGTACTTTAACATGATTAGAGCTGTCAACCTACATCACAATCTTCTCCAATCATCTTTGAGAAACCTATTGAAGAAACAAATTACCCTGATCATTCAACCAAAATGACTCTCATGCCTTCTTGCATGTTGCTTTTCTCTTCGCCTTTGACCACCCATCTATTTCCTTCTACTATTGCTTCACCATCTCTGTTGCTTTTGCCATATACTCCTCTTGCACCCATTTATTTTCCATCTTGTCACAACCCTCCCAGTTCACTTCATACTTCTAATGGATTCCGTCAGAGCTTGATTGGTGACTTTTGATCGATTGGACATCATAGTTTGATTGCCCAGGGTGTGTTCAGATTAGTGGAGGCGGCTGCTGCCAGGCCACCATTACATCATCTGTACATTCAGCTATGGATCTACTAATGTTACCTGCGTCATAGACTTTCATGTCATTGGGGATGTCCAGTTGGATGGCGTTCCTGTGTATTTGAAGGATCCAGTATGGCCAAATGTAACCATGTTCCAGTTTGCATTGTGTAAGATTCATGTTGGTATATGTGATTGGTAGATCATTTGAACTTAATAATATCTTCATAACGGCAGTGATGGCTGGGTCAATTAGACATTGTGACATAGTAGCATCGGCCATGTAATTATCCTGAGCATAATGCGGCTCATGGCTTGCAACTGCAAATATGCACCGCAATTGTTCGATGAATTCGTGGTGTTGCAAGGTCTTTGCCCATTCGTTGGCCTGCTGCTGTTGGTAGTCTGCAATTATGCCAAGCAACAGAGGTGGCTTATAACGAAAATCGAGGATAAAAGAGGTCTGCTTCATGGAACAGTGTACTGAGGAATTGTACACATACTCCACTAATGGAATGGATTGGTCCTAATCGGCACGATTGTGAATTGTGAATCCACGCAATTCAGGTATGAAGTGATAGCAACAGGTCTAAGTAACCGGCCCGCGGTCCAGGTTTACAACGCTAAAACGGGTCGGTTCAGTTACAGAACCCATCGAACCCCACACTAGCTTCCTTTTGGTCCGCACAATGTGGATCTGTCCTTACCAACAGCCAGGTTTTGCTGGGTTTGGCTGAACCCGTTGATTCCAATCTGCGGTTCTGCGTGTCGGGTTTCGATATTTATGGTCGCATTCAGACATGTTAATGTTAATTGCAAAATATAAGCATGAGTATGTCACTGTCATTGTTTGATGTATTGACCGCCTTAATGATCATAACAATCAGAGACACAGGCCCAACCCCATCCAGACAATGAGTGTCAACAGAGTGTCAACGACTGTTGGTCGTGTATCTTGGGTAGTCTAGGGGGCAATAGGTTGCAGATGGTCATAAACAAAGTATTGGCCGCCTTCAAAATAAAATGAGAACGCGAAACACTCCCTGCCCTATCTTGAGAATGTGTGTCAAAGAAGTGTCAACGATTGTTGGCCTTGCATCACAGTTAATCACAGCCTGATGTGGCCATTATAGTGTTTACACATTGTTTTGACTGTTTTTGAGTGCTAAAAGAGGCAACAACATTTAGTGGCAGCTTTGTAAATGAAAACAGTCGTTACTGTCCCGGAGGCTGTTGTGGGGATATCCCATGCTAATCTGCTTATAATCGCTGCCATGTCTTGGGTCATGAATTCTGCTAATCAAATGCCACTCATATTACTGAAGATGCGAGACCAAAAGTTGTTGACACTCTGTTGATGCTCGTTTTCACAATTGGGCAGGCAGGTCAGCAGTATCTATCGGTCGTATAGGGGCGGCCGACAATTCCTTTATGGTTGTCTGCAACCAATTGCCTGTCAGATCACCCCGGATAGAAGACAAACAATGGTAGACACTCCATTGACACTCATTCTCAGGATAGGGTAGGGAGCATGTCGCTATAATTGTTGCCTATAATGGCGGTTGATAGTTCAATTATGTATAACTACGACCATATACATTTTTGATTACCTGACAAACATGACCTGAAATTGTTGACGCTCCGTTGACACTAAATATGCCACGAGGGTATTCGGAATATGAAATGATGTGATTTGGAATAGTATATCGTTCAGATTGTTTTGACAGCCTTTCTAGCATTTTCATTTACTTTCTCTTTGATCATTACAGTGTTCTGTAATAATACATATTAATATATTTGGTAAAATATAATTGACAGTGTGCACTGATTGTAGATGATAAGAAGCTCAAAAATCCCCTCCCTTTCGATCAATGCACATCCTCTCTTGCAGGTTCACTCAATTGGTTGCTCTTGTCAGTACAATGGATGTTCGCTGCATTACCACACAGCAGATAGTGTAATAACCGGTGGATGTTCCTTCATCAGTCAGCAAATCTGGATTTAAATCTGCATCGTGCTGGCTATCCTGGCCATATGCATCAAGATGAAAAAATTGAACGCTGGGAAGAGGTGTATGTAAATATACATAACTGCATGGCAAATTGTCAATTTCGGAACATTGAGCTCACTCATTGTCACTGGATGCCTCAGGGGCTGTTCCGGGCAGAGGTGGCATCGGTTCTGGCGTTGAAAATCCATTACCCTGTGTCTTCTTTGGATCGCTGTCTTCTCCTTTCTATGCCCTGGTAACCCAACTCACCGCTTCTTCTCTTCTCAGACTTTGGCGCGAGGCTTCTTGATCAGATACTGCGTTTCCGCAATTACGGTGTGCGAAAAACCTCCTATGGCCTTTTTGGCCATATTCAAGGCAGAGCGCATGTGGGACTGTTCCAGCTGTACCCGACCTCCTTGCCTTGCCATAGTAGAAGACATGTTGAAAACCTACAAGAAATTAATTGCTGCATCTAACAATGAGATTTCACTATTACATCAACGAGATATGGTTCCCTAGCTTCCTCCGAGGTGATTACAGCCCGTTTCATCCACTCTCCGGGATGCCAATGATCAAATTCTTCTCTAAAATTCCTGGAGCTGAAAACATCATGATGTTTGAATTCGCAGACTGTGCGGACAACTGCCTTGGTAGACCATCCAGGTTGTCTATTACCGCCAGTGATAGATTGGTCAGGTAGCTTTCTACTTATACACACTTTACATTATACTGTTAGTTGACAGCCATTTACAGCGATTTGGTTATACTCACATTCAGTTGCATGCTGCGTCGTATTCTTGCTGCTTTCCGTCTTACGGACGATTGTTAAATGTCCATCCTGGGTAATTATTTTGGTGCCTTCATTGGCAACATCGCGATGGACTAACTGGTGTCAGCATTGTTGGTGTGTGCCAGTGACTGACGCATTGGATGAAGCGCCCATCGATCTGCGCGATTTGGATCCGCTCACTCCTGGCTGATGTCTCTGTGTAGCCCTGATTTGCTCATGGGAAATAGCAGAGGAAGATGACAACGAAAAGAAGTGGAAACTCCTGAGAAATATATCATTTGGTTGAATTCAGACAATGAATCAGTAACAGCCAATTTGTACATTCTACTCAAGATGAATCCTGCTGCAAATGGCTGCATGTTGCAGCAGTTTCCCAGCGTCCCGCGATTTGCAGTAAGTCAGTCCAATCTTGTTTGTGTGTTGACTGTGATAAATAGTGGTATACCACAGCAGATATCTCGTGACTTTCAGATATGAACAGGTAATTCTTCTGGGCAAAGGATGTCGGCAGAAGTCTGTCTCAAAAAATTCCAGGGATCTCACATGAAACTGACACTAACAATCATGCCATGTCGTACATTACGCCTGACTATTCCCATGGTAGAGACGTTCAATATGCAGATTATGCTCCATACAAGTTGATCAAATGTCTGAACCTTGTCATAACTGATGCAGCTTGCCTCCATATCGTCCAGATCTTGCAACATCCAATATCTTGCACAGCAGCAAAGTCACCACAAACTACAATGGTCAATGCTCTGAAACACGACTTTTGCCACTTCTGGCGGGCAGATACAGCAAACCGAGACAGCGTTCGACATGTCAAGGTCATCAAGTGCACTAAGGGAATAGCGGCTTGGAGGTGGAAACATTCCGAGCCGTTGGGTCATTGGGCAGCTTGCGATCCATAAAGAAGATTGCAGCAGAGAAATGAGTGGAAACACACTTCTTAAGGAATGAAGTGAAAGAGAAATGGATAGAGGATTATGATGACAGAGAAACCGCTGTGGGAAGACAGTGAGTTAAAGACACACAGACCGCGATTGAGCAGGAACAGGAAGATACGAGGAAAGCTGAAGATGAGGTTTTGACAAACAGAGAGCCCAAAGACATGTTTCAGGAGATGATGGTCACTCTGAGATGCAGTATGAACGATCTTGCAAGTTCCGATGATGTGGAGGATGCGGATGATAAGAATGATGAAGATGCAGAGCCAGGTAAGCTAAGCAAAGATGACCAACCTAGCTGGGTGATGGGCACAATCTCCAAAACGATACTGCAGCACATGGAGAGGTTTTGGTAGAAGCAGATGAAGCGTGACAAATTGACACAACCGGGATGTGGGAACGCAGCCCACTACATCCATGAAAACGATGAGAAATATGGTACTCCTGACTTGATGGTTCGGGCAGTCGTTAAACCGCCAAAGGAAGATGGTGCAGCCATACCTAGACCCACAATATTTGGAGATCTTATGGGGTGTGTTGATATCATCCCCAGAATATCACAAATGCAGGAAGGGACATCTCGACAAGGAAGTAGTCCGATGAGGCTAGGTTCTGGGACTCCACAGTCGCACAAGGGCATAGTATGTCTCCTGCCCGACGCAGAGCCCAATTCATCACCTGTTCACACATTGAACCCTGTTGAACCCGTATGCTTTGACCCCCGCATAGTGCCTCCCAAACAACTCACCATATTGAAGTCAGATTCAGCAAAAGAAGTGGTGACGGCTGCTGCGTCGCCAGGGCAATAGCGAATCAAATTGCAACTTTGGATGTTATATCTCGATGAAAAGCAATTCATTTTCCAATTTCGCAACGTGTCTGCTGTTTCTTGATATCGGTGAACAAATTGTCCGGGACAATGATTTGTCTGTGCATGTGAAACGATCGTAGGAAACATGCGAGAGTTCTAGAATCCATATCGGGCTGTAAGATGAACAATAAACTTGACATCTGTTAGTGAATTACTGTTAAGCAAGAAAGCAAAACCTGAATGAGTGACAAAATTTACTAACAAGATTTTGGTAAGTGAGGTCATACGTGTCATAGAAGGAGTGGTCAGCTCTGGATATGAATCTGTCTGAATGACAACCGTCATGCTGCATTCATCAATGCATCCAACTGCATAACTCTCCACACAGACCTGGTGCACATGGTTGACATATTAAAGGTTACTAATGGTATGTTATCGAAATTGAGGGGAAGGAGCTGGATGAGGAAAGGTGGTGATGTCGGGATGTATTAAACACAAACTAGTGAAATGATCTACATGCCGTAAGTTGCCGGCCAAACTGCCTTCATTGGATAGGGCCATGTCATCCTCACTCAGATAACGTGGAAAGTGGTTGATCAGACATTGAGAGGCCACAAAGCTACTGGATGCAAAGGATAATACAGAACAACTCAATATTGGTTGTCAATAATGACTGTACAATTCCTTGCATACATTCATTGAGAGTAAGATCACTGTATTGATGTGTGTAATGTGAGCGTCAACAGAGCTTCAACAATTTTCAGTCTTAAACACTTGGCAATCAAAGGGCTGCATTGTCACATTCTTCCAAAGTAAATGGATTGGTTGGCTTTGTAGCTAAAAAGGCAAGCAATGAGCTCGGTTCCCCATCCTGAAACGTAGTGTCCATGGAGGATCAACCATCGTTGGCCGTTCCTCTTGGATAAGTCTCAGGGTGCGCAGCAACATTCCACTTTAATCGAACTATCGGCCGCCTGGCTCGGCACACATGTTTGTGACAACATCGTTGCTATGTCCTGAAAATAACCGTCAATGGACAGTCAACGGATCATCAACAATTTTTGGTCTTGCAATGTGCACAATCCAAGGGCTGTGCATCGACATTAGCCCATAACTGAAGTACTGGCCACTGTGATGGGCAAAAATGCTTGGAACAATTCTGCTACCACCTCCTAATACTAAGTATCAGCAGAGCGGCAACAGTTGGTGTGGGGCTGAGTATGGTCCACAGAAACAAAATGCGTTGCATCATTCCTAAATTGAGTTTTCAACAGTCAGTCATTTCAATTTGTCCTTGTATACTACTTTGCAACTCTGTATGCAATGTCTCACAGTTCTTACTGTTGTCTTGCATGTAGCTCAAGAGTCATTATTTAACAACCAGCATTCAACCTGACAACAATGTAACATTTGACAGTCTCCCAGCTGGAATTACGCAGCTTTCAGATTCCTACCACCATGGCAGTTTCCGAATCTTTAAATACCTCATTGCTAGAGGTTATGATATCATCCAAAAATAACCGTGTCTTTATTCATGGTTTGTACAACCTAACTTCACAAATCATATTTGATGCTTGGTGGGCTTCTATGAATGTAGGCTCGAAGCATCCTGTTTCTTGGAAACATTCTAGACATGTGCCATCATGGCATTTCTGTTTGCATTGCAGAATTGAAGAGACCAGTAGCTGTGGCCTCTGATGTATCGTTTGTCATCCAGTTCTTCGCCATCCATCAGAACATGTGATCAGCTAGATGGGGAAACACTTGCTGTCAAATGCGCAAGTTGCAGAGTTGAACTAATTAACAGAGTTGGAAGTTTCAGAATTGACAAGTACAACCGTTGATGAAATAGCTTTGGCCATACTGAAGTGACAAGGCAGACGAGGAATTACAATTGTAAGTTAGGAAAACAAAATTCATATTTGACTGTTAGATCTTCTCTATAATAATACAATTGAAACACAAAACGCTCCAAACTGTCAGCAAAGGTCATCCTAACAGCCGAACTTCACCAAGACACTAACAATCACTACCTCATGTTAGGATTTGTTTCGGTTCACATTCCAAGGAACACTATATCAAACCAAGAGCTATGGCTGACATACGATGTATCAGAATTTGAGCTGGTGCTTTTGTCTGCCAGCACCCTTAGCAATATTTGCCAGAGGGAATACTCACTCACAGTGGATGCAACTAAGAAGCAATTGCTGTCAAAGAATACAGTTAGCTCAGCATTGCACTGGTGGACATCGACAAAAAAAATAACCATAACGTCGGCCATAGCTTTCTATGTCGATCGAAACTGGGGGTTGAGAGAAGTACAACTTGCTTTCGACGAGGTTGATAGCCACTTCTTTTCCGATTTCAAAAGCTGGTTTAGCATAATAGGTCAAGGGACAACATACCAGAACAAGGCTAGCCATACATTTGAAGGAGGTTCTTGATCAATTTGAGCTAACGGATGGCCACATACTTGATATTACAACTGATAATGGTTCTTGAAATTACTCGATGACTCGGGAACTACAATCACTCCTTGAGGCCTCCGGAATCGCCTGGTGTGCATTGAGGAACCACATACCATGAATGGCGCACATCATTCAGCTTTGTTTGGGTGCGATCATCAGCAGTCTCAGTGTACAAGGCCACACCAAGTCTTGGGAATCCCATGAGTGCTATGAGCAATCTGGAGAAAATGAAAGTACTGACATTGGGAAGAGTCATAGACTGCGAAAGGAAGGCAATGCTAGAATCAGCAAGGTGTCGGCTATCACACCAGGTTTTGCCAAGATTATTCAGAACGTTTGTATTTGAAGACATCTTAGTAGACATGTAACTGACCGTCATATAGCAGAGACCGCTTGCTGTATTGATTACGCTGACACCTGGTCATTAAACCGAGGCTGGAGATTGCGAAATAAGCAAAGAACGAATCACACTATGCACTACTATGGCTGTGAAAACTCAGTGGAACTCGACACTGGAGTTGTTTGAGTGCGTCTACTGATTACAAGACTTCACCTGCGAGTGGCTCAAGAATCCACCATACAGTGATTACAGGCCACTCTCCTCAACACAGGATGGATGGACCATCGTCAAGCAGGTCTTGGAAGTGTTGAAGCAATTCCAATATTGGACCCTGTGGACGTCGAAAAGACATACGGTTACTCTGCATCACATCATCACAGTCAACAATGATGTGCTCGATCATATGGATGGCGTTATGCGAGCTGTAGTTAAGACGAAGACTCAATGTAAGGATGACTTATCCTTCGCCATGAAGTTTATGCGACAGAAGCTGTCCAAATATTATGCTCATGTAACTCCAATGACCTGTATGTTGCTCATTTCAGCACATATCCTTGATCCTTTGCGGAAGATGTGATTATTCACAAAGTGGGACCATGCAATCGATATCAATCCTGACAACGAGACTTCGTATACTACCCAATACCAGCAGGAATTTCCGAAGTCTGGAGAGAACAAATACTGTGCCAAACATCGACGAATGTTGGTCATTAAACTTGGACATTTTCTGGCCAGGATTTCTTTCCACTCAGCAACAGCTTCTGGATTGGGTAACTCGTCTGTTCATCGATATGATTTGTCCAGTGATGATGAACGAAGTGTGAGGCCTCACAGCGGGACGGACACGACACCCAGACGAAGCAATCGCGCAGCACCCTTATTGATACCTGCAAGGCTCTATACAAATTCACTGCCTGAAGCACCAAGGAACAGGAGGCAAGTTGATCCTAATCTGAATGATTACAACTCCGACCACCTTGCGATTAGCAGTAGAGTTTCGTTACCCGATGTCACAGACTGGTGGCATCAACAAGATAAAACGCACTCAAAGTTCACCGATCTCTCCAATGTGGCACATGGCACATTCGCTATCGTACTGCAGGTTGTCGGAGTGGAGGAAAGTTTTTCCCTTGGGCGAGACGTTATCGGCTGGAGACAGTCTAAAACCACTGGCGAGACGCATCAGGAAAAAGTCATATTTAGATACTTTGCTCAAGCATATAAGAGTATATTGGCAGGCGGTGACACAGCATTGAATACCAAGGAAACTGAACGCAACTTGGACCTGAATAAACAGGTGGAGGGAAAAAATTGCACCGAATGGCCAAGGTCCACAACTCGTTGAAGATGTGGCAGGGCTGCCAAACCATCAGCGCTACACAGAAGGAATCTGGTGCTCAAAAAGACAAGAGACAGCCATGCGCTACATTTCGGATGCTGAAGAGATCGTCAAAACATCCTGGTCACTCTTGCAACATGATGGTGTAGCTGCATTTTAACTGTCAAAAAGATCACCTTTGCCACCAGCTTTGTCTGCAAAGGATCTCCTGGAGGACAAACTCAAGTATTTAATGTTCACTGAATCAGACGAACTGACCATCATCCTGCAGAAAGTGATGAGGATAGTGCACCTGAAAGCATTTCCAACAACAAAAGTCGGCTGAACGGGCATCGTGACTTCGATATTCGAAACGCGAGCTGAGCCGACCGCGAGGCATATTTCGAATACTAAATACAGCTCCATCGTGGCATCGATGCTCGGGAATGCCCAGAGGACCCCATTGTGAGTGCTGCAACAAATGTTGCCTGAGTGATTCGGTCAACACAGAGGTCAATGAAACAGGCTCAACAGGGGTTGATTGAGGTTACTTCAATGGGAACAAGGAGGAATAAGGGAAACAAGAAAAAGTAGGACAGAATGGGTCAACATGTTTACACCAGGTTCTATATGTAGCTTGACAGAGAATTTCACTTAGGGAAATATTATGGGAGATTATTGAGCAGTCACATGTGAATATTTGTTCATAAACAGAAGTATAGAGGGTGAAATGCATCGTTCAGCAAAATATATCAATTCTGGTAGAACGTGAGCAATCTGTGCAAGACGATTATTGGGCTCGGCTTTGCAGAACGGCTGAGTCTCAATCTGCCAGAAAGGCAACCTCTAAATCCTGATAATTTTCTATACAATTATCGATGGGAGCAGATATTGACTAGACAATACAGTCAAATGAGCGTCAATGGAGCATCAATGATTCTTCGTCATGTAAGCGAGGAACTTGTAAACGGACTTGGTTGCTGTTAAGCAAAACCGATGTATTGGCACCCAGTATAGGTAACCCAGCAAGCGACACGATCACTGCCCCATTCTGAATATGAGCGTCAACCCAGTGTCAACGATTTTTGGCTTTGTATCTTGGGTCATCTAAGAGTTGATATGTTGTAGTAAATATATACTATGTATTGGCGGCCTTTTCAGGCAAAACAATGCGTGATATCTTTGTGACTCCATCATGAAATGAGCATCAACAGAGGGTAAACAATTTTTAGTCGTTTTAGTCAGGTAATTACAAAGTGATCTGTTAGTGGTGAGGCATAATGAATGTTATGGCAGCCTGTATAGGTAAAAGAGAAAGTGATATGTCATTGCCCCATTCTGGAAATCAGCGTCAATGAAGTGTAAATGATTTTTGGCCTTGTATCTTGGGTTATCTAAGTGGCGATTGGTTGTGGACATCCATAAATGAGGTATTTGCTGCCTTCAGGGCCAAAAGCCACAGCAGAATGCACTCCACCCCATCCGGAAAATGAGCGTCATCCGAGCCTCAACAATTTTTGGTCTTGCATCTTTGGTAATCTAAGTGTCGCTTTGTGGCAACAATTTACCTACCAAGTAATGGCAGCCTTTTCCTACAAAACAGTGCACAATGTGTTTGTTACCCCATCTTGATAATGAGCATCAACCGAGCGTCAACAATTTCTGGTCTTGAATAATGGGTAATCAAGGGATTGCCTGCATATTTGAGATTATAATAGAACTATTGACTGCCTTAGAAGTGCAAAGTACAGAACACAGTAGGAGAAACATTGATTCCAAAATAATCGATGTTGTAACCTCCAAAGCATTCAAGAATGGATTACTCGATGTTGAATAAGCTATTTTAATCAGATACTATTATCCAAGAGCAGAAGCCAGAGCATTATATGAATCTACAGACCAACCCGCTGGACAAAGAGCTGACAACCTGTCGAATTCACACGGGTTGGGAGATATCCATCACACAGTACCCGAATTGACATTCCGGGTGGATTGATGACCCTGACCACTGATCTGGTAACGGTCAGGTTCCAACTGGGACCGTGACCCGAAGCGACGGTCTGGAACCGTTGCTTACATCGCGTGTATGACAATCAGGGTCAAGTTCTCAAATGGACCATTCGGTTGTGGATGGATCGCAATAGACATGAGCAGCTTTGTCTGCAGAAATGCCTCGGCTTCTCACCAGTCCTCAGCTATGAAGTGTACCTCGCAGTCTGATACCACCGCCTCAGACACTCTGTTTAGGTGGATGTTGTTGTTGACAAATCTGCTCCCAATGGCTGCGGCATGGATTGTTTTCCAGCAGGCCCTCCATTGTGCTCCCTATGTCATGTAGTGAACAAATGTTATACAGCAGTTGGGGCCATTTCTCGAGATTGGGAGGTGGGGTTTGAAGTTGATGCCAACTAGTTCGCAACAGACTTTGGCAATGAGATGTTATTATAGACCGTCTTTGGGTTTTCCGCTCCTGTGGTTCGATTGATGGTATATGTTACAGTCCACAATATATCATGGGGTGTCTGAGCTGATTGTGTTCCAGAAATGCTGGTGTTACGTGCATCAATGTTCGGTCTGCACCGGACTGTCTCCCAGTCGGTTAGTCCTGAGTCTCATGGAGGTTCCCTTGTAGCATTGTCATTGTAATACACCACCACCCTCTCTTCTCTGTGTTTACGATTATCTCCACCGCTCCTTTTGCATCATTTTTCTTTGCGTTTGCACTATTCTGCCCCTGTTTATTTTCCAAATGTCCAGGTAACTACAGTAGGCCACTGTCTTCAAAATAGAACTGTTGCACTGACACCCTGAATTTTCATTCCTGGGTGGATGCACCAGATGGCTAGGAGTGGAGACCAGAGATGGCCAAGCAATGCGCAATAGGCCTGAATGATTCATTGTCAATTATGTGCACCTTGATGTCATCACTCCATTTTCCAGGTAAAACAGCTTCCAGTGTGACTAATTCTCATCACTCCCATCGGAAATTTAGGTGGTGAGACCATGCTTCTGCCACACTATCCTTCACACCTTGGATGGACTTGACCTCCCAGTCACATTGCTGGAGCACTGTTAGGATATTCATGTGAGAGAAAGTTAGGTGTGATTGTGTGAGGATCCAACCCAAGTTCGCATGGTTTGTGTGTACCAAAAATACCAGTTTTGCTCAATGTAGGTCGAATGTCCAGTATAATGTTGTGTCTCAAATGGCCAACAGTTCTCAATTGTATGCAGGGTATCCCGCATCTGCATTGTGTAATATATGGCTACAATAACTCTGTCCATGGTCTGCCATGTCGTACCCCTGGGAAAGCACTGTGCCCAGCAAATACTGGCTAGTGTTAGAAACGGGGCTGGGTAACCTGCCAGCAGACCAAGTTAGGACGCAAGAATGGGTCAGTTTGGTTCCAGACCCGTACCCTCCAACTTGCGGGTTTTGGCGGGTTTCGGTAGATCCATCAGTTCCAATCTCGGGTTGTGCATTGCAGCTGTTCCTATTGATCATCACATTCAGATATGCTACTGTTGATCACCAAATAGTAACATTGGTACATCGCTGTCTTTTTTTGATGTATTGGCCACCTTAATGATCAAAACAAACAGAGACAGGCTCCCTACCGCATCTGAAAAATGAGCAGCAACAGAGTGTCAAAGATTGTTGGTCGTGTATCTTTGGTAATCTGGGGGTTGATGGGTTGCAGACAATCATAAACAAAGTATTGGCTGCCTTCATAAGCACAAAAGACGGTGAAATGCTCCCTGCCCCATCTTGAAAATTAGTGTCAACAGAAGGTCAACAATTGTTGCCCTTGCATCATGGTTAATCACAGCGTGATATGGCTATTATTGTTTATATACATCGTTGTGACTGGTTTCGTACGGTAAATCGCTCCAGAATACGTAGTGGTAACATTGTAAATGAAATAAGTGGTTGCTATCCTGGAGGCTGTTGTGGGAGTCTACAGTGCTCACGTGCCAATACAGACTGCCAAGTTCTTCTTTATAAATACTTGGGATCAAGCACCACTCGTATTACCGAAGATACAACACCCGCAATCGTTGATGCTCCATTGACCGTCATTTTCATGATGGGGCAGGGAGGGTATAGCAATTTGTTTTTCATATACAGGCAGCAAATAATTCCTTTATAACTATCTGCAACCTGTCGCCAATGAGATTACCCAGGATGCATGACCAAAAATTGATAATGCTCCATTGACGCTCTTTTCAGGATGGGGTAGGGAGCATGTAGCTATGATTTTTGCCTGTAAAGGCAGCCAATAGTTCAATTATGTATAACCACAACCAAATCAATTTTGAATTACCTGACTTACAAGCCCTGAAATTGATGATGCTCGGTTGGCACTCATTTTGCCACACGTGTATCTGCAATACGCAATCATTTCATTTGGCATAGTATATCATTCACATTGTTTTGGCAGTCTTTCTAGCATTTGCATTGACTTTCTCATTGATCACTACATTGTTTAATAATACATATGAATATATCCTCTAAAATATACTTTACACTGACTGCTGATTGTAGATAATAATACACTTCAAAATCCCGTTCCTTGGGATCAATGCTCATCCTCACTTGCAGGTTCGCTCAGTAGGCTGCTCTCGTCTGCAAATGGTTGTTAGCTGCATTACCACACAGCAGATGGTGTATTAACTAGTGGATGTTCCTTCATCAGTCAGCATATCTGGATTAAAATCTTTATCCTGCTGGCTATCCTGGGCATATGCATCAAAATTGAAAAATTGAGCAGTGGGAAGAGGTGTATGTGAATACACATAACCGGGTGGCAAATTGTCGATTTGGAAACTGTGAGCTCCCTCATTGGCACCGGATGTTGTAGGTAGCGTTCCGGGCAGAGGTGGGGTAAGTTCTGCAGTCGGCTGTTAGTGTCCGTCGAGTGGAGGTGCACCCAATCTTCTGCGCCTCCAGGGGGTCGTTGGATGCTTTGCAGTGCCATTGTGGCACGGAAGCCATCTGTCATTGTGGTTTCGACAAAGTATAGCCAGGTGTCTTTCTATCGCAGCCTTCACCTTTCTATGCCCAAGAATCTCAACTACCCTCTTCTTCTCTTCTTGGACTTCAGCGCAACGCGTCGTGATCAGATAGTGTGGTTCTGCTGATGCAGCACTCGAAAACCCTCCATTGGCCATTTTGGCCATACGGAAGGCCAGGCTCATGTCGGACTGTTCCAGCTGTACCTGACCTCCTTGCCTTGCCATAGTAGCAGACCTGTTGAAAACCTACAAGATATTTGTTGCTACTTCTAATGATGATATTTGGCTATTACCTCCACTATATCGGCTTCGGTACACTCCTCTAACATGATTAAGGCCAGTCTCGTCCACTGTTGGGGATGCTTATAACAAAATTCATCTGCAAAAATCCTAGAGCTGACAACATTATGATGTGTGATTTCACCGACTGTGTGGACAAATGCCTTGGTCAACGTTGCAGGTTTCCTGTTCCTGGCAGTGATAAATTTGTCACGTAGCCCTCTAACTATATATGCAGTACTTGACATGGTTAGTTGAGGGCTGTTCACAGTGATATGGATATACGCACATCCAACTGCTTGCTGTTTCTTACTCTTGAGGATTCCGAACTTACGGACGATGTTTGAATATGCTTCCTGGGTCATATTTTCAGTGGCTGCATTGGCAGCGTAGAGGTGGACAAACTCGTGTCTGCGCTGTGGATGTGTGCCAGTGAGTGCCGCATTGGATGAAGTGACTGTCGACCAGCTTGATTCCGATCATCTCTCACCTAGTTGAGGTGTGTGTGTAGTCACAATTTGCAGGTGTGGAATAGGAGAGGAAGATGATAATGAAAAGAAGTAAGAAGTCCTGAGGAATATATGGTTAGCTTCAAGTCAGAATGGAATACATAACAGCCAACTTGTAAGTTCTACTCAAGCAGAATCCTGCTGTGTATGGGTGCCAGTTGCAGGGGTTTCCTACCGTCCCACAATTTGCATTAAGTTAGTCAGATGTTCTTCATTTGTTTACACGGATAGATAGAGATGTATGACAGCCGAGATCTCATGATCGTTACATATCAACAGGAATATCTTCAAGGGACGGGATGTCTGGTGATATTGGTCTGGAAATGTCCCCGGGATATTACATGAAGCTGACTCTAACAATGAAGTCATGTTGTACTGTACACCTAACTATTCCCATTGTAGTGACAGCCAAAACACCGATTTTGGTTTGTTCAAGTTGATCAAACTTAACAACCTTGACATAAAAGACGTAGCTTGCCTCCATATTGTCCATATCTTGCAACATCAAACATCTCTCCCAACAACAAAGTCATCACAAAATATAATGAATAATACTTCGAAAATGAACATTTCGCCATATCCAGCTGTAATATACAGCAAATTGACAGAGAATACAACACGAGGACGTCATCAAGCAAATGACGGCAAGAGCGGCTCGAATGTAGATGGAGCCGGAGCCCATCAGGGATTGCGCAGCTTGCGATCCAACAAGAAGCCTGCGGTGGACAGACAACAAGACACACACTTTATACGCAATGAAAAGCAACCGACATCGATTGGAGAGTATGTTAACAGAGAAGCTGCTGTCGCCAGAAAGTGAGTTCAAGTGGGAGAGACAGCGATTATGCAGGAGCAGAAAGATACATGGGAAGCTGAAAATGCGCAATTGAGGACTAGAAAGCCGGAAAGAATGTTTCAAGAAATGCTGGTTGCTATCGTAAACAGTCCGGGAGATCTTGCAAGTTCTGTTGATGTGGAGCATCGGGATAGCACACTTGATGAAGATAGAGAGCTGGGCAAGCTGAGGGACGATGACGAACCCGGCCGCAAGATGCGCATAATCTCCAACATTGTACACCAGCTCGTGGAGAGGGCTCCGCAGAAGCAGATGATACTGGACAAATTGACACAACTTGGATAGGGTGACGCAGATGACTACATCTGTGAAAGTGATACGAAGTACGGCGCGACCGAACTGAGCGTTCCAGCAGTTGTTGAACCGCAATCGGATGATGTTGTAGATGCACCTGCACACACAATATCTGGGGAGCTTATTGAGTGTCTTGATGTTGTCCCCAGAATATCGCCAATGCCGCATACGATATCTCAACCACGAAGTAGTTATATCAGGCTACGTTCCGGGAAGCCACTGTCACACAAAGGTATTGCGTGTCCTCAGCCCTTCCCGGAGCCCAATTGATCACCTATACAGAAATTGCACCCTGTGGAACGTGTACACTTTTACCGCTGCTGATTACCTCCCTAGCAGATCACTGCATAGAAATCTGATTCGGACGAAGACATGGTGACTGCTCCTGCGTTGCTGGAGGAATTCGGAGAAACACAGTGAGTCTTCATGTCATATTTTAGTGCGAAGCAATACGTGTACCACTTCTGCGACTTGTCACCCTTCTCTTGATTTCTGTCACCACATTGTGAGACACAATAATTCGTCTATGCATGTGTAAGGGTGGTACACATTATGAGAAAATTCTAGAATCCAAATCAGGTTGTAAGATGACTAATATACTAGATTTCTGTTTGCCAATTACTGTTAAGTGAGAATGCAAAAACTAGATTAGTGACAAAATATACCAACAAAATTTAGGAGAGTGATGTTATACGTGTCATAGAAGGAGCCACCAGTGCTAAATATGAATCTGTCAGCATGACGACGGTCGTGCTGCATTCTTCCATGCATCCAACTGCATATCTTTCCGCACCGACCTGGTGTACATTGTTGAGATATTCAAAATTGCTTATGATAGGTCATGGAAATCGAGGAGAAAAAGCTGGATGAGGAAATGAGGGGATGTCAGGATATATTAATCACAAACTAGTGCATTGATCTACATGCCATTAGCTGCCAGCCTAAAGCGCGGAAATGTGATAGGGCCACATCGTCCATCACTCAGATAACGTGGATAGTGGTCGATCAGAAATTGAGAGTCTACAAAGCTTCTGGATGCAAATGATAATACATTGAAACTCTATATTGGTGGTCAATAATGACCATACAATTCATTACATACAATTATTGCGAGTACAATGAATGTATTTATCTGTTCTATGTGACCGTCAATGGAGCGTCAACGATTTTTTGCCTTGGATCATGGGCATTCCAAGGGCTGTGCGAAGACATCATCCCATAATCGAACTATTGGCCAACCATCTAGGCAGAAATGCTTGCGTTGACATCCCTACTATGTCCTAAAAGTGAGTGTCGACCTAGCATCAACAGAGCGTCAACAGAGCGTCAACGATTCTTTGTCTTGCAACATGCATAATCCAAGGGCTGTGCATTGACATTAACCTATAATCAAAGTATTGGCCGCCTTCATGGGCAAAGATGCTGGTAACAATTCTGCTACTGCCTCCGAAATAAAGCTTCAGAGGAGCGGCAACAGTAATTGTGGGGCACGGTATACTTCACAACTACGAAATGCCTACACTCAATCCCAAATTGAATTTAAAATGGTCAGTTATTTTCAATATGTCCTTGTATACAACGTCACAACTATGCATGCAATGTCTCACAGGTCTTGCTTTTGTGTTGCATGTAGCTGCAGAGTCGATATTTAAGAACCAGCGTTCTACTTAACAGTCATGTAACCTTTGATAGTTTCTCAACTGGAATTACGCAGCTTTCAAATTCCTACCACCATGTCGGATTCCCAATCTTTAATTACCTCATTGCTAAAGGTTATAATATCTTCCAAAAATGATCATGTTCTATTCATGATTTGAGCAACCTGACTTTACAAATCATATTTGATGCTTGGTGGGCTTATATGAATGTGGGCTCGAAGCATCCTATTGCGTGCAATAATTCTAGGCATGCGCCTTCGTGGTGTTTCTGTTTGCACTGCAGAATAGATGACACCGACAACTCTGGCATCATATGGATTGTGTGTCAAGTTCTTGGCCATTCGTCAGAACATGCGACCCGCTCAATGGTGACACACTTGCTCGCAAAAGCGCACAATGCAAAGTGAACCGAATTAACTGACTTGGAAGTTTCTGAATTGAGAAGTTCAACTATTGATGAAGCAGCTTTGGGTATAATGAGAGAAACGGCAGTTGAGAAATTACAATTGTAAGTTCGCAAAAGAAATTCTAATTCAACAGTTCTATCATGTCTATATTAATACAATTGACAGACAGAACACTCCAAACTGGATGCAAAGTACTTCCTAACTACCGAATTTCACAAAGGCACCTCGAATGGCTAAGTCACGTAAGGTATTGTCTCAGCTCATATTGCATGGAACACTATATCGAACCTACAGCTACAACGGACAAGAAATGCATTACACAGCGACCACATGCATCTGTCCGCCAGCTCTCTCAGCAACAAATGGCGGCGGAACCCTCACTCACAGCGGATGCAATTAAGAAGTAATTTCCATCAAGAAATCAAGTTAGCCAAGCTTTGGATGGGTGGACATCGACGAACATATTAACCATAACATCAATCATAGATTACATATGGATTGGCATTGGGCATTGAGAAAAGTCCAACTGGCTTTCAATGTGGATGATTGGCAGTTCCTTTCCTATTTCGACCGCAAATCAAGAATAATAGGTGAAGGGTCAACATACCGGAGCAACTCTAGCCAATGATTGGAAAGAAGTTCTTCATCATGTAGAGCTTACCAATGGCTGTTGACATGGATTTACAACAGATAATGCTTCTTCATATTACTCGATGACTCGGGAACTACAATCAACCCTTGTGACATCCGGAATCGAGTGGCCTGCAGTGAGAAATCACACACCATGCATAGCGCACGTCATTCATCCTGCTTTGGGTGCGTTCATGAGCAGTCTCAGTGTAAAAGGCGCCAGCAAGTCTTAAGAAGCCCATGAACGTGATCAGCAATGTGGAGACAATCAATGCACAGTTATTGGGAAGAGTCAAAGACTGCGAAAAGAAGGCAATGCTAGAATCAACATGGTTTCAGCTGTAGCACCAGATTTAGCAAAGATAATTGAGAAAGTATGTATTTCAAGACATTTTTGAAGACCTGAAACAGACCTTCATATAGCAGAGAATGCTTGCTGAATTGATTATGCTGACACCTGGTCTTCGAAATGAGTTCACAGACTGTCCAAACGCAAAAATACAATTCGCAGTACTGCCCATTATGGATGTGAAAACGCAGTGGAATTCAAAAGTGGAGTTGCTTGAGCGAGCCTACCGATTACAAGAATTCACCCATGAGTGGCTCCAGAATCCGAAATTCAGTGATTACTGACCACTTTGCACAATACAGAATGATTGGACCCTTGTCAAGTAAGTCATGGATGTTTTAAAACCATTCCGACACTGGACCCTGTGGATGTCGGAAACGCATATGGTTACTCTGTATCCTGTCATGACTGGCATCAATGACATGTTCGATCATATGGATTGCGTTATACGAGCATTAACTAAGAAGGGGACTCAATTGATGGAAGACCTATACTTCACCGTGTAGTTTACACAGCAGAAGCTGTCTGAACATGATGCTGAAGCCACTCCAACGACCGGTATGCTCCTCAATTCAGCAAATATCCTTGATCTTTTCCAAAAACTGTGATCATGCAGGAAGTGCGACAAGGCAATGGATGTTGATCCTGAGGACGGGACTTTGTATACTACCCATTAGCCGGATGCATTTCTGAAGTATGTGGAGAACAAATACTGTGCTAAAAATCGACCAATATCCATCATTAAAGCCGAAAATGTTCCTCGCAGCAAACTCTTCCACTCTGCAAAGGCTTCTGGATTGGGTCAATCATCTTTTGATCGATATGATTTTTCCAGCGATGTTGAAGAATGCTTATAGTCTCAAAACCTGGCTGAAACGACACCCAGCCAATGTGATTGTGCAGCACCCTTATTGGCAGCCGCAAGGCTCTGTTTGGATTCACTGCCCGAAGCACTAAAGAACTGGGCGCAAGCTAATCCAAATCCTAATGACTACTACTCCGACACCATGGTGATGAGCGGTACATTGCGGATACTCGATATCACCGACTGGTGGCATCAACAAGCGGAAAAGGACTCACAGTATACTGATCTCTCCAATGTGGCAGACCACTGAATCTCTATCAGACCACACGGTGTCGAAGTGGAGGCCAGTTTGTCCATTGGGTGAGATGTTTTCAACTGGAGACAGTCTAACACCGCTGGCGGGATGCTTAGGAACGAGCTGTTGTAAGGCAGTTTACTCAAGTAAATAATAGAATATTGGCGGGCGATTATACAGCATCGGATACCACAGAAACTGAAAATGACTTGGAATTGAAGAAAGAGGTGGAGGAAAGAAAATTGCACAGAATGGCCAAGGTCCACAACTTCTCAGAGATGTGGCAGGGCAGTCAAAACATAGGTGCGACACAGAATGAATCTTGTGCCAACAACAAGCAAATGACACCTGTAGAATACATTTCGGATTTGGAAAAGATTGTCAAACCGTCCATGTCACTCTTTCAACATGACGGTGCGGCTGCATTCAACTTGTCGGAAAGATCACCTTTGCCACCAGCTATGTCTGTAAGGGACATTCCTGGAGGACGAACTCAAGTATTCAATTTCCGCGAAATCCAATGAACTGACCGTCATCCAGCTGAAACTGACAGACATAGTGCACCTGAAAGCATTTCCAACATCGAAAGTGGGCCACCCTGGAATGGTCACTTTGATAATCGACAGGCTAGGGAACCTGACTTGGAGCAAGACAAAGAATCCGATATAGAGCAGTACAATGCTATTGGGCTCTAGATTGCCCAGAGTACTGGGTTGTGAATGCTACACCAAATCTTCCCAGATTGATTCAGCCAACACGGCGGTCAATGAATCAGGCTGACACCTGATTGATGACGGTCACTGCAATGGAAACAAGGAGGAATCAGGGAAAGAAGAAAAAGTAGGACAAAATGGGTCAATATGTTTTCACCAGGTTCTATATGTTGCTTGACCAAGAATTTCACTTAGAGTAATATTATGGGAGACTATTGAGCAGGCGGATGTGGATATTTGTTCTTATACAGAAGTATACAGGGCAAAATGAATCATGCAGCACAATACATCAATCTTGGTAGAATGAGAGCAACCCATGCAAGAATATTACTGGGCTTGGCTTAGTCAAAGGGCTGAGCCTCATTGTGGCAGAAAGGCAACCAATATGTCCAAATAATTATTCATACAATTATCGATGGCAGCAGATATTTACTAGACAATACATAAAAAGTAGTATCAACGGATGGTCAACTATTGTTGGTCCTGTAAGCAAGGTACTTGTAATGGTATTTGGTCGCTGTTAAGCATAATTGATGTATTGGCAGTCTTTATTGGGAAAACAGCAAGTGACACAGTCACTACCCCATTCTGAAATTGAGTGTCAACTGAGCTTCAACCATTGTTGGCTCTGCATCTTGGGTTATCTAAGGGGTCATTTGTGGAAATGATTCATATACGATGTATGGGCGGCCTTTTCACTGCGACCAATCCGTGATATCTACCTTCCTGCAGCCTGAAAATGAGCGTTATCCAAGCATCAAAGATTTCCAGTCTTTTAAGTCATCTTATTACCAAGTGATCTGGTAGTTGTTAGGCATAATGAATGTAATGGCAGGCTTTATATGCAAAAGAGAAAGTGACATGGTCATTGTGCCATTCTGAAAATGTGCATCAACTGAGCGCCAATAATGTTGGCTTTGCATCCTGGGTTATCTAAGTGGCGATTGGTTGCAGACATCCATACATGAGGTATTAGCCACCTTGAGTGGTGAAAGCAACAGCGGCATGCTCCCTGCCCCATCCTACAAATGAACATCCATGGAGCATCAACAATTTTCGGTCTTGCATCTTTGGTCAAGTAAGAGTCACTTCGTGGCAATAGTTTATATACCCTGTAATGGTGGCCTTTTCAACCAACACAGTGCACGATATCTTCTTTACCCCATCTTGAAACGGAGCATCAAAGCAGTGTGATCAAGATATGGTTATGTATATTGGGTAATCAAGGCACCGCGTGGATATTTCAAATCATAACAGAACTATAGACCAACTTAGTAGTCCACAATATAAACCACAAAAGGAAAAACATTGATTCTAAAATAATTGATATTGCAACCTGCAAAGCATTCAACAATGGATCATTGGATGTTGAATAAGCGATTTTGATCATATACTATTATCAAACAGCAAAATTCAGAGCATTATATCAACCTACAAATTGACCCGCTGGACAACCCACAGACAACACACCGAATTCGGACATTTAGGAGATTTCCATCGTACCGTACCTGAATTGGCAATACTGGTGTATCGACCACCCAGACTGCCAATTGGGCGACAGTTCGGTTCCGACCAGGACCCGGTACTCAGAGTGACGGTCCGGAAGTGTTGCTAACACTAGCAATGTGAACTCAGTGATCAATGAATTTTCTATAGGAACTGGTGAGGCCTATGATGCCTGTGACATCCTTACTGTTTTGAAGTTGAGGCCAATCCATGACTGCATGGGGTTTATGTCCCTGGGTGTGGACACCGTCCTTGTCAATGTCAAAGTCACAAAAGTGAACTTTCTGACAAGCCCAGGCTCATTTTGCACATTTAGCCTTGAGACCATGTTCTCGCAGCACAGCAAGCATGTTTTGGACATGGATGACGTGTCCCACGAGGGTATGGTTGTTAATCCTAATAATGTCAAGCTATACAATGATTAATGTACATTTCATTGGCTCCATGATGCCATCTATCCTGCACAGGAACTGGCTGGGTGCATTCCGCAGGACAAACAGCAGGACACGCAACATGTTCACATGACATGTAGTGATGAAGGTTTTCTTTTGCCTGTTGCCTGCTGCGATGCAAATTTGATGATAACCAGCAGCGATTTCCAATTGGATGAACCAGCAGGGGCCGTGAATAGAGTTGAGTACGTCCCCGATGTGTGAGAGAGTGTACACATCCTTGACAGTTATGGTGTTAACTTCACTCTAATCTATATACATACACAGTGTACCATCAGGCTTGAGGATAGATAATACTGGTGAGCTGCAATTGCTCTGAGAGAGCTGAATGCAACCACAGCCAACTGCCTTGGTTCTCTGCATCTGAAGCTTCTCTGGCACATCCAGAAGGATAGAGTATGGTGAGCGGACAGAACTGTTGCCATTTCGGTTGATATTAATATTAAAATCTGTCTGCCTTCATCATTGCGAAATTGCACAGGTTGGATTGCGGAAGTGGCCTTGGAATTTGGTCAATGTCTCGTGAAACTCACCCAACAGTTGCTCTGTTGGAAGTCTTGTGCCATCCTTGAGGTGGTGTAACTTCATCAAGATGGACAGTTGCAACAATGGGGCAGACTGTGTACCCATGAACACTACTGTTCGGGTAAGTTCTGCCACTTTTTAATCACCTATTGAAGAAATTTCAATCAATCATCCCACGTTTTCCATGATGTCTCCATCCCTTGATGTCAAAACATCCGCTGTCCACTTCGATATATCTGCTTGAACCATTATCTCATCATCAAGTCATGATAAATACTCATCCCGTCTTGCTAGTCTGCAGGTCAATTACCCCCTTCTCGTGAGACATTTCAAATTCTCATTGTGCATTATCAACTGTGGGGGGTGTAATGCTCCCTCACACTCAGGTCTTCACTTTTTCAATGCTTTAATAATTGCCATAAGTTTCTTATTCTAAATATCATAATTGCCTTCTGCTAGTGTATATATTTTCACAATATATCGTACCAGGTGGAAGGTTCCTGTAGCATCACATTGTGACAAACCTCCCGCCGAGATGTAGCCTGATTCATTGATCTCTTTAACAACCCCCTATTCATTATCGAAATGTTGACGCACCTGACCTGGTGTGAAGGCTGTGACCATATTGTGAAAAGGAAGCTGTGGTTCATGGTGTTATCAGACAGCATTCTGGTTCTTTGGAAGTCTGGTAACAGGTTTGGCTCTGTTCGAATATCTGGTGATAAACCATTGATAGTATTTACAAATAATGACAAACTGCCGCAATTTGAACGGGTTATTTACCCTATCGTTCATAGTATTTTGTTTTCAGATGGAATTTGGTATAGTATCAAGTATATGCGGATCCATTAAGATTCTTTCTGTCGAAATAATCATTCGGAGATACTTGACAGTTTGCGTATGGAATTTGTATTACTCTGTGTCCAAATTCAACCCTGATTCCAAGAGGGGTTTGATCACCCACTTGACATATCTGATGTGGTCTTCTTCCATAGTTTCATAAATTTACACATTACACAAATACACCGATGCGAAGTCATTTAGCACTTCCCTAATTACCTCGTTGATTTATCCTTTGCAATCTGCAGCAGCATATCTTGGTCCAAACAACACAATTGAAGGTGTTAGTGGCCTGTACTGAGTCCGGAAGACTAACCTATACATAACTCTGTCTTTCAGCTGAGACAGATTATATGCTCCTCTGACTTCCAATTTCATGTGAATTTTCACTTCCCTCAATACATTTACAGTAACCCCGATTAACAACAGGGGAGTTGGAGCCGTATTTGTTTAACTATATATATTGCGATCATCAATATAAATTGTTAATTGGCCATTGGACTTCCTTCTGAACAATACTGGTGCTGGAAGACTTCAGGATGACTTTTGAACGAACTCCTTGGTTATATTAACCGCTAGCAGTTTGGGTAGCTTAACAGACTCCGCTTGTGAAATCGAATATAGAAGTTTTCACATTTGTGTCAGTCTGACATTCAGCCAGACTTCATCATCAATATCTGATTGGTGGGATTCAAACCTACTGGCTAAAACATGATTGAACAGTGGGAGCAACTCAGGATGCTCCTTCGGAATGAGTTCCTCTGGTTGCCTATCCTGCATTTCATTTGCATCAATGGCTTCATTCAGCTTGTGCAATGACATTTCAACAATCGTCAGGTATTCTATTACTACTGCTCAAACGTAGGATAATCGATTAAGCATAAAGAAGATTCTCGAAATGGTCTCTGTAGTTGGTTGTGTGGTTTGATCAATTTCGCAGGTGTATCATAAACTGGTTGTGGTTGTTCAACTAGAACTCGTTGTACCGAATTATGTGCATCATAACCATGGGTAGTATAAAATTCAATCAGGAACGGAATCATATTTGACAAAAACCGATCTGCGATGTCATGTAGTCATACCCAGTTCATTCTTGGTATCACAGGATAATATTCCAATTTTGTAACAATTATTGGGATTCCTGCCTTATGGTCTTGTATTATCATTGTTCCCTGCGCAAAGTGGGGACTATCTCCTGGCCTGATTGGTCTTGCATTAATGTTTTTGACATCTCTCTATTTATTTGATATGTGTAATGGCAAAGTATAATGGCATGCAACATTCAGAGTGATAAATACAATGACCATAGCTCTGCAGTCGATTAGTACACATCAGCAAAATGAAGAATGCTGTGGAAGTCATAAAGGAACAAGCCAGCAACTCTGAACTGCAACAATGATCCTTCCAGATGCTCCCAGATACTCCCAGATAGATTGAATGCAAAGCGATGTACTCTCAGGTGCTCTGAGACTACTTCACCTGTGTTCCTCAATGTGGTAGAAGATGTGGAACAGAATACAAGTGTATCCTGAAGAGTGTATAGTTTCTTCAAGATGGTACAAAATTAAACAATTGTGATGTACAAAGTTGGGAGCCATTGGGAGTATTGGCCGTGTCCCCAAGACTATTCTGGTGATCCTCAAACCTGGAGCCATACTCTCCAGTAGTGTTTAATATACTGTTCATATATAATAGTATATTTTGATTAACTATCATCCTCCAGCACACCTTGATTCAGGCATTGTAACTTAATACTCAGTCCAGTAGGTATTCAAATCCGCAGGATGATTTACTAGCCATATGCTATCGATTCTATCTGATGCAGCATTCTCTGGCACCAAATGTGCTGGTCCAACAACTGCTCCGACACATACAATATGGTCCATGTCAGTCACTTTGACAACCTGGATGAACCCATCAACACAATCAGCCCAACCACATTGATCATAGTACTCTATTGGAATCACCACTGTAAATTGTTGAGCCTGGGGATGAAATATCCATAGTGGAGTCGTGTTGCACGTAATAGAAAAGTTCAATATCGCTTTTCTGATGGGCAGTTGCTCCTGAAATTGGAAAGTCCGATCTGATGGTGTGCAGCTAAAGTATAATACAGGCAGAGATATAACAACCGCCTTGGAAGGTGTTATCGAGTTTACTATCAGTATGTTGGACCCAGATGTTATGAGATTAAGGCATGATCCCCTGGTTGGCATTGGTATATTCTACCTTGCAATCATGCTGCAGACACTCAACAGATGTAGGGCAGTGAAATGGTTGATGGTAGTACAATAGTCCATTCTGAAGTGTAATAAGTATACTGTCCAAGAGTACATTGTAATCATATCCGAACACCAGTTCACTTACTGCGTGTCCCCTGTCCTCTACAATTTTGGCACAGAATACCAGATCAAAGTTCGGAATTGGGAAATCTACTGATCTATCTCGGTGAGAGGTTAATCTGATGCTTCTGTACAGTCTATGGACATGACTTTCTTTCAAATAATGTACCTGATATGATAGGGAGTCAAAGAATGGCTCTTTCCAACAATGCTTGAGAAGTAAAGGATGGGCTCTGTGAGTATTGTGTCGTTTATTGGCAGCAGATAGTTTGTTGGAAACTTTTGCTCAGTCAATATCCTACTAGCCTTGAAGGGCAAGATTGAACAGTGTCTCAATCCTACAGTCAAGACCAGCACACCGGTCATTATGCTTGAAGATCTGTTGAATGTAATAAACTATGTGGGTAGATCAATATGCCTGGGCCACAATGGGAATAGGTAGCCATTAAGCAATATCGGTGGTGAACTAGTCGGCACAACCCATTCACCAAATTGACTATGAAATATTGCTTACAATATGCAGCTGTGAATATCTGAAATGGATTACACACTGTGTGATCGTTTTCCAGAGCTCCTGAATGCTAATTGCCTGCAACCAAGCATTCCACAGTATCAATCATAGGCAGAATTCCTTCTTGAAACCCATCTTCTCATTCGAAGTGATACCATAGATCTCTGTCTTCCACTGATTCACAACAGTCCATATTAGTGATACTCCAGGTGGCGGCTTCCATTGAAACATCAGATAGACGGACCAGAAATTCCTCAAGCCTGTTGGCTGTGACATTTGCCGCTCGGTAAACTTCTTCTTCTGCAGCCGTATTCATTTCAGTCAGTGGGTTGGTGAATGTACTTCGTGGACCGGTAGCCTTAGTCCGGTATTTCTGCAATGGTCATTGCTGAAGATGTTGAAATTTTTTTTCTAAAACCTTCTGTTTGACAGTTGTCACCTGATCAATATTGTGCTCCAATTGCACTTTTGCCCTCTGTCAATCAGCATCAGAACATTTGGTTGCCGCTTGTCAGACAGTATTGAGGCAAATCTGAAATTGCATTCTATTTTATTGTAGCACCTCTTTCAGCCCTGTAAATCTGAACCTACATTGCAGTACAGGATTCATCAATCTTTTGTTCTCGTAACTGATGGCATGCTCTTGCAAACTGTTTATCCACTTTGGCCTTTGTAGACTTCAACATTTTTTGCTCTCAAACAGCACCCTTCTTCAGGCCAAATGGCTCCAGTCCCTTGTCTTGCACTGTCTGGGATAGATCAGGGTGATTTCGTGGGCTAACAAGTACAGAGAAATCACATAATAGCCACCCTGCTCCCATTACCATTTCATCAAAGGCTGTTTCGGCCACAGTTTTGCTATCATTCTTCGAGCAGTTAAGAATTCAAGCGCAATTCACTGCCAGTGTTCTGGTCAGGCCCTGGATCTGTTTTCCCTGCCAGGAGCTGCTTTTCAATGAACTAAATGGCTAAGAGAAGTGCTGGAGGCCGGCAAAATATTGTACTGATGTGAATCAATTGTCGAAATGATCCATGACATTTGAAGCGTTCAGGTATTTGAGACACCAGGGCGGTAAGTCTTTATCTGAACCCAAGAGCAGCCAATGCAATTCATCAGGCTGCCAAAGCTGACAGACAATGCTCAGTCGGTATTGCCAGAACTGGTTGTGGATTGGATGAACACCAAGAGTGCGCAGAAGATCGATATTAGTTTTGTCCAGAAGCTCTGAGTGACCATGCTGATCTCTTTAGTCATCGAGTGGTTGAAAAGTTCAATGCCCCATCAGCACACTTTGGGCATGAGCTATATGAGAATTGAGCAACCATGATTGGTTCTGGATAATCCCAGACCCAGCCAAAAGATGATAACATTGTCTCTGGAATCCATCAGCGCCATTCCATTTCAAGCCGGGACCAGTGCCGTCAAGATTCCTGGGAGTGTGCAGCACTGTTCTAACTGTGGAATGGCATCGCTCGTCAGTATTTGTGGCACCCTTTGCGGCGCAGGGGACAAGCTCGATGAGTATCCAGGCACGCTATATGGGGATGTGGCAGATATTGTCCTGAACATTACTAATTCCGAGATACAGCGGCCAGGAATGCTGATAGCCTGAAAGATTCGTCCAGTGAGTCTTGTGGGATGCACAAATGCCCAGCATAATCGTCCCTCATGCAGGAAGCTGACACTGCATATCCCACCACCAAATGCCAATGATCATCTTGCTGAATATTTGGCGGCTTGCTGAGTCCCAGAGGCCCACCAGTTCAACATTGAGCAGCGCCTGAAATGGGCCACGTGCCACAATGAACAGTGTACATTTGAAATGATACCTGCAGTAACATGTTGTGAAGATGTGAGAATGGTCTTCAATGCAACTATTAACGCCGAATTCAAAGGTGAGTTCACAGAGGAGTATTCACAGGGCATCTGCTGATTAGAATGATTCGACTTTGAAGTTGACCAGCACCCCCCTCAGTTGTCAACCTTTCCAAGTTGTCGATTGCTGCCTAAGTGATTCAGCCTGTGGAATGTCATGTTCTGACCAAAATGGAAGCCATGGATTCCGTTGTTCTGAGTGCTTGTGATGCTTGTTGTACAATCCAGTTGCTTTGCCATATCCTTTCCCCTCTACATTTTCCACTCCAACTACCTGCCACTTAGCATTTGCCTTTGATGGTTCACAGGTAAATGTCAGATCAGGCTTCTGGGGTTCTATAGGTTCTTTATCGGGAGGATCTTGAGGTGGGGGTGCACCATGTACAATGGCCCCGGGTAGATCAGTTATCGACTAGATCATTGATGGCCATTCAGGGGCAGCAACTGAAGCGAGACCATGATGGTTCAGATTGATCCCAGCCTCCAGGTAGGTTAATGTCCGCAGGAAATAGCCCTCCCTTCATCGATATTTGGTAATATTCTTGATAGTGATCATAGAGTCAGTTCCAGTGGAATAACTTCATTTCGCAGATTCAGTCGTGTACAAGTTTCCCGCAAGAGTTGACCACATTCGAGAACTGCACGATGAAAACGTAGTCTGATGAGTCTTGATGATTCTTCAGGGGGTAATTGAGAATGGCAGGGATATTTATTTGAAACTAATCTAACGTAGGTTAGCATATGACATTCGCAGCCGCATTGCACCCTGCCACAGGTAGGCTAGGGGTAAAACAAAATCACCTCACAATTTGTTTTCTGCATAAACCAGGATACAACTGTTTCATCCAGTACAATAATCAAGCACACCATCTTGTGAAAATTGTTAGCAGAGAGGAGAAGGATTCATTAGCATCACTGCAATCTACGTTAGATTCATGTTCGTCAAGTACTTGCTGCAATCACCACAGTTGGCCATATACTACTTCATTACGCCATTGTGGGTTACAAGTGCGCACGAGCCTCCAAGCAGATGATATAGAACGTAGATCATCTTAATACAATGAATATGTGAGATTCCTGGTGAGCTGAATGCCTGCACAATGATCATCGAGAACTGACAGGGTGCTCGGAGGGTGGTTTCTGTAATGATCCTTGACTGGAGCGTTCATCCCGACGACAACAACGATGCTGAGACAATGATCTCAATAGAAATTAATCACGGTTGCTGCTCAACTCACTGACCTCATATTGAATAAGGTTTCACGGTTGTACAGGCACAACTCATCTGGAATATCCGTAATCGTGGTAACCTTCATACTGGACACAGTTCTTGCTGAGTTCCTGGAGATATCATAACACATTCTGGCAATGACCTGTAAAGTCATAGAACATGTATGAAGGTCAGCATCTATGTAATATCACAGTATATGAATTTGAGTATATAATGAAGAATGGCGAGATGAGTGTGATTATGGTGTCTTTGTCTCAGCTGGGTTGGATTCATGGAACAAAGGTGTAGTGAAACACCACTGATCATGACCACAGAATGAGAAATAAGAAACCCATCATTGCGCTGAACGTCAGTGCTACCTGCAATCTGTTCAAATAACATCCGATTTATTACACATCACATCTTGCATCTATTGTTGTTTGCTACCATCCTTGAAAATAGAGCATGTCGACGAACGGATCTCCACCAAAGTTACTCAATATGGCTTGACCCGGTGGCCAAGTTGGCTCGCAACAACGCCGTGAGGACAACTCAAGATCATCGAATAATAGGTCCCGATCTGCCACTGGCAGAGACTGTAGATCAAGGATACACACCAATCAATATCATCCGGTGCATAGGTATGGTTACCCTTCTTCACAGCAGTAATGTCCAGGTGTTCTGCAGGTTGATCACCATTCTCTATGCAATATGTAACACAGTTCACAACCAACCACCAGTACAAGCCAAGGATGTCCAAGTTATGGGCCACAGTGGCAAGGATAGGACCTCCACCATCGTGGTTATGGTTGGTTTCAAATGTTCCCCCCTCCACAGTTTTCCAAACAATGGCTGTCATCTCCATGTGCACTGAAAGTACCTCCAGGACCACCAGGAAACAATCCAGTTATTTGACCAACATCGTCCAGCTCAACTCCTCCACCTGAACATCTACACAGCACACATGGGAGACCCCGCATCAGCCTTGCAATGCAAAGATTCCCGCTGCCTGCAGAACCGTGGAACAGAGGTGTTACAGGGAGTGCAGACTTGCATCCATTTCTGGAGTTTTCCTAACGCAAAAGTAACGCAGGTGATGATGGTGATGATTCATTGGACTTGGGCAGTGCCAAAGGCAAACCCCCAATCAGCCAGAAGTAAACCAAATTCTCCTCAAAGCAATTTGCCAAAATGATGGGGCAGGCCAACTCCAGTGCAATCTACAATTGGAGAAATGTATGGGTGGCTGGGTTTCTGGTGAAAATCTAGTGGTCCATTATCCGGAGGCAGAACCATCTGAAACAGCTTCGAGATGGACTCCTGCAACGGGAAACAGCTGTTGTAGCTGTTTTGGCGACATTGGAGAACCTGCTGCCATTGGTTAATTTCGATAATGCTGAATGGATTCGCTCGCAGTTGATTGGGATGTTATTGAAGTACTGAGCAAGTTTCATCCAGATGTCAAGGGAAAAGGCAATGCAACGCAACAAGTGACCAGAGATGGATTGGGGAGGGTGCAAGGGCAACAAGGCGAGAAGCAAACTCCCAGAGTTGCCAAATACCCTGTTCATGGTGGTGATTTGCTAGGTGTGGAATGCGAACTATACTAGTATATCCCCCAAACAACTCCAAACTTCGTAAGGAGATGTAATATACTGGGCTGACTGATTTCGTTGAGAAAAATGAAAGCCCGAAGGAGACATACATTCTAACATAGATTCAACAACACCCCGTAGAGTAGGTCAAATTGGATGAAGAGCATATGGGATTATATACAAATGGGCAAATGATGAATGACCCCATATATGGGAAGAATTTGTACAACTGTTGCATTTCAAATGCTTTGATGTTGAAACTGGGTCACAATTCCAAAGTATTGTTGGTAGACATGAAGCGAGCTACAGAGATGGAGATTGCTGTACATGTAATTAGACCAGCAAATGTAATCCCCACTAGGCAGGTTAAGCCTAGAGTTGCCCAACTGCTAATTATTATACATCGACTTTGGACGATTCAGAAGATGGTGGAAGAGAGGAGGGCGAGGAGGATGGTGGGCCAGAGAATGATGCTTGTATTGATGTAAGTTCTGATTGAAAGGATAGAATTGATTGTATTCCATCCATATATATTTGTTCCAATGGTTGCTTGTCTATGAAATACATAACATTGGGTTGAATTTCAGGAGTGCCAGAGTATAAGCCCATCTACCCAGCTTATATCAGAGCAACTGAAAGAGATCATTCAGCACAAAAAGTAAATGAACAAAGTTTCAAGGGAGGTTCCGGAGCAACTGGCGGATGGTGACGAGGTCGTAAATCCAGATAATAGCAGTGCAGTATTGAATGCAGTTCTCAATGCGATAAACAACAGGTTTGAACATCAGTGTGTTGATGAGGTAGTCAGGGGGCTCAATGATCATCCGATTTGCCAATCGCAAGCTGACTAAGTCCTTAGCAACAAGTATTCAATTGCAGGTTTGCATGGAACGAGGTTTCTTGTGTACCAGGTCTGGGCAACATACTTCATTGTGAGGAGATGGGTTTGGGATTCTGATATGCCAGGAGTGCTGGTGGGAGATGAAATGGGTCTTACCAAGACTTTTACCTCAGTGGTAGCGGCTATGATATGCAAATTGCTGACTGAGAAGGTTGTTATGGGGTTGTCTCTGTGAATTATGTGTGGGAATACCCTTGAAGAGTGGGTAAATATGGCACAGAATGACTATCCTGGAGTAATTGGTAAAGAACAGGTCCGGTATCCATTACCGAGACCAAATTCAGTGCCCTGTCACTTTGGAGAGATTCAGACAACTCCATCTCAGGGTCATCCAGTGATTTCTCCAGCCCTTGAACCAATTCTGGTAGTCACAATGCCTGGAGTGGCAGACACAATACAGAGTGTCATTGAGGAGATGATATATCGAACTGATTTGAAACTGGTGAACCTATTGAATGCAGACAATGATATTCTCACTTGAGATGATCCGAATACCAGTATCAACAAGCTGGAAACCAGATGGAATATCCACGTTGTTTCATATCATAGCTTAACACACAGTGGGTCACCTTCACGCAATGGCCAACTCTCAGAGTGTTCAAGAAGGTTTGGGATTATAGTTCAGTCCCATCGGTACATGACAATAAACAGTGTGGGCTGGCAAATTGTGATGACAGCGACAATTGGACTCAAACATCAAGTGACAGCTATGCTGGGATTCCATTCACACTATAACTGGTGTTATCAGACTATGTGGCAGTTGTCAGGTGCGCCAGTTAATCGAGAGGATATGACTTTGATGGAAAATCATAATGAAAAGGCATTCTATTTTGCTGTGAAGAGTTGAATGAATGTGATCCGGACAGAAGACCAACTATCTCAGCCAGATGCCACACAGCGGATGTCACAGATGGCAATGCCTTGGACAATCACAAGGTGGTTGGAGTAGAACCAAGCCAATGGAACACCATGTGATCAGTTTCCAAAGAAGAATGCACATCGCACTGATCCCGTGCAGGGAGACGATTAGCAGGCAAAACTGCAGACCCTGGTGGTGAAATACACTCCACGAGGAGCTTCAGAAGCATGCAGAGTTCTCTGATAGCGGCTAGCATGGTTATCATTAGTATTGGAGTAATGGAGGGTCGCATTGACCTTTGTGTACATTCGTATGATGAATGGCCACTTGATCATTCGGTGGATTCTCTAATTTTCCAATGGTTCAGAGATCAATCTGTGTCAATGCCAGTAAAGGACCCAGTGGAGCGTCCCAAACTTAACCAAGCTAACACCTCAAGAGAGGCTCTCCTTTCGGAAACACAAGAGAAATGAATATCCATTCATTGGTGCACCCCCTCAGCCAAAGTGAGTGCTATTGTGTCTTTGTCCTGGCCTGGTTCATGATTTGAAGTGGTGGCAATCCAACTATTCTGCGGATCATGTGGCGAGATTCCACATGCATGCACAAATGGGCAATGATGAACTCACAGATATGCAGCTCAAATTGCAGGATTGATGCCATCCGTTTGGATTCGTAACTGCACCCAAACTGGGCATGATAGGCCTGAATCTCACAGCGGCATACTGTGCAGTAATAAGTCAGATGTTGTGGGTATTGATTAAACAATGGCAAGGATTTGCACCAGTTGTCCGGCTGGGGCAAAACAAAGTCCCAGACACATGCTTACTGAATACAGGTCATGGTTGCCACTGGCACTGGGTGAGTGATCTCCACCAATGCTCTTGAGTGGCCCGAATGATAGTTATACATGGATCGATGCCTGGATCTAACATCATGACACAGATGATTAACCATATGCTGGACACTCATGAGGACCAGACAATGCAGCTGACAGAGAATGGAGACATGTTGAATTCTGATGAGCCATGATCCTAGAAAGTTAGCATGCTTCGTCATTGTATATCTCTTCAGACATTCAACCAACCTAATATTCTTAACTGACACAAATTGTCAAAAAGGTCATTTTTAAGGTACACAAAACTGCATAGATAAATCCTTTCTGTGTCTTATTGCGAAATAAATGAAAGTGCTGATGTTGGAATGGTTAGAGTGGGATTTCTTTGACTTTCTTCATTATTATTAATAACCAATATGAGATGAAGTTCATCAGCAAAAACTGAATTTCCTTCATTGAATTGATGTAGTTGATTGTACCCACAAACTCAAAAAATGAAATCGAGGTTTCCCTGAAATATGGCATTGGTTGAACATTCCAGAGGGTTACTAGCATTGTGGTGAGGCTGTTTCCAAGTGTCACGAGCAGTGTACCCACTGTTGCAAATGTGACAATGAGCACGTGACGAACATTTCACACTTCCTTAGACAATATGACAAATCATCTCTCGGAATACTCTGACATCGCCCAATTCTATTTGTCCTCGGGATTATGATATTACTCGCTCCACATGTTCAATGATGGGATGTAGTTCTTGTTTTTAGAGAGCCTCATGGCGTAATTCCATCAATGATAGTTACCATGCAGAAGTGGTTCACGATATTTAGTTTGTTGATACAAGATTGTTCAGTACGAAGAAGTTCAAATGTCACAGGAGCGTTATGCATCATCGTGATAACGATTTCACGCGTTTGAGATCAGACTTCCATAAAATATCAGTTCCATTACATTTACTACTATTATGATATACCAACGAAACCTAGAGTAAAATAGCAAACAAAGCTAATCCTAAATGCAATCACAGACAACATTTCAAACATCCAAGCGACATCGCACCCTCTACAATTGTACTTCCGTCGACTAATCCCGTATTTTCAATGCTGCTGATATTGGTGATGCTGGTGACGTTGGTGATGCTGGTGATGTTGGTGATGCTGGTGGTGTCGTTGCTGTTGCTGTTGCTGTTGCTGCAGGGGACGGGCTGGCTGCTGCTGGCGGTGGCAGACACACCCATAGGCAGAACAGCTGAGAATCACATGCTAGCTTCAGTAGCAGCTACAAACCTGCTGAGATGATTGAATGAATTGTCGGGCTGCTCTATCAGCTACTCCAGGACTTAATCGAGGTAGTCCTCATCAATGCTGCCCTGATCGTTGTGAGGTTGTGCCATTGCTGGGTTCGTATCAGTTGAGTGGATCCATCGGCGAATCACACTGTGGATATTGTGTATCTGATTGGCTTGGGCTTCAGGCGAGGAAAAACGAACATCAGAGTCCAGATGACGAAATACATCAGTGCATGCTTTATTAACCGCAGGATCAACGTTTGTTGTATCGCAGTTATGATGTGCTCCACCTCCTGGACCAAACTCTGGCGGGACCCTGAACTCTCCTGTTTTCCAGGCTGGCATTCAGTGGTGGATGTACGTTGCAGTGAGGGCAATGAATGTCTGGTTGATATTATCAATCAATGATATTTCTTTCATTCCCATTTGTTGTATGCCATAGAAGTGTGTCCAGTGAATAAGATCCACAATTTCAGTCGCTGCAAATCAAAACTTGCACTCCTAAATTGATCTTCAAGACAACGGGTAATTGAGAAGGGAACTTCGAACTTACCTCATCAACGTTGGTGGGGCATGCAAATGTGGCCTTGGCCAATAGCTAGGCGACAATTTTCAAGATCTCTGTGGGCGACTGTGTACGAAATCGGTAAATAGAGTCGATTGAGGTCTTGCAGTGGTATACCATTGCTGCACGGGAGCAAGTAATCTTTTCCAGAACCTGATACACAACGTCAGTGATGAAAACAATCGTTGAAATGATTCATATACCACTGAATTGTTGGCACGTAAAGGGTCAGAGTCTCTGGGCGGGATCAATCCTGGCAATTTCCTCATACCACCAAGTATGAATGTGGGCGGTATTCAGCGCATTCGTGGCACACGTATTCACAAACATCGCGTGATGGATCCCTGACCTTCACCGGAAAGCCTGAAAGAGTTGTCGGTGCGTTGTATTCTGCGCCGATGATGAGGCCTGTCACAGCATCAACCACAGGCTCATATTGGCACAGATTTCCAGCTTTCCATGCAACTGATTGCTCACTGGGTTGGTTTGAAGCCTTCCTCTAGTGAATGAATCGATTGGCGAGCGTATTCAATCATTGAAACACTTCATCGAATACCATCTTGGATGCCTGCGGTGCAGGCTCGTGCTCAACCTCCACCTCCGAGACAATATATACCTCCCAACGCACAGAATGTAGGGGTTAAGCCGACATAGACGTTAATTGAGCTACCGCAACTTGTTTTCCAAGTGTTGATGTGAAGGAATCATTTGATGGCCGCTTGCCCATTGCTTTCCAGGATGGTGGCCAAAGAGGCTCATCATAGAATTCTGAATTATCCTCGCGATGATCATAGTAACCGTCTGGTACCCTGCTGAGATCGTCATCGGGATCCTCGTCTTGGATAGATCGTCCTCTTCTCCTGGTGCTGGAAGGAAGAGCAGGTGCAGGAGAAGTGCGGAGCCTGCTTGTCAGAATTTAAAAAGGTGGCAAGTGATAAGTACAATAGAATTTAAGGAGTCACTAAAGGAAATCTGAATGAATGTATAGTAAATGAAATAAAGTGTTGTGTAAGAGATAGAAAGCATTGATACGACTAAAAGCATCATTGGGATGTTTCTTTTTATCCTGTCGACGATTCTAGGATAATGGCTTGTCCCGCCTCCCACACTTCCAACTCCTTGAATGGATGGGAACTTGGAACTAAGAATGGTAGCTGACACCCATGCTGCAGGGTTGTTGATTGGCTTCCATTGACAAATATCTTTATGGAAACGATCTAAAAGGTGTTCGTGTTTCACTAATCATTTGGGCTAACCTCTGCAGGGCAAACACACTTAACTACCGATTACATGATAGCCATACACGGAGTCCTATCGCCGCCGCTGTGCCTTTCCCAAAATCAAGCATCTCAACCATTAATCCCAACATGGTGAACTCTCAGCACACCCGTTCATGCATTGATATGAGCGATGTAATAATAAACTGAACAAAACACCAAAAAGAGACCCAAAACCTTTCCAAAAAACTCTAAATTATCACCCATCTGTCCACCCTCCAAAGTGCCGGAACAATACCCACCCACAACCCAAATCCTTCCACAACCTTCCAACCAGTGCATTCCCTCCTCACATCAACCAATTTGCACCTTGGCGGTTGTTTATATGCTTCCGATATGCGAAAGAGCCAGCAGCGGGAGGATCCACGATGTGATCATGCTGGTGTAGCCCCGCCACATCCTCATCAGCAACAACACATTGCCCATAATCGGCAAAGAGACCCAGAGCACGGTGTCGGATGACTTCAAGGTATTGCTGCTGTCTGATGATCCACCTTTGAAGCATCAGTTTGCACTTTTGGATGCCTGTTTTCGTCGTCAGGAAGCTTCTAGGAGTTCTGTGCCGTTTCTCAGCCTCAACATCCTATTCTTCCCCGATATTATTGGTTATATCCTCGCCTGGAGGTGGGAGGATGTCATCCAGAGGAAGGTAGCTGAGGCCATCATGCATAGGTGTCTGGGCACCAGATGTACAGTCAGATTGTTGGCCACGATAAACCACTCAAAAAGTATTCGGTTGTTGAAATACATCGCTGCCTTTACACTTCCAGCAGCAGTTTTATTACCCAAGATTGGGGTAACATCGGGGGTGTGCGAACTGCTATCTCCATTAGGCTGTTGTTTTCCCATGTCCTTTGAAGTGATATTTCGGAGGAATGGGAAGAAGGGCAACAAGGATGCTTGCAAGATTCGAAGGCTTCAATCTAATCGTGGAGTCAATGTTTCCAAGACTGAAATATACTGCCCGGTCCTTCATGTCGCCCGAATAGTTTGTGAGATGTGTCTGGTCCGAACTGCCAAATAACGGTATAATTGAAGCTCCATGCGGCGACCATAGCTATTGATGAGGTCCAAATCATTGTAGCGATGAAGATATTCAAGTCATGTACCTGTTGATTCCACCACCAGTCGCTCGATTTCACCGTTACGAAGATATGTTCCCCAGCTTCATCAATTTCCTTTGCTGCAGCATATGACATATGTTCCCTGAACCCAGGCTGTTGCGTGAGGAATTCAATGCATTCAACAGGATTGCAGTAGAAGAAACGTGTGTAATCATCGTCACAAAGATTGTTTGGTTCGGCCGAACAATTTCAAACACTCTTTGCCCGATTCCCAAAAGTCCAAGCACATCGCATAGGACATTTCGTGAAACCTTTTGAATAAAATGTGGGACAAAATGAAGTTGCTGACGGTAACCGTCGTAAGGTTCATGAAAAGCTTCTCAATCGTAGCGCCACTCAAGTTTTGCGTGATGTGCTAGTGCGCTAATCCATACTCCTTCTTCCAAGAAAACGGTGACCATTGTTCTATATCATTGTCCAAGATATCAAAATATTCATCACCAATAGGCTTGCCAGCTAGAGTGTTATCTAAGTGTGGAGTACCATCAATACGTGTCCAAACTGGAGGTTGCTCTGGATCAAGACATGCATTGTCGCTGTCGACTTCTGAATCACTGCAATCATCATTGGAAGTGTGAAGGAAAGTGTCACGATGCAGTTACTGAACGAATGGACGTAGAATACCATCGTGCTCGAATGTCAAACCATCATCTGGCAGTTGATTGGCTGAGACGTATTCTCGCATTTCTTTGTGATTGCGATGGAGGTGAGTGATGAAAGATCCAATGAAGGTGGATGTCTTCGTGCAGTAAAAAACTGTCGACGAATATCCACGATTCGGTAATACCACGAATTGTCGCAGCAATGATAAGAAGTGTCTCAATGCTCATTGAGGTCCTCATACCATGGCGCGCCGGCTGGGCCTTGGAAAAAGCCGCACCTCGGTTTACTTTTTCCAAAACAGATTCATACTGCTCTCATAAGATTTCTCTCATCCTCCTTCACTCATTCGGAAAGTGTTCAATATCTCTCTCATTGTCAACCTCCCTTGGATCTCGGAATGAATACCACATCTGCATTCAACTTGTCGCAGCAATTATTCTGCACCCTCACAAGACCCTCCTACTTGCATTGCCTGATTAGTGGTTGTCACTGTCTGTTAACTTCGAACATTACATGAACCATGCATTCACCTTAGATACCGACCCAGTGACATTATCGCCAGGTACAGAAATCAGTGCATAGACAATCGAGTGAGATATGACTGCAGACCATGCTTCTAGATGTCTTTTTGATGAACTGAAGCGTTCAGTTGACGATTCAGGGCGCTTATATGATAGTAAAGAAATTGTTTCCTAGCTGAATTGCAGCCAAGATGATGTTGCCGGATCAAGATAACCTCTCCAAGCCCACATATATATTCGCCTGGCCTGCCCACCTTACTTACAGTCTCCAGAGCCGTCTGCACACCCTCTTCACCTGTACTACCTCTTCGCATCACCCTTGATGAAATAGTCAACAGTCCCGACACTTGTTTAGAGTAACGAGCATTTGAAATCTGCCACTCAATCATTGACCATGGGTGAGAAAGTGAAATGTAATGTGATGCCTTCTGGTGGCCGAAATGAGTTGTTGCAGATGCTAATAGAATCCAGATGCCGACTCAACAAGTCTGCGTCTGGGCTGTTGAGCTGATTGGAAGTACGGATATCACTATGCCAAGGACTATGATGTACCTTGCATCTTTTGTAGTTAGCGCCATTAGTCATGGATCGACCTTATGTCAATGCGACATGTGTCGTTACACGATACACAAGACACACCTTCGCATATGCCTGCACACACTCGACTACTCGAGCACAAGCCACCGTACAACAGGTTATGAGCCCTTGCGTGTTAAAGGGAACCGACGATAAACACTTCCACTTTCGTTTGCCGAGTGGAGGTCATCCTCACGGAGAAGCGTCTCCACAAGGTAAGCAATGACCCGGCATTCCGCCGTGTTTCTGACGGCGGCTGCTGGACGTTGCCCGTAGAGTTTGAGAGACTACTAGAACTGACGATTGCGATAAAAGATTGTGCAGGATCAGTTCGACTACGATCACCATCACCAAGTTCAATGGCCCGAACTATGCACAACGGGCAACCGAGATGGCCCTACTTCTCGAGCAGAAGCAAGTGTATGGTATCATCAAAGGATACGACGACAAGCCGGAAGAGCCAGCAGCAAACGCGACCGCTACAGAGAAGGCCGCTTTGAAAGACTGGATCAATCGCCATGGTGTTGCCAGATCGACTATCCTACTCGGCATGGAGCCCAGGATTCAAGTGGAATACACGGTCGTCGAGGATGCGAAGACGCTTTGGGACAAACTAGCATCAGCCTTCAAGTCAAAGCTGAAGCTCAACATCTTCGAGATTAGGGAAGACCTTTGGAGCATCAAGCTACAGGACTGCAGAGATGTCGACAACTACGCATCGCGGATCGATCGGAAAGTCAAGGAATACAATCTCTGCCCAGGACAGAAAGCACCATCGACCACTGACACGGATGCTGCCGATACGGACTCTGCAAAGACAATCGCCTGGATGAGTGAGCAGGAACACATCTTCTACCTCCTTCGCGGGATCCCAAGGAACGACGAGTGGAAAGTCTTCCTGCAGCTCATGATAGACAAAAACGCCACGATGACCGCCACCCCCGATGAGATTGTCACCAAGCTCGTCGAAAAGGAAGCTGCAATCAAGAGAGAGAATGGGCTCGCTCCAGAAGCTCTGCTCTTTGCAAAGAAGGGTGGCAAAGGTGGTGGTAATGGCGGTAA
>Ga0307515_10001125_pt1 | contig 61167 bp, 65 predicted proteins | sample 17_EM_MG_FD_194513 | JGI IMG/M metagenome (GOLD analysis project Ga0307515, IMG submission 194513) | Populus trichocarpa ectomycorrhiza microbial communities from riparian zone in the Pacific Northwest, United States - 17_EM | ecosystem: Host-associated > Plants > Roots > Unclassified | place... | reverse complement strand
CTGGAGGGATAACTATATGATGTCTATATCGAATAGTAAAATTCGATAGACTATCTCACAGCTATACACCTGAATCAGGCATTCTAATCTAAATTAATATACAGTCCAGTATGAATCTAAATCAACATGATTATTCACAAGCCATACACAATCGATCCCGCCCGATGCAGCAATCTCCTGCACCAAACGCGTCGGTCCAACTATTGCTCCAACAGGTACAATATGCGTCTCATTCGTTTGTTTGACAACCTGGATGAACCTGTCAACACAATTAGCCCAACCATGAACATCTTTGTACTTTGTTGGAATCACCACCGGGTATTGTTGAGCTTGTGGACGTATTACCCATCATTGAGTCATCTGGCACCTCTTAGAAATGGTCAATAATGCATTCCAAGCTGGCAGGCGCTCCTCAAATTGGAGGATCTGATTAGGTGGAGTCCAGCTGAAGAATAATACAGGAAAAGCAGGAATTCGTCCTTCGAAGGTGTTATCGAGGTCATTCTCTTCACTTATGCGTATGCTGGACCCAGATGTTATGAGCTTCAGGCATGATCCCTTGGTTGGCATTGGTATATTCTACCTTGCAATCAAGTTCCAAATGCTCAACAGAAGTAGGGTTGTGAAATGGTTGACGGTAATACAACAGCCCATTCTGGAGTTTAATAAATATACTGTCAAGGAGTAGATTCTGATCTTATCCATGCACGAGTCCACTAACTGCGTGTCCCCAGTCCTCTTCAATTTGAGCGCAGAATAGCTGTCCAAAGTTGGGAATTCTGAAATCTTCTGATCCATCTTTGAGTGAGGTTAATGTGATACTTCTCCACACTTGGCAGACATGGATTTCTCTCAAATGATATACCAGCTGTGATACAGGGCGGAAAATGGGCACGTCCTAAATTGTTTGGAGATGTAACAGATGGGCTCTGTGTGTACTTCGCCGTTTATCGGTAGCGGAATGTAGGTTGAAAACTTATGCAGAGTCAATATCGTAGCAGCCTTGGAGTGCAAGATGTGACAGTGTCTACTCCATTTTGTCAAGAGTGGTACACCGGTCATTGTGCTTGAGAATCTGTCGAATGTAGTTGACTTTGTTGCTAGATTGATATGCCTCTTTCACGTTGGCGAGATGTAGCCTTTCCGGAATATCAGTGGTGAAATCGTCACCGGAATCCATTTGCCTCATTGACTCCAATATATGGCTCACAAGATGCATCCTTGGATATCCGAACTGCATTGCGTGCTGTTCAATGGTTTTCCGGAGCGCCTGAATGCCACTTGTCTCCCACCAGGATTTGAACTCAATTAAGCTGATTGAGAATTCCTTCTTGAACCGCTTCAGTTCATTTGAGGTGATGCCATAAATCTCGCTCTCCAGCTGGTTAGTGACCCGCTCAGTATCAGCCAAGTTCCAGGTTGTGGCTTCTGGCTCAGCATTTGATAGGGGGATCTGAAATTGCAGTCGCTTATTGGCGGTCATTTTTGCCACCCTGTTTGCCTCGTCTTCGGCATCAGTTGTCATCATGGCAAGTTCTTCGCGAATTTGCTTCTGGGACCAGTTGCCCTAGTCCCGACTTCTTGCAATAGTGGTTGCTCATGAAGTTAGATTAATTTATCCAAAAGCTTGCCTTTAGCAGGTGTTACTTGGTGGATTTCGCGCTCCAATTATTTGATTGCCTTCTGACGATCAGCATCTGACCAAGCAGTTGCCGCTTGTCGGGCTCAGTGCAGGCGCACCTGAAATTGCCTGCACTTTGTTGTGGATACCTTTTCAGCCCCATACACATGGGCTTCCATTGCAGCACGAATCTTATGAATCTTTTGTTCGCGTAACTGATGGGATTCACTTGCCAACATTTCATCCACATTGGCCTTCACAGACTTCGACATTTTCTGATCTCGAAAAATACCTTTCTTCTGGTAAAATCGCTTCAGTGCATCGTCTAGTGCTTTGAGAGATAGATCCGAGTGATTTTGTTGGCTAACAAGTGGAGAGAATTCACATCATACCTGCACCGCTCCAATTACCATTTCATCGGAGGCGGTTTACGCTGCAGTTTTCCCGTCATCTTTGGAGCACTCAAGAAATGGAGCGCAATTCACTGCCAGTGTTCCGATCATTCCATGGATATCTTTACCTTGCCAGGGGCCGCTTTCCAATGAATCGAACAGTTTAGTGAAGTGCTGGAGGCTGGGATATCGCGGCACAGATATGAATCAATTGTCAAATTGATCCTTGACATTTGCAGCTATCAGGTATTTGAGTAGCCAGTGCAATAAGTCTTTAACCAAACCAAGGAGCAGCTGATGCAATTCATAAGGGTGCCAAAGCCGATAGACATTGCACAGAGAGCATTGGCAGAACTGGTCGCGGATTGGGTTGACACCAAGAGTGTGAAGAGCATCAAGATCTTTGTCCGCCAGCAGATCCAAGTAAATATGCTGGTTTGTTGAGTGGTCGAGTGGTCGAAAAGTTGAATGCCCCATCGGCGCACCTTTACGAATTTCACACATCGAGCATAAGCCATATGAGACTTGAGCAACCATGACTTGTTCCGGATAACCTACGACCCAGGCAGCCAACAGAGGGTGACATTGTCGCTGGAATCCATCAGCACAACCCCATTTCAAGCCAGGGCCATTGATGTCAAGATGCCTAAGTTGAGACAGCACAGTTCCAACTGCGGAATGCCATGCCTCATCAATGTTTTTGGCATCTTTCGGAGGCCATGGGATCAGCCCAACATAAATCCAGGCACGCTTTTAGGTGTGGGGCGGATATCGTTTTAAATATAGCCAATTGTAAGATAAAGCGGCGAGGCATGTTGGCCACCCGAAAAATTGGTTAAGTGAGTCCTGTCGGATGCATATATGACTGGCACAATTGTCGCCCCAGTTGGAAGTTGATCCTGTTTATCCCTCCACCAATCGCCCATGGTCATCTTGCTGTAGATTCGACGACCCTCAGAGTCAGCAAGCTGCACCAGTTCAAAATTGAGGTGCGCCTGAAATGGGAGATGTGCCAAAAGGAACGGGATAGATTTGAAAATATCCCTATAGTATAATGTTCTGAACATATGTGAGTCATCTTCAATCCAAATATCATCGCCAAGCCCAAAATTGAGTTCAGTGAGGAGCTTTTGTAGGCCATCTGCTGATTGGAATGATTCCATTTTGAAGTAGTCCAGTCCACGCCTGAGATGTTGATCTATCCAGGTTTTCATTTGCTGGCTAAATGACTGAGCCTGTTGAAAGTCATGTGCGGACCAAAATGGATTCCATGGATTCCATTGTTCTGAGTACTTTCGATGCTTGTTGTACAATCCAGTTGCTTTGCCATACACTTTCTCCCCCACATTGTCCACCCCAACTACCTGCCAATGAGCCTTTGTCCTGATTCGATCAGGGGTACAGATGAGATCGGGCTGCTGAGGGTCTATTGGTTGTTCGTCAGGAGTATCTTCAGGTGGTGGTGCACCCGGTATGTTATCTATGAGTAGATCATTAATTGACAGCTTGTGGATGGGCATTCAGGTGGACCTACTGTAGTCAAACCATGATGGCTCAGGGTGTTCCCTTCCAGCAGGTGGTAGAATCCCGTTGTGTAATAGCCCTTCATTGATTAATCTTGGGTGATATTGTTGAAAGTGAGCTTCCACTTGGTTCTCGTTGCATAATTTCATTTTGCAGATAAAGTATTTAACATGTTTCCGGCGAGTGTTGACCATATTTGGGAAACCCTCAGTGTTCTGATGAATCTCGATGATGCTTTAGGGGGTATGGTTTGTTGCTGGATCTGAGCCTCAGGGATATTTGTTTGAAAGCGAGCTAACTCAGGTTAGCGTATCACTTTCAAAGCCGCATCACACCCCACCAAATGTAGAGGATGGGTAAAACACAGTCACCTCAAGATCAGTTTTCTTCACAAACTAGGAAAATATCTACAGAAAATCGTTAGCAGAGAAAGCTTCTTTTCGCATCACTGCAATCAACTTTTAATACTCTTCATCAGGTGCTACTACGATAGGCGTTATCCTATACTACATCATTGCGGCATTGAGCAGATTATGTCTACGCTCGAGTCTCAAGCAGCGGATCACATCAGCTCAATACAATGAATATGTAAGTTTCCTAGCAGGCTGTATGCCCGCTCAATTGATCATTGAGAGCTGATAGGCTGGTAGGACATTTTCATCAGGAATGATCCTTGACCGCTGGGTGGATTCTGAGGAGGCGATGAAGTTTGCACAAGGAGCTCAACTGGAAGCAATCACTGTGGCTGCTCGACTAACAGGCCTTAAATTGAATGAAGTAGTAGGTCGTCCACACACAGTTTGAGTGTAAAATGCCTAGTCATACTAACTTTCCAACTGGATATAGTTCTTGTTGGGTTCCTGGAGATATCATGTCGAATTTCTTGTATGACATTTACAGTCATGAACCAAACAACGGTGAGCTTCTATCCAAGTTCCTAGTATCTGAATTCGAGCATGGAACGAAGAAAGGCAGGATGTGTGTGATTGTGATTTGTTTTTCTCGGTCGGGTTTGATGGATCAAAGGTGCAGTGAAACACCGCAGTTCGTGACAAATGAGATCGATATAAGAGGCCTTCATTCCGCCGAAGGTCACTGCTACCTTCAATAATCTCAACTATACTCTGCCTCATTCGAAATCACTCATTGAATTGATACTTTGTTTGCCGCCATCCTTTGTTCGCATACAATGTCGACGAATAGATCTCCACCGAAGACAACCAATATTTCTCCCCCGGGTGGCCTGTTTGGCTCACAACAACGCCCAGATGACAACGTGGGAGCATCAGATACTACTGCTGGAAATACACAGAGCAAAGACACACAATTCGGGCAACCCACGCATCGATATCCTCCACCACCAGAGTATTGTTACCCGCCTTCCCAGCCACCCTTTCCAGACCCTCCCCAGTTCTACCACCATGCCCCATTTAACATGACACCAAGCTCGCAACCAAGCTCTGGTGGTTCAAACCAAGAATATCCGAGTTATGGGCCACTGTGGCAACAATACGGCTTCCCCCGAGGAGGATATGGTGGACCTCAGATGTTGCCGCCTCAGCAATTCACTGGACAGGGGCCGTCATCTCCAGGCGTACCTCGAGTGCCTCCAGCACTGGCTGGCAACATTCCAGTGAATCGGCCGACAGCATCAAGCTCCACTCCATACGGATAAATTTGTGGCGCACCTGGGAGACCTCCCATTGGCCTCCCAAACAAACAATTTCAGCAGGCTGCAGAACCGCGCAGGACAGATGTTGCAGGAATTGTGGATTTGCCCACATTGCCAGAGATTCCTTATGACGAATTCAATGCAGATGCTGAGAGCGATGATTCATCAGACTTGGGAGTGGCCGAAGGCAAAGCAGCAATCAGCTTGACGCAAACAGAATTCTCCTTGAAGCAATTTGCCAAAAGGATGGGGCAGCCTAACCTTAGTACGTTCAACTAGTGGAAGGAAGTATGGGCGACTGGGATTCTCGAGAAGAAGTATCGGTCCATTATCCTGGGACACAACCGTTTGAAACAGATGCGGGATGGTCTGCAGCATGAGGAGACGGCGGTCGCAGATTATTTGGAGACTTTAGAAACCAGGCTGCATTTCGAAAATTTCGATAATGCGGAATGGATTCGGTGAGAGTGGGAGGAGATGTTTTTGAGGAAATGTGCAGGTGAGGTTCGGGAGGCAAGGAAGAAGTGACAGCGAGGCAACAAGCGACTGGCAACGGATTCCGGTGAGCGCGGGGGCAAAAAACCGGTAGGTACAATCCCAGAGTTGTCATAGACAACTTTCATGGTTGTAATTTGTCGAGTGCCGAACGGCAATAATGACCAGACTTCCAGCAATCAATTTCGAGCTTTGTACACAGATGTGAGGCACTGGGTGCAGCTGATTGATTTCACCGAAAGAAATTGTTCCCAGGAAGAACCATACTGTATGACGGCAATATACAAATTCAACTTGATGCAGGAAGAATTGGATGAGGAGTATATGGGATTATACGTACCCGGGCAAATCATGAATGACCTTCTATATGGTCAAATATCATACAACAGTTCCATTTCAAATGCCTTCAAGTTGAAACTGGGACACAATGTAATCCTGTTTTTGGTAGACATGAAGGCAGCGACAGGGAAGGATATTGCGGAGCATCTAATGAGACCGGCCAAGGTAATCCCCGCTAGCCTTGTTACAGTTGGTGATTCCCACTGCTACTCAGTATACTTAGACATCGGAGGGATCCAATGAACATGAGGGAGTGGTGGATGAGGAGGCAGGTGGGAAAGAGATTGATAGTATTAATGTAAGTTCAGATTGAGTGAATAGAATTGATTATATTCCACATGGAATTGGGTCCAAATGCTTGTCTGTGAAATACCCAACATCGCAATGAATTTCAGGAGCGCCGGGGTATGAGCCCGTCTTCCCAACATACCTCTGACTAATTGAAATAGATCATGGAGGACGAAATGAAGCCCGACCAAGGTGCAAGAGAGGTTCAGGAGCAAGTGGAGAATGGTGAGGAGGTTCTCGATCCAGATAATACCAGTTCAGTATTGAGCACTGTTCTCAACCAAATCAACAATGAATTTGAACACGAGTGTCTTGATGAGGCGGTCAGGCTGCTGAATGCCCATCCAATTCGCCAATCACCAGATGACCATGTTCCAGGCCACAAGTATCCAATTCCACGCCTGCCTGGAACTAAGTTTCTGGCGCACCAGGTTTGGGACATCTGGTTCATCGTGAGGAGATGGGTTTGGGATTCTGATATGCCAGGAGTACTGGTGGCGGATGAAATGGGTCTTGGGAAGACTTTCACCTCGGTTGTAGTGGCAATGCTTTGCAAATTGGTGACTGAGAAAGTTGTAATGGGGTTGCCACTGTCCATTTTATGGGGGAATACCCATGAAGAGTGGGTGATGTTGGCAGACAATGACTGTCCTGGCATTGTCGGTGAAGAGCTGGAGTGGTATCCGCTCCAGAATTGAATTCTGTGACCCACCGCCTGTTGGAGATCCAGATAACACCGCCTCATGGGCATCCAGCACTTATATTGGCCCATGAACCTATATTGGTGGTCACAATGCCCTGAGTTACAGAGACATTCAAGACTGTTATCGAAGAGATAACACATGGAACCGATTTCAAACTAGTCAACTTGTTGCTTGCCAAAGATGTGAATCTCACCCAGGAGGATCTGAACAGCAGTATTGATTAACCGGATAACCGATGGAATATCCACCTTGTGTCATATGATACCTTACTATCCAGAGCAAAACCATCAAGCAATGGCCGATTATCACACTGCGCGTGGAGTCTCGGGATTTTTGATGAGTCTCATCGGTACTAGACGAAAAATAGAGTGGGCTGGAGATTTGCGACAAATGCAAGAATTGGATTCAAACCTCAAGTCACTGCAATGCAGGAATTCCATTCACTCTATGACTGGTGTCATCAGACAATGTGGCTGTTTTCAGGTGCGCCTGAAGATCCAGAGGATGAGATAGTGATGGAAATGCATGAGGCCGATGCACTGTATTCCGCGGTGAAGAGTCTGATGCATGCCATCCGGACTGAGGACCAGGACGCTCGACAGGACGCGGCACACTGGATGATCCAAAAAGCAACGCCCTGAACGATAAGGGGGTGGTCAGAATCGAAACTGGCAAATGGGAAACCACTTGTTCGGATACCAATTGAGAATGCACACCTCCTTGATCTCGAATAGAATGAGGATGAGGAAGCTATACTAACGACCCTTGTGGAGAGATACACTTCACGGGGTGCCTCAGGAGGATGGAGGGTTCATGCATGGCAGCTGGCATGTTGACCATTGGTATTGGGAGACACCTAGGATCGGAATGACATTTCAGGACAATGGTACAATGAATGGCCACTCGATACTTGGGTGGATTCTCCGATTTCCCGATTGCTGAGAGAGAGATTTCTGCCAATGCTGGTTAATGAATCTGCGGAGTATCCCGAGCCTGACGAAGACGACGCATCAATTAGGCTCTCCTGCACGAACCTGAAAGTCTTAAAAGCACCTTGCCTCATGCACATCCTCCTCAAAAGGCGGTCCAATTTTGTCCTCTGCAAGGCCATGGCGGTCATTTGAAGTGGTGGTTCACATAGCGTTTTGCGGATAATATGGATATTTTCTACATGTTTGCGGAAATGGGCAACGATGAACACACATAAATGCAACCTAAATTCCAAGATTCGCCAAATCCCTCTGTGTTTGTAACTACACCCAAAGTGGGTGGGACAGGCCTCAAGCTCACAGCAGCAAACCATGCGGTAATAACTCAGAAGTTCTGGGTATTGAATGAGCAGAGGCAGGCATATGCACAGGTTGTCCGACTGGGGCAAAACAGAGTTCCACACACATGGCTATTGAACACTGGACCCAATGGTTATGATTACAGAGCAAGGTATCTCCACCAGCTCTTTGGAGTGCCTCAAATGAGAGTCCTGCATTGTCTGATGAACTGACCCAGGATTACGATGACGATGATATACCGCATTCTGGAGTGTTGGCAGGAACATACGAAGCAGCTTACGGAGCATGGAGACTTCCTGCTGTCAGATGGTGATGATGAATGATAATCATCAGCGCAGTGAAATCAAGGTACGTCTCTTTAAACATTCAACCAACACAATCTCACTAACTGATGCAAAATAGGCAAATGGTATGGGGAATAAGGCGCAATTGAGGAGTCCAGGAGTATTGGTTAGAATTCGATTCCATTTCGTGTTAGATGATTATAGTGATGAATATGAGATGATGGCAATGGTAAACTGAGATCTGGCAAACTGAATCATAGCCTCATTTGGATGAACCAATATGTGATGAAAAGCAGGTGGGCCAGTTCAATGGTGGACTAAGTGAAATTCCGCAGTGCCGAATATTTCACTGTGTGAGAATATGTCGAGCTTTAGTCTCTGCCAATCTTCATCTTATATTGTCCGTGTGGAATTTCGATGCTGAAATCTGCCAACGAGATCCATGTGATCAGGTGTGCCTGAACTTCCAACTTTGATTACAATTATGTGTTGCTTGTATATTTCAGGCGCACCGGATACTAGAGTACCGAAAGAATTCGGGATATTCACTGAATCATCAATGTTGAATTATTCATAGTCGATTTCGCAAGAGAATCGCTGTCAACTTCTCGACCCTCCTGAGACAGATGCAGTGCAGTATATATCTAATCATCTATGGATAGAAAGACTGTCTGAGAGATATCCAGTTGATGAATCGTATCCTGAGACATGGCTCGCATATCTCAGACTTACCCGAAGAATACAGCCGAGTAATTCCTCACTCAGGAATGAAGTTCAGGCACACCTCAACTCCACTCTCCTGTCGAGGTTGATGGTCTCAGATTTGACACCACACCCATATTCTATTAACCAGCCAATGTTGACAAGCCGCTACTCATTATTACCCTATGATCCCACTACAAGATATGATCCCCCTGCAGGCAGGCCTCTAAACCGTGTATACCAACCTCGCATTACCGTTGCACGATTCATTTTGCTCCATCCCAAGCATATATTCTCCTTCCTGAATCCTTTGAATCTGAGGCTGCCAGCAAACACAGAGTGTCAACTTTCAGACACTAAACTTTTAGGCGCAGGCGCGGCTGATCCCGCTCGGCCAAAGTGAACATCTAAATCTATGCCTGATTGGTATGTGAGGGCCGCTGTTTGAATACCATAACTGTCACGCTCCGTGTCAATCTATCCTCTGCAGGATGGTGTCTACCACATGCTTGCCGGAGATGCACAGCCCTAGGCGATAAGTAACGACACTGAACTGGATATTGACTAGGAAGTGTGATCGGACCTTGCATTTCCAAGATTCTCAAATAGCTTCTGTCATTCGGGCTCCATAATCGAGCTGCTGCTTGAGAGTGTGAATCTTGAAAGACAGGTTCTGCTCAGCGATTCTGCAGATGACCGGCAAATCCCGCTCACTTGTATACCACACTCTGTCGAATAGACTTAAATTCACAACGCTTCCAATGCAGACATAACTACATTTTGACTAACTTGTATGGTTGGGCCGCCAAAAACTCGTATCTTAATATATATTATAAACCAATTTCCATCAAGACAGCTCGAAGAGATAGAATCTGAATGCCAGACTCAGCTCAACGGCGAAATTGGTGATCTGCAAGCTCTCGCCCACCGCATATCTTGAACACCTGAAGTTCGTGACAAATCATAAACAGACGAAAGCTGATATATGCCAATGTCCAATCCCAAGAATGCATGAAGAACAAATTGTTATGAAAGCTGGAGTTAAGAAAGGGCAGTTTCTGAGAGTACAAGTAACTGTCAAAGTAAGGTGAGCCTACAATCCCAGCCATTACATTAGATTGGATCCTGCATGCCGATTCAATGCTTGCTGCACCTCAATTGGCCGGAACTGCATGCTGTTATTGGTCTTTCCGCTGTCAGATGAAGCCTCATGTCGCATTCATCTCATTCTTACAAGATATTATGTGCAACATCTTAATGTGAGTGACGATATATGACGCATTTGCTAGCAATCTTGGCATTGACGACAACTGGAATCGATTAGATTACCCCTCAATCTTCATTGTACTTTTACCCTTCTTCCTCTATGTTGGTTCTCACCTTTGTAAACCCAAATCCTCCGTCTGCTCTTACAATGACTGCATTTATAGTGAGATTCAGCAGACTCAAGACCGCTGAAAGTGAAGTTCTGTACACGACATTGCCTAATTGACTGCTAACTTTGCTGCAGAATCTTGAAACAACAGAATATCATGAAAGTAGGGTGTCCTTCCAACTGGTATACTGCATTCGGAGATTCATATTTATCCACTATCTGCAACAAGCTCAGTCTCAACCCATGTAACTTCAACTGTTGCCACTCACCAAGGTCCCTACTCTATCCTCTGTTCAAGACCTGCAAGATTCTTCAACACACCGACGATACTGTGCCAGATGGTAACCACTCAGATGCTAGAACTAGAGGCGTGATGAACTACCTTCAGTGGAGTCATATGCAGGGGCAATCATGATCAACCCATTTCTCAGTTTCCCCTGCCCGGTCCCGAGGGGTAGTTAGCGATACAACCATCTTACTGTATCGAGTTCTTCAGGTGTGTCTGGTTCAATTCTATGTATGTTGGCTTGAACCAACCTCCAATTCTAGCATCAATAGTGTACTTGGATATGAGTGCTAACATGTGGGAACTGGGCGCATGAAGAACCAATCTAATCCGGTGCACCTGATGCTTCCAAAATCGCAACCCAGAACTAGCATCAGCAATATATATATGAACTGCCGACATGTGTTCTGGACTCGTTCCAGGCACCCCTCCAATTGCATCCTGGTCGACTGCATGTAACTTTGTTGGCCTATTATCCTGTTATTCCATTAAAGTTCGTATTATATTTACCCTTATATACTTCTCTCTACATTCCCAACTTCACGTCATCAAACATAGAACCTACGGCTAGCCAGGTGAGGAATCACTATTCATAGAAGAATCAAGAAGCACACCTTGAGAGAGCACTTGCATGTGCATTGCAGATGACAGCCAATGTTCCTTGCCAATCAAATGTTTGAACTTCTTACCCAGCTTTTGAGTATAGTGTTGGAGATAGTTAATCTCCGGGCTATAATTCTGATAAAGCAGGATGATGACGATACCGATCAGGAGATCAGCAATGACAAAAGTGACGACCCTGGAGTGTCCACTGTATCATTCTATATCGAAGAAGATGATATGGACATCCGGCAGGAGGTCCTACATGTAGACTAGGCGCGCCGTGATAAAACAATATGAACTACACAGGTTCTGCTGTCGATGAAACGGAGCCGTGCTGATACCGTCATTGCCCGCTCTCCACTTCCAAATCTACGACATCCAGTTGGCGCTATAGCACGACCATTGCTAAAACGCAAAAAGTCAGCCATTAACATATCATGCGAGTCTGATGTTGTACAGGCGCTCCCGCTTACCATGGCCGGTGGAGACAACAATGTTCCTCAACCAAAGGCTGGTGGAGATCTCAAGGTTCCTCAACACAAAAAGGCAACTTTTGAGTTAGCGAAACGGTTCATGGAGGCAATCGTATTCACAAAGACTCCCTGGCCAATCATTTCAGATGGGAAGTACTGGATGGTTCACAATGCATCGAAACTAGCCATTGAAGCCCAGGATCATCAGCAGGCATTAGCCGGTACTGCTGTAGATACTCCATCTGCGTGTCGATTGCCCGGTGGCCCATCTGTTAAACATGATCCGCAAACTCGAGAAGCTGTAAGTGTATATTCTGTTTTCCGCTCCTTGATTGGACTTATGATGATACTAAACCCCCCAAATATACATAGTCAAAACTAAGGATTGGTACCATTTGAGGGCATTTGGCAGATGGAGCTCGTCGAACTATTGTCCGTAGTTACCAGTTGGATTTTGGATCAGAGACTGAGCTTCGAATCTTAATCAAGGAGCTCCTGTTTGAGGATGCGTATCTCCCGAAGATCATCGATGACAAGAAGTCCTGGTTCACGCGGATGGAAGTGCTTGACTTAATGTACCATCAGTTGTTCTTCACCGCCCATAGCTTAGGGCAACAACCGACCACATCTCAGTTCTTTCAACCTCTAACACCGCAGATAATAGCGCTTGCCGCTGCAGCTATTCATTGTGCATTGTCTGAGTATGCCACTGGAAAGAAGGTTACAGTTAGGTTTTCTCAAGACAAATATCAAGGTGAGTTTTGCCCTTCCACGGTGATACATTGCATTACTGCAGAAGACATTGCACACATCAAATTCAAATTCCATATTGTGGGGCTGATTCATACCCACTCCCCAATGGTGCTCTCCGCCATGATAGGTGCTCCTCAATCCCCGTCAGCACTCCTCAATCCCCTCGGCACTCTTCAGTCTGGATTGGTGCTTCGATATTTCATTCAGCTCTCATTACTGCTGTTTCTGTCCATGCTCCTCCCCTAGGATGGGCGCTCCTCAATCCCCTCCTCAACCTCGATTAGGAGCGCCTCTATTTCATGCCCGAAACTTCACCTCCCTCACCGTTCGGCGCTGCTTACCCTGGATGGGCTGCTCCCCTGCATTGGTGCTTTTCAATCCCCCATCGGCGCTCCTTGGCCTGGATTTGCGCCCCGCAATATCATTCTGTACTCCTCCATCACCATCCGCACTCCCTTTGTCCACCTCGCACACCACATCAGGCACTCCTTCTTTTCTTGTGGCGGACCTCTTTTTCCTCCGAATTCATCACATTGCCTTTCAATCTCCATTGTGATTCACCACAGCCTAAGCACAATTCCAAACCTTTTGGATATCACAAATTGAGCCAAACGACAATGGAATTCAATTTGACCCATTCGCCCGGCCCAAATCATTCGGAAATATAAGGCGTGCCTCCAGCTTCTTTGCACAGCTGCTGAATTGTGTGTTGCTGCATTTGTCGGCCATGATGAGGTGGGAGATTCAGTGGAAGACATCAAGTCTATATTCGATTGATATCATTCCGATCGCTTAGTCGGATTATTGTTTCGGTTACACCTACTGTCATTTTTGAATCACATGCGATTTTCTTTGGTTCCTCCTTAATATAGCGATGCAAACAATAGAATGTTGATGAGATGCTGGGTACTATAGTATGATTTAGAAGTTGATAATGAACAATAATCTATGCATCATATGAGGAGGGTATTCATATTGCTCATGTACATCCGGAGAATCTCAGATAATGCCTGCAGTCCTTCGAATGAATATCCGTCAGAACCTGGCATCTCTCAGAGGTAGTTTGGGATTCCTGCATTGGTTGGGTGACAGTCCCAGGTGCTCCCAAACTATTTACAACCGCTCCCATGGGGTTCCAGTACCAGTCATCAGAGATCCCAGTCACTCTGAAGGCCGGCCGGAATGCCCTCCTAGGGTCTGATACTCTCCTGAAATTGACGCTTCTACGTTTACACTCCACATCCTCTCACACACTCCTGGAGGCTTCTAGCGACTAAAATATATTTTGCTGATGAAAATACACTCTCAATCTTTGCCAACTTTTGGTCTCACTTGCTCTGTCCGAGATTTCCTGGATCCACGTGATTGCGTGGATCATCAACACAGGGTTGTGTCATATCCTCTCACCCAATTCCTGTGCTCCTACAACCAGAACCGCTCTGTCTCATGAATTCCGTTTGGATGTTGCGAGAGGTGCGGCAGGATTGGTGATGGTGGGCTCTGTGCCTTCTAGCTCCATCATTTCACCACAACAGCTTCCAAGTGGTGCATCTCAAAGTTCTCTCAATGGGCGTGTCCAGGTGCTCCACCCATTATGCTCGAGTACCATTTGCGGCCAGATCGACCTGATGTATAGAAATAGAGAGACATAAATAATTCATGCCATATTATAATGTAGCGAATCTTGTGACTGTAACAAGATGAATATGATCACACGAAGTGCGTTGTGGTTACGTTGGACCCACTGCTGTGAGAATATGGCACCGAGTCTCCCGCGGAGCTGTGCAGCAGTCTTAGCTTCTCTTGAAGTCTCCCGCAGATCTGCGCAGAGGTCTCAGGAGCTCTAATCTTTGACTATTCTATAAGTCAAATGTCGGAGCATCCTGAATGCACCTCCATAACTGCAAGTGCTTTCAGGAGCACCTGAGACTGCTCTTGCAGAGTCTCAGAGCACTTTGCTTAGCTCCAGGGGGGTCTGGGAGCAGCTAGAAGTACTTAGAAGCACTGGTGAGGTCGCCCGGAGTGTCTAGGAGGATTGCGTGTCGCTTCCGGAACGATTGACATTTTGTTGTTGTATGTTTTTTTTTTTGATGTACTGGCCGTCTTTGTGCTCAAAATATGTAGACAAATGCTCCCTGACCCATCCTGGAAATGAGCGTCAATGGAGTGTCAACGATTCTAGGTCTTGCATCCTGGATAATCAGAGTGGGCATTGGATGCAGATGGTCATAACAGATGCATTGGCCTCCAGTATAGGCAAAGGCAGATGTGACACGCTCCCTGCCCCATCTTGAAAATCAGCGTCAAATGAGTGACAACGATTTAAGGTCTCGCAGCTTGGGTAAACTAAGTGGCGCATGATTGCAAACCTCTATTCAGGAGGAATTGGCAGCCCCTCAAGACAGATAGGCAAGCGATGTTCCCACGACAGCCTCCCGGACAGTAACGACCAAATTCATTCGGAATCATGCAAAGAAGAGTTCATGCCGGTTTTAGCATCGAAAAACGGTCCGAACATTGTATTTAAACAATAACCGATGGATCGTGCATTGATTTCCCTTGATGAAAGGCCAAAGATCGTTGATGCTCCGTTGACGCCCATTGTCATCATGGCGCAGGGAACGTGGCTGTATCTCTTTTCCCAATAAAGGCGGCCAATACTTTGATTATGCGTAGTAACGAGCAAATCGCGTCTGAATTACCTGACTTCCAAGACCAATAATGGTTGATGCTCTGTTGACGCTCATATTCAGAATGGGGCAGGGAGCACATGGCTCTCTCTTTTCCCTATAAAGCCAGCCAATACCACATTTATGAATGGCCGCAACCAATCGCCACGCAGATTACCAATGATGCAAGACTAGATATCATTGACGCTCCGTTGACGCTCATATTCAGAATCGGGCAGGGAGTGTGTGGCTCTCTGCTTTCCATAACAAGCCACCCAATACAACATTTATAAATGGCCGCAACCGATCGCCACGCAGATTACCAATGATGCAAGACCAACAATATCTGATGCTCCGTTGACGCTCATGTTCAGAATGGGGCAGGGAGTAAGTGGCTCTCTGTTTTGCCTAAAATAACAGCCAATACCACATGTATGAATGGCCGCAACCTATCGGCACACAGATTACCAATGATGCAAGACCAAAAATCCGTGATGCTTTGTTGACGCTCATGTTGCCTTGGGCGTATCAGCAATATGCTATCATTGAATTTGGCCTAATATGTCATTAATGGTGTTTTGGCAGCCTTTGTACCATCTTCATGTACTTTCTCCTTCATCAATACATTGTTCTTTAATAATACATATAAATATATCCTTTAAAATATACTTTAAAGTGTCCGCTAATTGTAGATAATAATACACTCTGAAATCCCGTTCCATTCGATCAATGCTCATCTTCACTGTCAGGTTCGCTCAATAGGCTGCTGTCGTCTGCAAAATCGATGTCAGCTAGATTACCACGCAGCAGATAGTGTACTAACCAGTGGATGTTCCTTTATCACCCAGCAAATCTGGATTACAATCTTTATCACGCTTGCGATCTTTGGCATATGCATCAAAATTGAGAAATTGAGCACTGGGAACAGGAGACTGTATATACACATATCTGGGTGGCTGACCTTCGATTTCGGATATGTGCGTGGCCTCATTGTTACTGTGTGGAACAGGTGGTGTTTTGGGTGGATGTGGCATCTGGTCTGGTGTTGGCTGTCTGAGTCGCTCTGGTGGAGGTGCACCCGTGCCTTTGCGTCTCCAGCGTGTCTGGGGATTCTGTGCTGTGCGACTTTGGCAAGGAAGGCAGCCGTCCATCTGATTTTCCCGAAGCATGGCCGGGTGTCGTTCCAACGCAGCCTTTATATTTTTATGGCAAGCCAACTCAACTCCCCGCTTCTTCTCTTTTCAGACTTCCGCCCAAGGTCGCTTGATTACTAATTGAGTCTCCTCTATTGTGGTGCACAAAAACCCTCCTTTGGCCATTTTGGCGATATTCAAGGCTAGGTGCCTGTCAGACTGTTCTAGCTGTACCCGACCTCCTCGCCTTGCCATAGTTGCCGACCTGTTGAAAACCTACAAGAAATCAGTTGGTGCATCTACATATTAGATTCGGCTATTACCTGAAGCATATACGCTTCCGTAGCATCCTCTAAAGTGGTTGAAGCCTGTTCAGTCCACTCTCGGGGATTCTGATCACTGGATTCGTCCGCAATACTCCCAGAGCTGACAACATCATGATGTTCGATCTCGTGGACTGTGCGGACAAATGTCTTGGTCCACCATGGAAGTTTCCCATTACAGGCGGCTATAAATTGGTCACGCAACTCTCTAGGTACTCTAGTTGCATGTTATATCATTAGTTGATGGTCGAGTACCTCGATAGGACCACACTTCAATCCAGTTGCATGCTGCTTCTTATTCTTGCTGCTTCCAGTTTCACGGACAATCTTTAACTGTGCGTCCAGGGTCACATTTTTGGTGGCTGCATTTGCAGCGTCGCGGTGAACTGAGTGGTGTATGCATTGTAGTTGGGTTCCAGCGGGTGGCGTATTGGATGAAGCACCCATCATTCTGCTCGATTCTGTTCCACACTCACCTTGCAGAGGTGTTTGTTGAGCCATGATTTGCTGCTGTGGAAGTGAAGAGATGATGATAACCAGTTGAAGTGGGAATTCCTGAGGAAGAAGATAACGAAAAGACGTGGGAAGTCCTGAGGAATATATAGTTAGCTTCAAGTTAAAATGGCATGTGTAACAGCCAACTTGCTCATTTCACACAAGATGAATCCTGTTGCGCATAGCTGCCCGTTGCACCGGGTGCCAACCGCCCTGCGATTTGCAACACGTTGGTCTGATCTGGCGTGTTAGTATACACGGATAAATCATGGTGAACGACTGCAGAGATCTCCTCTGTCTGCGATAAAATTGGTACATTCTGGGACGGAAAGGACGTCTGCTGATGTTTGTCTGAAGAAATCCCTGGGTTCTTACATGCAACAGACGCTAAACATCATGTCATGATGTACAGTTAGCATTGCTATTCCCAATGTAGTGACAGTCAAAACGCAGATTTTGCTTTGATCAAGTCAATTCAGTGTACCAACCTCGACATAATAGATGCAGCTTGCCTCTATGTGGTCCATATCTTGCAACATCCAACCTCTCGTCCATCAACAAAGTCAACACAGAATTCAATGGTCCATACTCCGAAAAAGAACCTTTCGCCACTACCAGCTGGCAAATACAGCAACTCGACAAAGCGCTCCACATGACGACATCATCAAGCGAATAACGGCAAGAGCAGATTGGAAGCAGAGCTTGTCTGTGCACTTGGAGCGTTGTGCAGCTTGCGATCGAAAAGAGGTTTGCGGCAGGGAATCAACGAGAAAATCACTTCTTATGCAACGATGAGAAGGCGAAATGGATCGAGGATTAAGTGGAAACAGAGACCGCTGTGGCAAGAAATTGAGTTGAAGACGCAGAGACAGCAATTCAACTGGTGCAAGACGAGATGAGAAATGGTAAAAAGGCGGGATTGACAACTACCAAGCCTGAAACAACATATGAGGAGCTGTCAAACGCCATCAGAGATTGTCTGAGTGATCTTGCAAGTTCCGACGATGAGGAGGATGGGAATGATGAGGACGATGATGAAGATGATCCTGTGGGGGGTAAGCTTGCCAAAGATGACGAACCCGGCTGGGTGATGGGCACAATCTCTCAGACGGTACAGAATCGCATGGAGCGTTTTCGGCAGTAGCAGATGAAGCTTGACGAATTGATGCAACCACACGGGAGAGACGCGGCCGACTACTTCTGTAGAAGGGATAAGATGTCTGGGACGACTGAATGGAAGGTTCCGGCTGTTTTTCAACCTCAAACGGTAGATGATGTAGCGTCATCAGCGCCGCTGACATTTGGTGATCCTATGGAGACTCCTGATAACGTCCCCGGAGAATTGCAAATGCGACAAGTGACATCTCGACCAGGGAGTAGTCATATGAGGCTATGTTCGCGGAAACCGCAGACACACAAACACATCAAAGCATGTTGAACCCGTAAGCTTTCACCCCTGCATATCGTATCCCAAGCTAATTACCATATAGAAAGGGGATTCCGACAAAGACTTGGTGATGGCTCCTGCGTCGCAAGAGGAATGAATAGCCAAATTGGCATTCGTGACGACGTATCAATTTGAAATGAAATACCAGTACTTATTTTGCTATGTGTCAGCTTTTACTTGATTTCAGCGACCAAATTCTGAGATATGATAATTCATCTATGCATGTGCAAGGGTCAGATAGGCCATGCTAATGTTCTAGACTTCAAATCTCATTGACTGACGACCAATGAACGTGATATTGTCCTGCCCACTGTGGGTATGTCAGACAACTAAAACTAAATTACAGACGAAACTCACTAACACAATATAAGTCAGTGATGTCATACGAGTCATAGATGCAGAGGTCAAAATGCAATCCCAAGTGGAATGAATGACGACCGTCATGCTGCATATAGTCATGCGTTCAACTACATAACTCTCTGCACAGCACTAGTGCACATGGTCACGATGTTGAAAATTGCTTATGGTAGGTTACGGGAATCGCAGAGAATGAGCTGGATGAGAAAAGCTGAGGAAGTCGGGCTAAATATATCAAACACTAGTGTATGGATGTATATGCGGATAATTGCCAGCAAAAAGTGGTGGAACGGGATTGGCCAACGTCATTTCTCACTCAGATAACGTGTCTAGTGGTGGATCAGAACTCGAGAGGCTTGGAAGCATTTGGATGCAAATGTTTATACACAGAAACGATTCATTGGCTGCCAATAACGACTATATGCATTTTTACATACAATTGTTGAGCATCCACTGACTGTTTGTATGTCATTGAGTTGAGCATCAATGGAGCGTCAACGATTATTGTACTTACATTTTCGGCAAACAAACGGCTGCATAGTCACATCCTTCCAAAGTGATTGTATTGGCGGTTTTTATAGGTAAAAAGGATGGTGACATGCTCGTTGACCCATCCTCAAAATGAGCGTCAACAATGTGTCAATGATTTTTTGTCTTGTGAGACTGGTATTCAAACAAAAGTCACGGTTGCTGTGACACATAATCAAAGTATCGGCCGCCTTTAAGGTGAAAAATGCTAGAGTCAACGTTGCTACTATCTCTTGAAAATGAGCATCAACGGAGCGTCAACGATTTTTGTTCTTGCCTCTCTGATAATCAAACAGCTGTGCGACAACATTGAGCTATAATCGAAGTGTTGGCTACTGTTATGGGTAAACACAGCAGCAACAATATCGCTACCACCTCCTAAAAATGAACGTCAAGGATTTTTGGCCTTGCATCATGGACACTCCTTGCGCTGTGCATTGGCATCAACCCATATTCAAAGCATTGGCCGCCTCTATGGGCAAAACTGCTAGTGAAGATATCGCTACCACGTCCTAGAAATGAGTGTCAATGGAGCGTCAGCAATTGTTGGTCGTGCATCTTAGACAATCTAAGGGCTATGGAACGGTGTGAACCCATAATCCACTCATCGGCTGCCGTGATGGGTAAAAATGCTAGTGATGATATCGCAACCACCTCCTAAAAATGATCATCAACTGAGCGTCAACAAATTTTGGTCTTTCAACATGGGCACTGAAAGTGCTGTGTATCGCTGTTGACCCATAATCAATGCATCGGCTGCCTGTATGGGCCACAATGCTAGTGACGATATCACTACAATGTCCTACAAATGAGCTTCAACAGAGCGTCAATGATTTTTGTTCATGCATGGTGGATAATCCAAGGCCAATGGAATGACGTTATTCCATAATCAACTTATCAGGTACCTTTATGAGCAAAAATTCTAGTGACAAAATCGCGACCACCTCCTACAATTGAGCGCCCACGGAGTGTTAACAGTTCTCATGGGGGCTCAGAAAGCTACACAGCAATGAACTGCATCACATTGTTACCGAATTGAGTTTTACGTAGTCAGTCTTTTCAATATATCCTTGTATACAACTTCAGAAATCTGCATGCAATGTCTCACAGATCTGATTGTTTTGCTTCATGCTGTAGAGTCAACATTTAAGAACCCACAGTCTGCTTTACTGTATCGTTACTTTCGGTAGTCTTTCAAGTCAGATTACCCAGCATTCTAATTGCTACTGCCATGTCAGATTGAAAATCTTTGAACAACTCATTGTTTGCAGTGATGATCTCTTCCAAAAATAAACTTGTCTTTATTCGTGATTTGAGTGACCTTACTTTCAAAATCATCTTCGATGCTTGGTGGACTTCAATGAATGTAGGCTAGAACCGGCCTATTGCTTGGAATAATTCTAGACATGCGCCTTCGTGGCAAATCTATTTACACTGTGGACATGAGGAGACAGGCGGCCCCTGCATGATATGTATCTTTTGTCATCAAGTTCTTCGCCATCCATCAGAATATGGGACCAGCTCAATGGGGAAACCCTTGCTGGCAAAGCTCACATCGCAAGTTCAATGGAATTAGAAGAGTCAGAGGTTACTGAATTGACTACTTTGACAGTTGATGAAACAGCTTTGGCCATCCTGAAGAGGCAAGGAAGTCGAGGAATCACAATGGCAAGTTCACAGAGGTTGATCATATTTGACATCCAGGTTGATCCATATTTACCAAAATGACAGACAAAACATTCCAAACTGGCAGATAAGGACTTTGAAACTTCTGAATTTCACCAAGACACGTGGAATCACTACCTCATGTTAGGATAAGTTTCGGCTTATATTCCATGGAACGCTATAACAAACCTAGAGCTGAGATGGTCATATGAAGCATTACGCGATGACCTAGTGCGGCCATCCGCTATGACCCTTAGCAACATTTACTGGAGGGAATATGCACTGACCGTGGATGCAATTAAGAAACAATTGCCGTCACGAATTAAAGTTAGTTTAGCTTTGGACGAATGGATTTCACCAAACAAACTAGCCCTAACCTCAGGTATTGCTTACAATAAGGATCGAAATTGGGCATTGTGTGAAGTTCAACTCGTGTCCGATGAGGTTGATCGCCAGTGCTTTTCTCATTTCGAAAGCTAATTCAGGATGATATGTCAAGGGCCAACATACTGGAGCTACGCGAGCCGTCCATTTGAAGGAAGTGCTTGATCATTTTGAGATTACCGACAGCCGTTAGCTCGGTATTACGAGCGATAATGCTTCCTCACATTACTCGATGACACGTGAGCTGCAATCAACACTGGAGGCCTCTGCAATCCAGTGGTCTGCTTCGAAGAACCACATACCATGCATGGCACGCGTCAGACAGCTGGCATTTGGTGTATTCATGAGCAGTCTCCGTGTAAAAGGCTGCAACAAGTCTTGGGAAGCCCATGAGCGCGATCAGCATTTCTGAAGGAATGAAAGCATAGACATTGGGAAAAGTCAAAGACTTCGAAAAGAGGGAAACGCTAGAATCACTAAGGTGTCGGCCATCAAACCAGGATTATCAAAGATAATAGAGAGAGTACGTATTTCATAATATTGGGAAAGTCCTAAAATAGACCTTCATATAGCAGAAAATGCTTGCTGTATTGATTACGCAGACACCTGGTCATCGAAATGAGTTCATTGAGTGTCAAAAAGCAAAAGTTTGCATCGCAGTACTACCGATTGTGGATGTGAAGACACATTGGAACCCAACGCTGCGGTTGCTTGAGCGCACCTACCGATTACAAGAATTCACATGTGAGTAGCTTCAAAATCCAACATACACTAATTACCGGCCAGTTTTCACAACTCAAGATGACTGTACCATTGTGAAGTATGCAAGGGGAATATTGAGGCCATTGCGATATTGGACCCTGTGGATGTCGAAGAGGCATACAGTCACATTGTATCCCGCTATCACAGTGTACAATGACATTTTTGATCTCATGAAAAGCGTGATGCGAGCTTTGGATAACAAGAAGACTCCATGCAAGGAAGAATTGTTCTTCGCTGTGAAGTTAGCTCGACAGAAGCTTTCCAAATACTATGCTGAAGTAACTCCAACAATGAGCACGCTCCTCAATTCTGCAAATATCCTCGATCATTTCTGGAAGTTGCGATCGTTTAGAAAGTGGGACAAGGGAACAGCTATTAATCCTGAGAATGAGACATCCTATATGACCCAATACCAAGAGGCCTTTCGAAAGTATATGGAGAATGTATACTGTGCCAGACATCAATGTGTGGTGGTCAATCAGCACGAAAGCTTTCCGAGCAGCAATCTCATCCACTCTGCCACAGCTTCAGGATCCCGTCAATCATCCTTTGATCCATATGATTTGTCCAGCGATGATGAAGAATAGTTAACACCTAACAATGTGGCTGAGACGACAACCGGACGAAGCAATTGCACAGCATGCTTATTTACCACCGCCAGGCTCTATTTGAATCTGCCGCCTGCAGCACCAAAGAACTGGGGGCAAATTAATCCAAATATCAATGATTACCACTCCGACTCAATGGAGATGAGCAGTACATATTGGTTGCCGGACATAACCGACTGGCGGTGTCAACAGGATGAAACATACTCAAAGAATGGCAATCATTCCAATGTGGCGAGCGACATATTCTCTATAATTCCACATGCTGTCGGAGTGGCGGCCAGTTTTTCCCTTGGCCGAGATGAGATTGGCTGCAGGCTGTCAAAAACCACAGGCGGGACCGTCGCGAAAAAGTTGTTGTAAGGTTGTTTGCTAGAGACAATACCGGGATTTTGGTTGGCGCTGACCCACAATCGGATACAATGAACACAGAAAACGACTCGGAAATGAAGAAAGAGGCGGAGGAATGGAAATTGCACAGAATGGGAAAGGTTGGCAACTTTTTGGACATGTGGCAGGGCAGCCAAAACCTAAGTGCTACCCAGAAAGAATCTCATAGTCAAATGAAGCAGATGAACACTGTGGGATACATTCCCGACACAGAAGAGAATGTCAAAGCATCATGGTCACTCTTTCAACGTGTTGGTGCGGCTGCATGTAAATTGTCAGAAAGATATCCTTTGCCACCACCTTTGTCTGCAAAGAACCTCCCGGGAGGATGAACTCAAATGTTAAATGTCCACGGAATCCGAAGAATGAACCGTCATCCAGTTGAAAGTGATGAGGATAGCGCATCTGAATGCATTTCGGACACTGAAGGTTGGCTCACCTGGAATGGGGACTTAGATGATCCAAATGACAGCGAAGACCATTTTGCGGCGGACGTTCAATCTGATATAGAGCAAGATGACAGCATCCAGGATCGGTAATGCCCAGAGAGGCTAGATGTGAACGCCTCGCCAAATGTTCACAGAATGATTCGGCCAACACACAAGTCAAAGAGACAGGCTGCAAACGTGTTGATGACGGTCAATGCAATCCAAACGAGGAGGAATCAGGGAGTGCAGAAGAAGCAGGACAGAATGCATCAATGTTTCACCAACTTCTTGATGTATTTTGACCGAGAGTTTTCGTTAGAGATATATTATGGGCGATTAGTGAGCTGTATCTTGTAAATTTCGGTTTATAAACGGATGTATAGCGGGCGCAATGAAGCTTTGGCAAGATACATTAATTTTAGTAGTGTGAGAGCGAACAGTGCAAGAATGTTACTGCGCTTGGCTTTGCCACAGGGCCAAGTCTCAATCTGTCAGAAAGGCTACGAATAAGTTCAAATCATGATGAAAACGATTATCGATGGCAGCAGATGTTGAATGGACAATGCATTAAAATGAACGTCGATGGAGCGTCAACGATTTGTGGTTTTGTAAGTACGGTAATTACACAGTGAATTGGTCACTCCTATGTATAACTGATGTATTGGCAACATTTATAGGCAAAAGAGACAGCAACACCGACACTGCCCCAATCTGGGATTGAGCGTCAATGGACCGTCAACGATTTGTGGTTTAGTAAGTACAGTAATTACACAGTGATTTCGTCGCTCTGATGCATAACCAATGTATCGGTAGCTTTTATAGGCAAAAGAGACAGCAACATGGTTACCCCCCTTTTCTGAGAATGATCCTCAATGGTGTGTCAACAATTTTTAGCTTCACATCTTTGATAATGTCTGCCCCTATTGGTTGCGGACATTTATTTATCAGACATTGGCCGCCTTTACTGGGAAGAATTACAGCAACATGATCCCTGATGCATCCTGAGAATGAGCGTCAACGGAGCTACAAGGATTATTAGCTTCGCAGGTTGGGTAATTGATGTTCCGATTGGTTGCAGACATCCATTCGTCAAATATTGGCACCCTTTAGTGGCATAAACAACAGCGAAGTGGTCGCTGTCGCGTCCTGAAAATGAACATCAACGGAGCCTCAACAGTTATAGTTGTTGTATATTTGGTAATCAAGGCACCGCGTGAATCTTCATGTTTGTAATGGAATTATTGACCGTCCTGATAGGCAAAAATACAATATATCAAAGGTCAAACACCGATTCCAAATTATTCGATATTGCAAGCTGCAAAGCATGCAAAAACTTATCATTGGTTGTTGAAAATGTGATTTTGACAAGATACAATGAACAAACTCCAGAAACAAGAGCCTAATATGAATCTATGGATGGACCCGCTTACAATTCGCCCCATTCAGACAGTTTGGGAGTTAGCATCGAACTCTACTCAAGATGATGGTTCAGGTGTATTAACAACCCAGACCGCCAACTTGACAACGCTTCAGTTTTGACTCAGACCCAGACCCGAAGTGACGGTCCAGAACCGTTGCTAATACTAATAGTGAATACACATAATGGAAGTGTTGCCACCCTGTATAGGGAAACGGGAAAGCAACACACTCCCTGCCCCATCCTGAAAATGAGTGTCAACAGAGCATCAATGATTTCAGGTCTTGTTAGTCTGGTAAATAAGAAGTAATTATGTAGTGGTTATAAATAACGACAGCATTCACAACCTTTATATGTAAAAGAGACAGCGAGACGCTCCCTGCCCCATATTGGAAATGATCATTACCGGAGCGTCTACGATGTTTGGTCATGTAAATTAGGGAATACAAACGTGATTTGGTAGTGATAACACATAATGGAAATGTTGCCATCCTGTATAGGCAAAAAGGAAAGTGACACGCTCCTTGCGATATCTTGAAACTGAGCGTCAATGGAGTGTTAACGATCTTGGGCTTTCAATCATGGATTATCGAAGCATGCTGTGGCTCTTGAAGTCCATATACTCAACTTTGGCCTTTTTTGAAGTCTAAAACGCTCGTGATCACTTAGTTGCACCTTTGTTAATGAAATAACATTAGCATAATGTATTTTAGTCTGTGGAAGCATCCAGGAGTGTCTGAGAGGATGTGGAGTGTAAACTTAGATGCATCAGGTTCAGGAGAGTATCAGACCCTAGGAGGGCATTCCGGCTGGCCTTCAGAATATCTGGGATCTCTGATGACTGCTTCAGGAGTACCATGGGAGTGAGTGTGAGAGGTTGGGGAACACCTCGGAGTGCCGGAGAGAACTTTGGGCGCACCTGGGAGTACCTGGGAGCGCCGGCGACAAGTCTGGGAGCACTAGCAACAATTCTCAGAGCACCGGCGACAAGTCTGGGAGCACCTCGAATCTCAGTGGAGCAGGCTGGGAAAAACATCATCTGCTTTTGGATTGCTGCTAGTGCGCCTGGAAATCATAGCTACTACATATTGTTCAACGATTAGTCAAACTCATGTATTCAGTGTGTATTCTCATCTGTGTATCTATATAGCTACCCATCTGCACCCGGTAAATCTGCACTAGCTGCAGGCGGTGCTCAAGCATAATTCGAGGTGCGGCTGAAAATGACGATGGACTGATATCAGGGATTCACTCCGAGGTCGTGATCGAGCAAGTTTGGAGATGCACTTGAAGGCGGTAATCGACTGTATTTGCAGATACACTTGTAGGCCGTGATCGAGTGAACTTCGAGATGCACTCCGAGATTGTGATCAAGCTAGTTTGGAGATACACTTGGAGGCCATGATCGTGCGACACTGGAGGCCGTAATCCTGCGAGTCTCGAGATACCCTTGGAGGCCATGATCGTGCGAACTTGAAGGCTGTGATTGTGCGAGTTGAGAGATACACCTGAAGTCTGTAATCGAGCGAGTTTGGAGATGCACTTGGAGGCCGTGATCGAGCGAACTTGGAGGCAGTAATCGAGTGTATTTGAAGATACACCTGGAGGCCATGATAGAGTGAACTTAGAGATGCACTTCGAGATCGTGATTGAGTGAGTTTGGAGATACACTTGGAGGATGTGATCGTGCGAACTTGGAGGCCGTATCCAAGCAAATTTGCACAAGGACTTAGAGGCAGTCGATGGACGGCGCGCCGCGTGCTGAGACTCTATTCGTCAGTTAGTCAACTCCCACCTGTGGGAATGTGACAAGCTGACTTTAGTGTTGAGCTCTCATGGAGAGCTGGCTGATGGCGGTCGATCATGTAGGGCGGCACACCGGAAGCTGAAGCTACATCCAGGGGTCAACTCTTAATCATGAGAATGATGTGAAGACAAACAACATTGGGTGGATGCTGTACTCGATGTATGCTGTACTCGGTGTATGCTTGTACTCGGTGTATGCTGTACTTGGTGTGAACTCATGATCATGACATGGAGAGATAGAGAGAGATGACTTAACTTTGTGTACTGCAATGATGGTAGAGTTGTGGATGTGAAAGAGAAAGATGGGGATGATAATGAGAACGATGTGGAGAATACGAGCGAATATGGGAAATCAGGGGTAGGACTTGGCTGATTGTGTTGAGAAGACCTCGTATGGGTGTAATTCCAGGCCGGATCGGGACTCATACCTGCATCATCGCGGATTGTAAATTGACTTGCACACAAATTTCTCTCAAGTCACAGTTTCTCATGATAATATCCCCAATCACCTCTCATCTCTCTCTTTCTCGTCTTGAACTCAACCATCACCAAAGAACACGAAGTTCAATCATCGCTTTCAATCTCTCCATACCATGATCACGAGTTAAAACCTTGTACAGCATACACTGCGTACTGCATCCTCCCATGATCAACTTTCTCCCACTCCCAGCCAGTCTCATCTCTCGGCAGACCTCGTTGTACTCAATTCTCTACATTCCCACAATTACAAGTAACCCAATGAATAGAGTCTCAGCTCCTGTCGCACCTCCCTCCTGAACTACCGCCTCCAGATTGACCGCCTCCTAGTACTACTCCAATCTCGCCCGATCAGGGCCTTCAAGTTCGCACAATCAGCACCTCCTGGTGTATCGCCGAACTCGCTCGATCACGATGTCGGAGTGCATCTCTAAGTTCACTCGATCACGGCCCCCAAGTGTATCTCCAGATAGACTCGATTATGGCCTCCAAGATCACATGATCGTGGCCTCCAAGTGCATCTCCAAACTCGCTCGATCACAGCCTCCAAGTGAATCTCTAAACTCGGACGATCACGGCCTTGAAGTCCATCTCCAAACTCGCTCGATCACAGCCTCCGAGTACATCTTTAACCAGTGACAGTGGGTGTTCGGAAATACAGGGGTACCGGAGGTGGAAAGAGTGATGGGCAGTATATATTCGGCAGACCCCGGAGTTTATACACATTATCTTATTTCTACCTCATCTTATCATACGATGAAAATACACACTCTATCATTCCCAACTTTTGGTCTCACTCGCTCTGTCCGAGCTGTGGATCCACGCAACTGCGTGGATCATCAATGCCGGGAAGTATCATATATTCTCACCCGATTCCTACGCTCCTCCAACCAGAACCACTGTTTTTCATAAATTCCTTTCCGATGTCACGAGAGGTGTGGCGGAGTGTTGAATGTGGGCTCACTGCCTTCTAGCTCCATCATTTCACCACAACGGCCTCCAAGTGGTGTATCTCTAAGTTCTCCCAATGGGCGTGTCCAGGTGCTCCTCAGATTATGCACAACTACCATCTGCGGCCAGATTGACCGTGTGTATGTATATACGGAGACTTGAATACTGCATACCATATTATGATGTAGTGAATCTTGTGACTGTAACAAAGATGAATTAGATAAGAGGAAATGCCTTTTGGTTGTGTGCTGTGCAGCGGTCTCAGCTGCTCTCGAATTCTCCTGCAGAGCGGTGCAGCGGTCTCAGCTGCTCTCGAATTCTCCTGCAGAGCTGTGCAGCGGTCTCAGCTGCTCTTGAAGTCTCCCGCAGATCTACGCGGAGGTCTCAGGAGCTTCAAATTTTGACTATCATATAAGTCAAATCTCGTAGCATCCTGAATGCACCTCCATAAATGCAGGTGCTTCGAGGAGCACCTGAGAATGCTCTTGCAGAGTCTGAGAGCACATTGCTTAGCTCCAGGGGGGTCTAGGAGCATCTAGAAGTACATAGAAGCACTGGTGAGGTCGCCCGGAGTCTCTGGGAGGATGCCGTGTAGCTTCCAGACCAATTTACATTTTGCTGATGTTGTTGTTACTGTACAGGAGGCTATCGCAGGAATATCACTTGCTGATTTGCTCATGAAGGCTGGCAACCGCGTGTTTATAGATACGTGCGATTAAGCACAACTTCGATTACCCAAGATGAATGATCATCAATTGTTGACCCACCATTGACCCACATTTTTACGATGGGGTAGGGAGCGTCTCACTAGTCATTTTCCATATACAGGCTGTCAATTCATCAGAAAATGACAATGCCATACCATAGTCAATATATTGCAATTAACTGTGAGATATCTGAACGCGACCATAACTAGAAATACCCGAAGCCCAGAACTAGAGATTGGAACCGAAACGTCTAGCGAAACCCGGCAAAACACGCGGGTTGACGGGTACAGGTCCGGGTGTGGCGGGCTAAGAGGCAGCAGGTCGGGTTTTCGGACGCGTCTAGAACCAAACCGACCCCTCGCTAACACTAACCAAGACTGTGGAACGCATCAATATTCGGTTCCTCCACAAGCTCCGAGTAAACATCCTGATCTCTTGAGTATTCAAGTCACAGATGAGTGGAATGCCCCATTGTGCACCATTAGGAATTTGTTAGCAATTTGACACATCGGGCATGAGCCATATGATACTTTAGCCACTATGACTTGTTCTGGATAATCCCTGACCCAGGCCGCCAAAAGAGGATAACATTGTTTGTGAAATCCATCAGCACAATTCCATTCCAAGCCAGGACCAGTTATGGCAAGATTCCGGAGTGGGGACAGCACAGTTTGAAATGCAGAATGCCATGCTTTGTCAGTATTTTTGGCACCTTTTGGTGGACATGCGATCAGCCCAACGAGAATCCAGGCAAGCTTTTCAGGTGTCCAGTGGATGTCTTTTCAAATATTACCAAATGTGACAGACAGTGCCCAAGCATGCTGATCGCCCAAAGGATTGGTCAAGTGAGTCTCGTCGGATGCACAAATGACTGACACAATCATCACCACGGCAGTATGCTGACCTTGCATCTCACACCTCTAATCGCCAGTGATCATCTCGCGGACTATTCAGTGACTTTCGGAGTCAGTGCTGCGCACAGGTCCACAATCGAGGTGCGCCAGAAATTAGCGACGTGCCAACAGGATCTGTATCCATTTGACGATATCCCTGTAGTATAATGTGACGAAGATATGTGAATGATCTTCAATCCAACTATCATCACCAAGCCCAAAATCGACTTGAGAGAGCAGCTTTCGCAGGGCATTGGCTGGTTGGAATGATTCGATTTTCAAGTTTTCCAGTCGACGCCTCAAATGATGATCTATCGATGTTTTCGTTTGCTGGCTAAATGTTTCAGACCGTCGAAAGTTGTGTGCTGACCGAAATGGATGCCATCGATTACATTGTTGTTAGTACTTGCGATGCTTGTTGGACAATCCAGTTGTTTTGGCACATTATTTCCCCCCCGCATTTTGCACTCCAACTACCTGCCTATCAGCCATTGTCTTTGTTTGATCAGGGGTACATGTCAGATCAGGCTTCTGGGGGTATATAGTTTCTTCATCGGGAGTGTCTTCACCTTGTGGCTCACCAGGTACATTGTCTGGTTCAATGATTGGTTGAATAGCTCATCAATAGCCATTCAGGTGCACTGACTGAAGTCTGACCATGTTGGCTTGGGTCAATCCCAGCCTGCAGGAGGTAAAATCTGGTAAGCTAATAATCCTACATTCATTGATGACGGGTGATATTGTTGATAGTGAACCTGGAGTCAGTTCTCGTCGAGTATTTTCCATTTGAAGCGAAAGCAGTTGACATGTTTCAGGGGAGTGTTGACAATATTCGAGGAATGGTCAGTGAACATGTATGTGGATGACTCACGCTGATGCTTCAGGGGGTGATTTAGAGCCTGATGGATATCTGGTTAGTTTGAAGGCGAGTCAACTCAAGTAAGCATATCTCAGCCGCATCACACCCCGCCAAATGCGGGGGAGAGGGGTACAATAACGTCACCTTACGATCAGCTTTCTTCATAAACCGGGATATATATATCATATCCCACACAAAAATCATGCACGTTGTCTGCGGGAAGTCGTTAGCAGAGAAGAGAATGTTTCTTTTGTCATCACTGCAATCGCCACGATGGGCCTTATACTGTTCATCGTGATTGCGGCTGTGTGACATTATACCTACGCTTGATCCTCCGAGCAGCTGATCATGAAGGTAGCTCATCTCAATACAATGAATAGGTGAGCTTTCTAGCTAGCTGTATGCCCATGCAATGATCATCGAGAACTGATAGGATGGTTGCTTCAGCAATCATCCTTGACTGGAGTGTGGATCCTGATGAGCACAATGATGTTTAGACAAGGAGCTCCGTAGAATCCAGGCACTGTTGCTGCTCGACACACAGGCCTCCTATTGAATGAGGTTGTAAGGTCGTCCGCACACAACTGATGTGAAATATTCCTAGTCATGCTAACCGTCATACTGGATATAGTTCATGTTGGGTTCCTGGAGATATCATATTGCTTGTATGACCTGTAAAGTCATGGAGGTGTACAAAGGTAAGTACCTGTCCAATATCCAAGTATACGAATTCGAGCATATAACAAAGAAAGGTGGGATGTGTGTGATTATGGTTTGTCTTTCTCAGCGGGGTTGGTTTAATGGATCAAAGGTGGAGTGAAACACCACAGATCGTGACAACAGAATGGGATATAAGAAGCCCTGCATCGCGCTGAAGATCACTGCTACTGGCAATATACCCAACCATACTCTGACTCATTCTATATCACCTCTCAAATCTATAGTAGTTTGCCACTATCTCTGTTACCAGAACATGTCGAGGAACGGATCTCGACCGAAGAGAGCCAATATGGCTATTCGGGGTGGCCTATGTGGCACATAACAACGCCGAGACGGGAATTCAGAATCATTGGAAAACAGTTCACGAGCTGCCACTGGCAAAGACAGTCAATGTGGGAAACAAACCATCCAATAACATCCGCCGCATGGGTATGGTTACCCACCTTCACAGCAGCCATTTCCTGGCAGACCGCAGTTTTATCAGCACACCCCATTGACCATGACTCACAGTTCGCAATGAACTACCAGCGCAAGCCAACAATATCCAAGTTATGGGCCACGGTGGTAAGGATATGACCTCCACCAAGGTGGTGATGGTGGGTCACAAATGTTCCCCCCTCCACAGATCCCAGGACAGGGGCCAATATCTCCAGGTGCACCGATTGTGCCTCCCGGACCGTCAAAAACCATCCAGTCAATTGGGCAACATCTTCCAGTCCTAATCCTCCACCTGAACCTCCTTCCGGCGCTCCTAGGTGACCACTGATTAGCCTCCCAACGAAACCCGCCCTCTGAGGCATAGCGTTCAGCAATCATGCCGTCCCTGGGGGCCATTTCCAGCCACCCATGGAACCGCTGAACACAGATGTCGCAAGGATGGCAGACTTGCATCGATTGCCGGAGATGACCTACAACGATTATGATTCAGTTGATCGGAGCAACGATTCGTCAGACTGGGGCAGTGCAGAAACCCAACTGCCAATCAGCCTGAAGCAAACCAAATTCTCCTTGAAGCGATTTGCCAAAGGGATGGGGCAGGCCAACTATAGTGCTCTCAATGAGTGGAACAAGTATGGGTGGCTGGGTTTCTGAGGAAGAAGCATCGGTTCATAATGCGGGGACAGAACCATATAACACAGGTTCGGGATAGACCCCTGCACTATGAGATGGCGGTTGCAGATTCTTTGGAGACATTTGAGCACTTGCTGCCATTGGATATTTTCGATACTGCTGAATGGAAGTTGTTGTTGTTTATTCATACTGAATACACTCTGACTAGAGTATGACAGGACCGAATACCCCATCCGCCTCCGGGCGAGCTGGCTCAATGGCAGAGCACCCACCCGCTACACTTCCTCCCTGCTGTCAAATGGCAGTTGAGAGACAGAACCAACCTGAATGGAAGGAAAGGAACGGAAAGGAAAAGAAACGAGCACGTATAGCGTGGATATAACTCCACCACTGCCACCCCCCGCACCAGAGTCAACCTCGGCGCCTGCTCCCTACCGTACCATACTTCATTTGGGCCGGAACTTCCAACTTCAGTAGCCGCCAGGAGCTCTATCACTACTTGGTTGCACTCTTCCATGGGAAACAGCTCAGAGACCTGCAAGTGTCGGCATCCGCCCGCTATCTAGCCCGTCGTGTTTCCCATCGCCGTCCAGAGCGCTTTCTTCAGCTCTCTTCACCTGCTGGAAAGGCGGAAGAGGTGCTCCCGCATGTGGGCCGCTGTCTATCCATACTGCCAGCATTCATTGTCTTCTCGGTGGCCCAACCATTATAGGTAGACTCTACTAGTGAGTGCATGCCTGCACTTTAGTCTGTAGAACCTGGTAGCCAGCGACTTTGCGCTTGTCATCGGGACAGGTCTCTTGGTCCCCATCTTGCCCTTGAGGCTGTAATTGAAGTGTTTGCTGCACGTGTCGGCCTCCCACTTTGCCTTGGCTGGGGACCTTCCCACGGAGATTTGTCCAGCTCTATTTGAGGCCGAGGTGTATGTCCCCTGTATCAATGTACCTCCTGTAGCGTCTCGGGCCAGGTTTGCCTGAAGGTCCGCCTCTCTGATTCCAGAGATGTCAGAGTGTCCCGGGACCCTGTGAATCTCAGTTTCAATGCGGTGGGTGAGGAGACCCTGCACTCTTCGGTTGATCCACCTCGCTAATTGCTGCCCTGGGCCGTTTTCAAGGGGTCCCGCTCATCCAATTGCGGTTTGTGAGTCGCTGATGACTGACATCATCTTCACTACATGCCTTTGCCATGTTTCCCTCTTCACAACCGTCACATGAAGCGTGAGTCCGATTGCCCACAGCTCAGCATCGAAGAGCTCCATGTGCCCAATGCCCAGATAGCTTTGGTGGGTCCTGCATTGATTTCCATGTTTGCACATTGCTGCGGCTCCCACTGGGCCGTCATATGAGCGTGATCCATCTGTCCACCACATCCAGACCACTGCTTTGATTTGGGCTTCGTTCTCTCTCGCCCAGTCCTATGAGGTTCTCTCGGCAGTGGTGGGGTCGTCCAGGATGGTGGTTGTGACCACTGGTTCTTCACCCGGGGCCGGCCAGTTCATTCCGTCTGTTGTCCGGCCGTGCTCATGGTCTTCCTTGACTGCTCTGCATCTCAGTGCATCGGAAGAGCGGTTTCGGTGTAAGTCATCTAGCTTGCTACTGCATGTGTCTGCCAGTCTCACGGACAATCGCTGTTGTCTGGAGTCCGAGATTACATGCGCGGGTGTAAGCCCTGACTGTCTCATAAATGCACCCCGTGGGGTGGTGGGTAGCGCGCCCAGGATGGACTTGGCTTGTTGAGTGAGGAGGAGTCGGAGGTCATCTCGTCTGCCTACTTCTTTGGGATCCCACCTGAGCTAACTCCGATATAGTGTGACCACATGGACGCATGCCCTGTAGACAGCCCTTACAGTCTTGGGAACAATACTGTATGTCCTGGTAAGGGTTCGGAGTCTAGCTTCTGCTGCCCTGGCATTCTTCATGCATTGGTTGTGCTGCTCCTTGAAAGATAAATGTGAGTCCAACCAGACGCCCAGCCACCGTGTCGCCTGTGTGTTGAATCATACGAACATGTTTCTAACTCTTATCTTTGCTGTCAGTTTTGGCTGGAACTTTTTGCTGTGGCATTGTCGGGGCGTGAATCATGCCGCCTCCGTCTTTGCAGTGTCGAGCTGTTGTCCTCGACCACTTGCCCCCTCGATGCTCTTGGCTGCGCATCTCTCGAGTATAGTGAAAACCTGGTTGACATCGCTTCCAGTTGCCACAGATCCGAGGTTATTGAAACAGAATAGCCCTCCGGCTTTTGATACATACTCTTTGAACCATTTGATCAGTCCTGAGGTGTTGATCGCACAGAGGATTGGTGACACAGGTGAGCCTTGCGGAACCCCTGCTTCCACTGGGTGTCTTTCCATGGGGTTCCCCTCGATTATCATCTCCACCGTTCCTGACAAGAGAAAGCTCTCCATCCGTCTTGTATGGTTTCCATCCATTTGTCTGACCTTCGTTGAGTTGGCTAGCCTTCCTTTTGCCACATTTGGGAAGGCTGCTTTAATGTCCCTGAGATGCACGCCTGTTATGTGGCGATTCTGCCAGGCTGCAAGAGCTCTATCGACCATGATGGCCACTGCATCGATTGCTGACCATTGGTGTCTGGTTCTGAGTTGTCCGTTGCAGAGTAGCCCTCTTCTTTCGGCTTCTTTCGACAGCAGCTTGGCAACTACTTTCTCGACCACTTTCCCCATGCCACACCAGAGCAATATGTAGCAATAGGTCTTGAGCTGCGAAAAGTCGTCTTTGCCAGGCCTGCAAATCACCATGCAACTAGCTCGCTCCCATCCAGCAGGGTGTCTTGCTGTGTGAATTGCCGCCATTGTTAGCCTCATGATCCTCTCATTGTCCCACTTCCAGAGCAGCCATATGGTGCCAAAAGACAGCTTGTCTGGCCCTGGTGCTTATTTGACAGACTGAGAACATAAGGCCCATTCAACTGCTTGCTCAGTGATGCATGGGTGTGAGCTTCCTGCCGGAGGTAGTTCGTAGTACTGGTCGTTGTCATTTGGAGGAAATGACCCATCCCTCAGCATCTCCTCTTTCTCTAGTGATGTGTTTGCTTGCTTGCCATTTCTGTCTGTTATGACCTCGACGGTGATACCTGCCTGAGGGTTCACGTATCATGCTTCTCTCCATTCCTCGGCCCCGCTCAGGTTATGTAAGTACTCACTCCACATTCTACTCTTGGACTGTTGAATCAACTTCTGGAGTTCTGCCTGCACCCTGGCTGCCTCTTCCACGTTCCATCTCCTCCTTTTCTCTCTCCTGACCTCGTTCCTTCTTTCCTTGATGTCGGCGTTCCGCCACCTCGTTGATTTGGCACAGATCCTGATGTTCATTGCCATGGGGTCGAGAATGCTGCCCATTGCTTCCTGACACCATGCGGGCTCTTGCTCTATCTTGTCTGCGGTGCGCTCTGCATCCAGGTGAGATCTCTCTTTCGCTCACTCCATCCATAGCTTCTCCGCTGCCTCCACGTCCTCCTCTGTCAATGCAGCTAAATGCCACACTACTACCCTTTCATCGTCTGCATCCTCCTGCCTGTCTGCTTCCAGCTCCCATTCTATAACCTCGTGGTCAGATCCATTGGCGCGGTCGTCAGCCAGTATGGACCATCCTGTTATTGGTCGATTCGCCACCATCAGGTCAATGACCGACTCGCCTTCATGACCATCTCTTGTCCAATGGTGGGTGGCTCTACCATCATTTTCAATTTCCAGTCCATTTCCGTCAATCACGTCTTCCAAGAATGCAGCATTCCCCTGGACTTGGCATCTTGGTTCCCATCGTATGCTATGCGGAATGAAATCTCCTATGGGGAAAGTGCCACGCTGCCAAATAACTCTCTGCCAGTTCAATTTTCATGCCAGTCTCACTCCCAATTGCGCATTTCTGTCATCATAAACGTTGACGATCCTCGTTTCGTCTGCCCTCTCCTCCTGACGTCAGTAGCAATGACATCATTGTTAGAACCTCTGCTCAGATCCATTCGCTCATCAACCATGAGGCAGGTCCCTCTCCTTATTGAAGTCCGAACTGTTTTCCTTTTCCGGATTTTGTACGCTCAATTGCTGACCTCAATACCTCCTTGGTCTCTCAGTGGCTCTGGCAAGCACACTATGTCCGCCGTGCTTTCGATCCCCGTCTCCAGCGCCACAATGGTCCACTCCTATGACCCTGCACAGTGGTGATGGATCATTCTAATCATTGGTGACCTTGGCTCCTGCTTCTGTCTCGGTCTCGGTTTCAGTTGCGGTCGTAGTACCAAACTCAGTCTCGGTCTTGGTCGTCATCACATCCCTTGCCTCCCCCGTTGCCTCCTCTTCCGCCACATCCGCTTTCTCCTCTTCTTCGCTTCCCCCATCAGCTGCCACTGATCCCATGGGCCTAGGACCAAGCGCCACTCTGTTTGTCCATGTTGCAATGTGTATAGCTTGGCTCGTGGGAGCTCGTCCTGCACTTCCCGTTTCTGTACCCAGCTGCGCCAATTTGGCGGCATCGCTCTTGTTCGCACACCTGTTGCTGAACGCAATATGATCTCATTTGCAATCAGGGCATTTCTCCAGCAAGTGACTGCAGAGTGATCCCTGCTTTGGCGTACATCCCACTACATCGCATTTGTGGTCGTTTGTCAGGTGATGGCCTGAGCAGTTGCCACACTTGGGCTTGCTGCCACACTTGTTTTCAATGTTGCCCCATCCGCAGCAGAGTTCACACCTGCTGCCTCGGCCTGTGTGCGGGTATTCTTTGACTCGGTACCACACTCACTCTGGCTTGATGCACTTCTGGATCGATCTCCACGTCACCTTTCTTCCCTGTACAACAATAATTACCAATGATGCAGTGATTCCTCGGTTGTGCCTCCTTCACCTGACATTGTGGGGGTTTGCCAGCCATTGTACTTGGGCAGGGATCGCTCTGCCCCTTGTGCCCGCTTTAAATTCCTCTCGCATCTTCTGTGAGCTTTCTGTGCCTTTTCCCCTGTACTGCACGAGTGGAACTGCATGCATCTTTAGCCTTTCCGAAGACTCATTTTCTTGGACATCAATGACTCATTTGTCAAGGGTCCTCGCTGCTGGGATGATGATGTCTCGGTATCGCAGAGCCATCTCTGCGGTTCCATTCTGTTGCAAGATTGCGGTGATCGCGCCCTGGACATTCCTCTTTGGGTTCATGAACCTAATGTGGGCCAGGGCCTGCTGGTGCAACAGCACTGTGTTGATTGCTGATGCAATTTCTTAGTCCATCTTATTGGGGAGTGGGACGTTCTCGTCTCTCCTTGGAATTGGGCGCCTCTCTGACATGATCAATCCAGTCCTTGGGGTGGGGAATGGGCTGGCGGGCCCCTTCTGACTCTCACCTCAGGTTCAGGGTTGCAATGTCTCCCACCTTCTGGCCAGAGTGGGTGTTGGCTTACATTTGGGTTCCTGTTGCAGTTCAGGCTGCCATTTGAGTTGCAGTTTCAGCTTGGGCTTGGGTTGTGGTTGCTGCTGCAGCTGGCGCTCCTCTGGCTCTCCATCCTGAGTTGCGCCCACATGCTGTGAGGCATCTAGGCCTCCACTGTCCTTCGTTGCAGTTTCATCTCTTTCTCTCTTTCTCGCTTCCTGGGCTGGTGTGGCTTCGGCTACATTTGCCAAGCCTTGCACCTCACCTGTCATATCCGTGATGTCCGTCCTCCATAGTACATTGTCCTCTTTGGCGATCATCCCACATTGGCTCCCTATCCTCCAGCCATTCATTCATGCCGAGCCATGGGGTCTCTGCACGCGCCATGTGTACTTCTAACATTCTGGCCATCCTCTCCATAGTCTGGTGCAGCTGGGCCACCTGGCATGCCTGCTGCCACATTGTTCTCTCCATGCAACTGCTTCCGTTTCCCAGTGTGCTTGCTGACTCCGAGGTCTCGCTCCTCAGTCTTTTCCCTTTCATGTTACGCTCCCGCTCCTTGCTTGCAGTCATGAAAGCCACATGTGTTGTCTTTCACGACATTGCACCAGCTGCTCCGCTAGCTTCTCCTGCCTCTGCCATGGCCATGTCTCTCTCGCTTGGGGGTTTCCTGATCATTCCTCCAACTGGGCTCTTGCCCTCTTGTGTCGCCATCTTGGCTGGTTGGGTTGTGGTCGCGTAGCGTTGTTCGCTTTCATGTTCGGCCTCCTTTCATCAGCTAGGGGTGCTGGAAGTGTTGTTCTGGGGTCAGTTCGATGAGAGAAATCGAATACTAATGTCCGCATGTCACTCTCTGTGGATGTTACTGAGATGTTTTGAAGTTTGGTGGGGTGTTTTGTCTTATCTTCGTGCAGACTTTTTGCGAATCCACTCAATTGCGTGGATTCCTGTGCACGTTCTTTTCTGCTGAAGGGCCCCCTCTCCTCTGCTGGTCCAAGTGTGCTGGGAAATTTGTTTCAGGGTCAATTTGACGTTAGAAATCGATCGCCGCTGTCCGCTTTCCCAATACTGTCTTCGTCGATGACTTAATACGCCGTCTTTGATTGCCGGGACTCGCACTGTGGTGATAAAGCTGAATGGTTTCACCCGCAGTGGGTTAAAATATTTTTGACAAAATATGCAACCGAATTTCAGAAGGCGATGAAAAACGGAACATGAGGCAATAAGCTACCAGCAGCAGATTTGGGCAAGTGTGTGAGTGAAATGGCAAGAAGTTACCTTCCAAAGTTGCCCAATTCAACATTCATGGTTGTGATTTGCTGGGTGTCAAAAGACAAGGATACGGTTCTAGCCCGCACACCACTCCAAGCCTCGGCTGCAGATGTGAGGGACTGGCAGGAGCTGATTGATTTCATGGACAAAAACGGAGGCCAAAAAGAGCCACACTTTCTAACTTTGACGTTCAAGTGCACCTTGAAGCAGGACAAACTGAATGAGGAGTATATGGGATTATATACAAATGGGCAAATGATAATGGACCTTATATCTGGCCAGATCTCTTGAAACTGTTTCCTTTCAAATGCTTTAAAGGTGAAACTTGCACACAATCCGAAAAATATATTTGGTTGAAATTCAGAGAGCTCAAGTGAAGCAGATTACCAAGCACGTAATTAGACACGCGAAGGTAATCCCCACTATCCGTGTCAAGGCTAGATGTGCGCAACTGTTAATTACTATACCTAGACTTTGGAAGGTTCTGAATAGGGTGGAAGAGAGGAGGGAGAGGAGAATGGTGGGCAAGAGAATGATACTTGTATTAATGTAAGTTCTGATTGAAATAATGGAATTGATCGTATTGCATCCATATATATTCCTTCCAATGGTTTCTTGCCTGTGAAATACCTAACATTGCGATGAACTCCAGGAGAGCCGGAATGTGAGCCCATCTGCCCAGCTTACATCCGAGCAACTGAAAGTGATCCTTGAGGATGAAAACATCACAGACAAAGGTGCAAGGGAGGTTCAGCAGCAAGTGGAGGAGAGTGACGAGGTCTTCCATGCAGCAAATTTCAGCTCTGTATGGAATACTGTCCTCAGTACAATCAACAACAAATTTGACCACGAGTGTCTTGATGAGGCAGTCAGGCTGCTGAAAGTCCATTCTATTTGGGAATCGACAGATGACAGTGTTCCAGGCCACAAGTATTCGATTCCAGGCCTGCCCGGAACTGATCTTCTGGTGCACCGTTTTCTGGGCATATGGTTTGTCCTGAGGAGGTGGGTTTGGGATGCTGATATGCCAGGAGCACTGTTGGCGAATGAAATGGGTCTTCGAAAGACTGTCACCTCGGTTGCAGCGGCAATGATATGCAAATTAGTGACTGAGACAGTTGTAATGGGGTTGCCACTGTCCATTTTATGGGGGAATACCCTTGAAAAGTGGGTGATTGTGGCGCACAACCGCCTTCCCGGCGTTATCTGTGAAGAACGGGAGTCGTATTCGCTCCATAGATTGAATTCGGTGCCATGCCACCTGATGGAGATCCAGACGACACCACCTCATGGGCATCCAGCACTTGTATCAGCCCTTCGACCGATCGTGGTGGTTACAATGGCCAGAGTGGCAGACACCCTCAAGAATGTCATCAACGAGATGATACATGGGACCGATTTCAAACAAGTCAACTTGTTGCACGCCGACAATGCGAGACTCACCCACGACAATCTGAACACCAGTTTTGAGCAAGCAGAAATCCGATAGGTCATCCACCATGTGTTGTATGATACCTTGACATCCAGAGCGAAACCATCATGCAACGGCCAACTCTCCTATTCTGCATGGAGTTTTGGGATATTTGAAAAGTCCCATCAGTAGAAGACTGAAAATGGTGTGGGCTGGCAAATTGCGATGAATGCGAAAATAGGATTCAAACTTTAAGTCACAACTACACCGGGATTCCATTCACTCTATGACTGGTGTTCTCCGACGATGTGGCTGTTTCAGGTGCACCTGATGATGCAGAAAATGATACTGTGATGGAAATGCATGGTGCTGAGGCATTGTATTCCGCAGTGAAGAGTTTGATGCATGCTATCCAGACCAAAGACAAACAAGCTCAACAGGATGCAGCGCACAGGACGATACAGATTGCATAGCCTTGGACTTAAGGGAGGTGGTCGGAATCACAACTGGCCAATGGAAAACCACTCATTCGGACACTGAAGGATAATGCACACATTGTTGTTCGCAAGTTGACTCAGGACAAGCAAGCAAAACAGAAGACCCTTGTGGAGAGAAACCCTTCACGGGATGCTTGAGGCCCATGGAGGGCACATAGAAGGCGGGTGGCATGTTTCTTGTTAATTTGGGAGACACCGAGGATTGCAACAACTTTCCTGGACCATGGTGCAATGAATGGCCACTCACTACTTTGATGGATTCTCTGATTTTCTGATGGCTGAGAGAGACATTTCTGCCAATGCTTGTCAGCGAACCTGCGGAGTATCCCGAACCTGACCAGGACAATGAATCATGGGAGGCACTTCTTCCGGAACAAGACAGCAATGCAAATGCGCTCCCTGGTGCACCTTCTCCACACAATGCAATGCTATTTTGTCCTCTTCCTGGCCAAGTTTGTCATTCGAAGTGGTGGCTAACCAATATTGTGTGGATCATGTGGATATATTCCACATGTAAGCAGAAATGAGCAATGATGAACGCACCGAAATGCAGCTCAATTTCCAAGATTCACATAATCTCTCTGTATTCGTAAGTACACCCAAAGTGGGTGGGACAGGCATACATTGTACAACAGCAGACCATGCAGTGATAACCCCACAAGTTCTGGGTACTGAATGAGCAGTGGCAGGCATTTGCATTCGTTGTCTGGCTAGGGCAAAACAGAGTACCACCCACATAGTTACAGAAGACGGGTCCTGCTGGCTATGATAAATGTGCAAGTGATCTCCACAAACACTTGGGAGATGCGCAAATTGAAGTCCTGCACAGCTTGATGAGTCTACTGAACATCGCTACCTCAATGATTTGCCGGATTCTGGAGTCGTGTGAGAACCATATGAAGCGGATGACAGAGTGTGGAGACACATTGCTGTCTGATGAACCATCATCTTAGATTGTTAGGACAATTTATCAAGGTACACCTCTTGACACAGTCACCCAGCATGATCTCAACTAATACAAAGAGTCAAAAATGTCGTTTGTAAGGCACACTATACTGCATAGATGAATCTTTTCACTCTGTCATTTTGAAGTGAATCAAAGATCTGATGTTGGAATTGATACAGGGGGATATCATTGGGTTAGAGGGGGATTTCATTGGCGTTCTTGATTATTAATACTGAGAATATGATATGATGTCAATCGATAAGCTACATTACACGTTCCTGGCTGGCCTATCTCACGATAAGTGGGATATGATGAATGATGTGCATGATGCAGCAAAGTTCTTTGAATCATTTGTCAGTTGCGAATTTGTGGCGCACAGGAAGCCTGAAGCCACATCCGCATTTCCAAGTCAAAACAATGAGACAAGCATATTTAAACCACTTTCGGGTACACCGGGGAATCCTTGGGATCTGTCATGAGTCTCATGACCTCAGATCAAGCCCTGCATATTTGCCAATCCCATTTGGCAATAATGCTAGGCTAGGCGATAGTGAGTTGCGGTGTCAGATTACGAGACACCGGCTGGTGGATTTGTAGTAATTCGGCAGCATTTGCTGGCATATGATCAAAATTCAGGTGCTCCGGAGTATCCTCAGCATATGTCTTGAGTCATGTTATGACAGCTCCCGCTCAGCACATTTGCCAATCCCATTTGGCACTGAGACACTCTAAGAGATATTGAGTGCTTCGGTTAGAATATGAGGCACAGCTAGCATATTCGTGGCAAAACCACAGCTTTTGCTGGCATTTGATCGAAGTTCAGGTGCACAGGACACGGTTGAGTACATATCCATATGACCAATCGATCACTGCATATTTGCCAATCCCAGTGGCAATACAGTCAGTGTAGACGATATTGACTACTTCTGTAAGATTATGAGACTTTGCTCACTGATTCATAGCAAAGTTGCATCTTTTGCTGGCATATCATTGAAGTTCGGGCACATCTCAGATCCGCATCGCAGGGTGTTGGATACTGACACATGGTGTTATGGGGTTGCTTCACCCAAAGTAACTATACTTCCACGAAAGTATTAATACTTATCGCAAGGATTCAAATACTTCCAAGTGTATACTGGGGCAAGGCCGTAGTCATATTTCAACTTCCTTATGCGTATTCCCACCCAGAGTGTATAGGTAAATGATACAAATCGTACACGCACAAAGAACAGATATGCATTGTTGTATCAGAAGCTCTCAGACTGATGGTGACTAAATCGTTTCGTGGTGTGATACGATACTGACAATACATATATCTCATATAATCAATTTCGAAGAATAATGTCGCAGGTATAACTGTAACGTTAATCTCGATGAGTATTAATATCATAAAGTATGTACGTATAATCAATCTCGGTGATTAATAAATCTCGTAAAGTATATTCTTATAAATAATGTCAGTGATCAATTAATATCGTGAAGTATATACATTCAATTAATCTCGATGATTGATTCATCTCGTAAAGTATATCCTTATTATTGATCCCAGTGATTAATTAATATTGCGGTAGTAATATTATGTTCGCTGATAGTGCAATCTAAATTGACACCCATCTTCACAACCACCCTTGACTAGCTTCTTGATGAATCTGGCGTTCAGATACTATCGGCAATATTATGTCGTAAGCGTAATCTCCCCTAATGTGATTTTGGCATATTGTTAATCTCAGCTCTAAGGCGATCCCTGGTACCCCTTCTCTGCTTTTTGCTTTGTTTTCCGAAACATTGTTCAAGATCAAGAATAGTGGGTTCTTGATACTTAGGTTTGTTCTTAAACACTCTTCCAGACCTAGTAGTATTTAACTGTTTCCGCTTAACGTTTCGACTAACAATCGTTCCTTCGTCTAAGCTCGGCAGCTCTTCGACACTAGAACCTTGATCAAGATCTAAAGGAGGAATATCGAATTCTGGAACAACCACCATCTCATTAACTAAACTTGGTAATGTAGTAACTATACAATCCCTATTGTAATCTGACTGGAATATCTGGTACTCAAGATAATACTTAAATATCTCGGTATATTGGATAATACTTGCCAACCACCAAACACAGTGTCCAGCGAAGATATTATGTTGCTTCTGAGATTGTCGTAACAGCAAGGATAATCCAAACACAATAATATCGTAATTGTTCTGAAACGTACGCTCAACCATGGGGTGGGCAAACTGCATACAATCCTAGTAGGTAATAATACTATACTTGGGAATAATAATAATAATATAAGACTTGAAACTTAATGGTATTTCAGCTCCATCTTTCGCAGGTAGGTATCGTTCGTAACTGTGGGGCTACACTTCCAACAGGCGGAGCTCTTGTCATTCTGTAATAGCCGTTCTTGGATTACCGAAGTTTATGTCTGAATCTTAGCTATGATCTCATCTGTCATATCTTAGAGTACTCCTTTGTTACAAGCCAGGCTTTTAGATAGAGGACCATGCATCCCAAAGGTTATCGTGTAATTGCATGATTGGTTTTGAAGCGTTACACTCCTGATAAGAATCAGGCCATCATCAGCAATAAGATGTAATCAAACAGTAACTTGAACTTAGATATCTTGCAACTCATTTCATTTCGGATAGCCAAAACCTCTCCGTCGCCTGATGTGGTCATTTGGAGGGCTTTCAACAGACTGCTTAATAAATCAATACACAACCTTCACCATATAGGCTTTGGCTTATCTGCTTCAGAGACCTACATTGCGGCCACCACTGCTCCGTCGACATTTGACTTGACATACCACACCAGTATCATTGAACTGATAGCGATTAACTGGCATCAATATAAGCCCTGAAGGCTTATCAACTGACCAAGGTTATTGCATCATCAAATCAGTTTTACCGTAGTGTGTGAACTTTCAATGAATCCGCTAGCAATAAGGCTCGCTATCAAATCGACACGAGGCATGTAATCTCCCGCTAAGGATCATACGTATGGCAGCTTACTACTTTGTTTTGAGATCGTCGTTATGTACTATACGGTAGTATAAACCTGTTATGTAGATCTCGAAGTAGACTAGTACCAATACCTCTATTAGGGGAGAACCGCTAACACATGGCTCAGGTCTTCATGGCTAAGCTCCAGCTTCTGCTGCCAGGTATTTCCTGGCCTCTGATTGAAGTTCTGGCACAACTGAGATCTGCCATCCAGTCCAGAATCACGTTCTTGGAATGGTATGCAGCGAACTTTGACAAGTGGTGACTCATTATGGATGTATCATTCCGGCCCAGGCACACCTCGAGAGCAATAAATACGCCACCGAACCACCTGTATTCCAGTCTGTAGTGCACTTTATATTGTCCTTTCCTTCATTCTCATCATGTTTGGTTGGACTTTGAATCAGTGGACTCAGTGCACACAGATTGTCATCTATCAAGACACATCACGTTTAGGCGCAGGTGGCTGATCCCGCTCAGCCTCAGCTGAGATGTCAATCTATGCTTGATCGGGATATGAAGGCCGCCGCTAAAATGCCTCGAACTGCCAGCTCGGTGTCATCTTGTCAGTTGAAGGTAGGTCGCCCTGTACAACTAAACCATAAATGCACAGACCTAGCCAATTAGAAACCCCACTTAACTCGATATTCACTAAGTAGTATGCTTGGACCTATGCTTCCAAATCCTAAATTATCTGTTGCATGTTCAGGCTCTGTCAAAAGAGCCGGAGCTTCAGAGTGAGAATCTCAAACGACAGATTCTATTCAGCAGCTCTGCAAGATGGCCAGCAACTTCTGCTCACCCATGTTCAATACTTACTCAATGAGGCCTAAGTTCTCCATCCTTTGAATGATGACTAAACTTGATTCTGACTAACTTGTATGTTTGGGCCGTCAAAACTCATATCTGAAAATAGATCATGGGAACCAATTTCCATCAAGAGTGAAGTTTGAAGAGAGAAAATCTTGAAAGCTCACGTTAACAGAATACAGCATCGAAGAGTGCAATTCACTCTCAGAGTATGGCGAGTAAGGCGAGCTTGCAATCCCCAGGCATTCAATCCAAGCATAACCATGTAAACTTCAGTGCACCTCAATTTCCAGGACTGTATGCATGCAATGATCATTCCTCTGCCCGTTGTGCGATGATATCTCAGTATTCATTCATCATATTGTAGCATATATCTTTCCATCCCAACATCAATTCAAGTAAACATTGTAGCGGTGAGACTCACAATGAATATGTGATTTAAAGGTATGCAACTTACTAGATATTAGGCACAAAATCAGAATGTGAGTGAGTATTCATGACCCATTTGTTAGCAATCTTGGCATCACCAAGTGCTTGAATCAATATCATTGCCCCTGAATCATCCATCGTACCTTACCATTCTTTCTCCACACCTGAATCTCTCCTGTGTATACGAAATTCTCTCTCTCCTCCATTAACTGCAACATCGTTCGGAAGGATGTTCTGCAGACACAGCCCAGATAAACGCATGACAGGGAAGTTATGCTTACAATATTGCATTATCAACCGCTAACTTAGCTGCAGCATTCTGATACAATAGAATACTGTGAAAATACGTGTGTCCTGCCGGCGGATATACCACATACGGAGATTCATATTTCTCCTCAATCGATAACAAACTCAGTATGAACCCTTGCCACTCAGCTGTCACTCTCAAGGTCCCAAATGTAAATGCTGCACCAATTCAATGCCATGCGGTCACCTGAAATGCTCAAACATTCACGCATAATTACTACGTTTGGAGAGTCATATACAGGGGCACATGTTTTCATTCACGTTCCTAGTGCTCCATTTGGCCAGCACCAAGGGTTGGTTAATGTTGCAAGTTTTCTTCCGGTGCATCTGGTTCTATTCTATGTGCATTGGCTCTAGCCAACTCCCATTTCTTGCAGCCATACAGAGTGTTGTTGATAGGAGTTGCTAACATTCGGCCTTAGGAAACCATCTTTTCTGGTGCACCTGACAAGGAATCCAACTATTCCAGTGGACCTGACAACATGCTATATCGGAACACTGGACTGCCATTCTCGATATAAATATGAACCATTCAAGTGATCTCGCCAGAACAGGACAAGTAGCTCCTGAAATGCATCTTCCTCGAGTCTGTGCAACTTCTTGCTCCATGTTTCGAGTTATTCTATTGCACTTTATGTTATATTTACCGCTTATACATTCTTCCCGACATTCCCCAACTTTGTATCTTCATTACCACAGAGCGAACCTAGGCCCAGCAAGGTGAGGAATCACTATTCGCAGAACAATCATGAAGCACACCATGAGAGAGCACTGCCATTCAAGAAAGCTGCCAATCTTCGTTGTCCATCAAATGTTTGCCTTCCAATTGTCTTGCATGATGCATTGTGAATTGTATTACGGATGACTAATGTCCCCGATTGCATGAGTGAAGCAGGATGACATTACTGATCAGGAGATCAGTGATGACAAAAGTGATTACCCGGGAGAGTCCACTTTATTGTCCAACCTTGAAGAAGAAGATTTGGATCACCAACAGGACTTCCTGCTTCTAGGGCAGGCACTCCGGGACACATCATTACAAACGACAATGGTTCCACTGCCAAAGAAACGGAGCCATGCCGATACCGTCATTGCATGCACTCCGCTTCCAAATTCCCCAAACTCCGCTGGGGCAATTGCACCACCACTGCTCAAACACCAAGAATCAACCCTCCTCAGGAAATTATCTGACTCTGACCATGCACCATCCACCCAGGCGCAGCCACTACCCAAGTCTAGTGGAGACCAGAATGTTCCACAACCCAAGTCCAGTGCAGATCAGAACGTTCCGCAACACCAAAAGGTTACTATTCAGGTCGCACTATGGTCCAGGGTGGAAATTGTATTCACAAAGACTCCTTGGCCAATGATATCTGATGACAAGTACTCGATGGTTGAAGAAGCTTGGAAACTTACCATTGAAGCTCAGCATCATCAGTGGGCATTAGCAGGTGCTCCTGGACGTACGCCATCTGTGTGTCAATTGCCTGGCGTTCCATCTCTCAAAATTGATCCGCAACCACGAGATGCTGTAAGTCTTGGATTCTGTTTAATCCTCCTCTATCAGATTTCGGATATTGACTTTGCCCCAAAAATATACATAGCCAACACTGAAGATAAGAACCATTTCAGGATGGTTAGCAGATGGGGCACATCCAACTGTTATCTGTTATTACCAATCGGATTTACACTCTGAGACTAAGCTTCGGAACCAGGTTAAGGAGGTCCAGTTTGACGATACATATCTCTCCAAGGTTGTTGATGATAAGAAATCATGGTTCACCTGAATCGAAGTGCTTGATCAAATTTGCTACTAATTTTTCTTCACCACGGATAGCGTGGGGCACCAGCCTATGACATCCCAGTATTTCAAACCACTCACTCTGCAGACTTTATCACTACCAGCTGCAGCTATCCATTGTGCGCGTTCTGAATATGCCAGTGGAAAGAAGGCCACAGTTATGTCATCTGAAGATGAAGATCAAGGTACATTTTGCCGATCCCCTGTGATGAATTTGACTCCGGAAGCCACTACACTGTCAATCACACATTGGTGGGCAGCTCGATACCCCCCCCTGCGGTGCAACTCTGACAAAATAGGCACTCCTCAATTTCCAACGGCGCTTCTTAGGCTCGATTCACGCACTTCTATTTCATTCGACACTGGATTCCCCCGTGTCCTCACGCCTCAATTCCCACTGGCGCACCTCTGTCTGGATTGTTGCTTCTATGCTGAATTCCCCACTCCTTACACCACACCCAACTCCCCTTCTGGCGCTCCTCCGCTAGTATTGGTGCACCTCAATCCCTGTCGGCGCACCTCAGCTCAGATTTGGCGCTCTTTTTCATTCTGTGCTTCTTTAACACCTTCTGTGTACCCCTCTTTTCCACACCGCACTCCCCATCTGGCCCTCCTCTGCTCCTTGGTGGTTGCTCCCTGTTTCATCCAGATAATCATTGCCTTTCAAATGTCCATTCAGATTCCCAGCTAGCTAACATCTCACTACACCTTTGTTTGATATCACAAATTGAGCCAAACGACATTGGAATTCAATATCATCCACCTGCAAATTACGAATAATCAGAAAATTCAACGAGTGCCTGAAGCGTCATTTTGCCATTGAAGAATTGTGTGTTCCTCCTTTCATCGGACCTGACGAGATGGGGGAAGGACTCGATGACATTGACACCATGATTGAATTATATCATTCGATTGCTTAGTCAGGTGATTGTTTCTGTGTACCTGCGTTTATGTTCGAATCACTGGCCTTTTTCTTTGGGTCCTCAATGTAGCCAGGCAAAAAATACGATGTTGAAGAAGATGATACCTATTATAATTCAGTAGCGAAAATGAACTATAATCCATGCATCATATTCCCTGTCGAGGGAAATCAATTGCTCGTGTATGTCGAGAAAGTGTCAGATCACGCCCGCAGTCTCCTGAATGACTATCTATCAGAACCCAGGCATCTCTCAGAGTTTGCTTGTGAATCCCGCATTGGTTTGGCGACATTCCCAGATGCACCCAATGTTCTCTCTGGGGCTCCAACATGTTCCCAAACTTATCACAATCACTCCCATGATACTCCTGTACCTGTCATCAGAGATCCCAGTTACTCCCAAGGCCTGCTGGAATGCCCTCCGAGGGTCTGATACTGTCCTGACATTGACGCTTCTAAGTTTACACTCCACATCCTTTCAGACACTCCTGGAGGCTCCCAGTGCCCAAAATAAATTTTGCTGATGTCTGTTGACGCTCATTTTTGGGAGGGTGCAGCGATATTATCACTAGCATTGTTGCCCATAATGGCGGCCATTAGATTAATCATGCGTTAATGATGTTGCCCAGGCCTTTGATTATCTATGATGCAACACCAAAAATTGTTGACTCTCCATTGACGCTCCACTGATGCTCCAGTGATATCGATGTTCAGGAGATAGTAGCGCTGTGGTTGGTAGCATTTTACCCTATGAAGGTGGCTGAAATATTCTTTATGGTTTGAAGTCGTTGCACGGCCCTCAATGTATCCAACATGCAAGCCCAAATATCGTTAATGCTCGGTTCATGCTCATGTTGAGGAGGTGATAATGATATCCTCACTTGCATTTTAACCCACAACGGCAGCCAATACATTGAGTTCGGGTTAATGTCGTTGCACAGCCCCTGAAGTATCCATGATGCAGGACAGACAATCGTTGACACTCCATTGATGTCGATTTTTAGGAGATTGTAGCACTCCTGTTGCTAGGATTTTTGCATCTGAAGGCGGCCAATACATCAGTTATAGCTTAATGTCATTGCTAAGTTCTTTGAGTGCGCAAGATGCAAGACCAGAAATCCTTAATGCTCTGTTGATGCTCATGTTTAGGAGGTGGTACATCGGCAAAATCTAAAATGGTTCGGAAGCCATAACTCAATGACTCAGCTCTTCTGAACATCCACACCAATCCTGCCAGCAGCTCCCAGAAGCTCCTGAACAGGCTGAATGCACCATGATGTGCTTCTCAGGTACTCTGAGAATACTTTCAGGTCCTCCTGAATGCATCTGAAGTAGTGGAACAGATTACAAGAATGATCTAAAGAGTATGAAGTCGTCTTCAGAATGCTATACAATCATGCCTTTAAGTTGGCAAACCTTTGGGGCTGCTGGGACTACTACACTTGTCTCCAAGACCATTCCAGTGCACCTGGGGCCAGACTCTCCTGGAGTGATAATATATAATGTCTATATCGAATAGTACAATTTGATAAACTATCTCACAGCCACACACCCGCACTAGGAATTCAAATCTAAATAATGTACAGTCCAGTAGGTATCTAAATCGACATGATTATGTACAAGCCATATGCTATCAATGCTGCCCGATGCAGCATTCTCCAGCACCACATGTGCCAGTCTGACTATTGCTCCAACTAGTACAATATGCATCTCAGTCATCTGTTTTACAACCCGGACGAACCCATCAACACAATCAACTCAACAATGAAGATCTTTGTACATTATTCAAATCACCACCACGTATTCTTGAGCTTGAGGACAGCACACCCATTGTTGAGTCTTCTTGCACCTCTTAGACAAGGTCAATATCGCTTTCCCGGCTGGCCAGTGCTCATGATATTGGAGGATCTGATTCGGTGGCGTCCAGCTGAAGTGTAATACAGGAAAAGAAGGAATTCGTCCTTGGAAGGTGTTATCAAGGTCATTCTCTTCACTTTGCATATCCTGGACCCTGATGTTATGAGCTTCAGGCATGATCCCTTGGTTGGCATTGGTATATTCTACCTTGCAATCAAGTCCCAGACCCTCAACAGAAGTAGGGTTGTGAAATGGTTGATGGTAATACAACAGCCCATTCTAGAGTTTAATAGATATACTGTCTATAGGTACATTATGATCATATCCGAGCACGAGTCCACTACATTTGTGTCCCCAGAACTTTTCAATTTGTGCGCAGAATATTAGTCCAAAGTTGGGAATTCCAAAATCTTCTGATGCATCTCTGAGTGAGGTGAATTTGATACTTCTGCACACTCCCCGGCCATGCGGTTCTTTCAAATGATATACCTGCTGTGATCAAGGGCGGATATAGGGCTCGTCCTGAATTGTTTGGAGTCATAAAAGATGGGCTCTGCGTAGGATTCGCCATGTATTGGTCGCGGACAGTCGGGTGAAATCTTTTGCAGAGCCAATCCCATACCAGCCTTTGAATGCAAGATATGACAGTGTCTCCTCCATATAGTCAAAACCGGTACACCTGGCATTATGCTTAAGCATCTGGTGAATGTAATTGACTTTGTTGCTAGATCGATATGCCTGATTCAGGTTGTCGATATGTAGCCATCCACAAATATCAGTGCAAAATTTGTCACCGGAATCCATTCGCCGAATTGACTCTGATATATGGCTCACACAATGCATCACTTGATATCCAAACTATAATACGTGTGGTTCAATGGTTTTCCAGAGTATCTGAATGCCGATGGTGTCCCACCATGCTTCAAACTGGATCAAGCGGATAGACAATTCCTTCTTGAACCACTTCTGTTCATTCGAGGTGATGCCATAGATCTCTCTCACCAGCTGGTTAGTGACGCTCTCCATATCAGCCAAGCTCCAGGTGGTGGCGTCTGTCTCAGCATGGGATAGGCGGATCTGAAATTGCAGTCGCTTGTCGGTGGTCATGTGTGCCACTCTGTAAGCCTCATGTTCAGCAGCAGATTTCATTAGGGCAATTTCATTGGCGAATATGCTGCTAGGCCAGGTTGCCTTAGTCCTGACATCCTGGAAGAGTTGTCGCTCATTATGTAGGAATGATTCATCGAAAAGCTTGCATTTAACAGGGGTCACTTGTTGGATTTTGCACTCCATTGGCTCTATTGCCTTGTGACGAACGGCATCTGACCGAGTGGTTGCCGCTTATCGGGCTCTATTCAGGCGCACCTGAAATTGCCTACGTTTTGTTGTGGAAACCATTCCAGCCCCACACACCAGGGCCTCCATTGCAGCACAAACCTTATGAAACTTTTGTTCATGTAGCTGATGGGATCCCGTTGCAAACAGGTCACCAACTTTGGATTTTGCAGACTTCGACATTTTCTGTTCTCCAAAACTCTGCTTCTTCTGGTGCAATCCCCTGAGTGCATTGTCTATCGCTGTGATGGATAGATCAGAGTGGGTTAGTCGGCTGACAAGTAGAGAGAATTCACATAATGCCCGCCCTGCTCCCACTGCAATTTCATCGGAGGCTGTTTCCGCCGCAGCGTTCCTGTCATCTTTGGAGCAGACGAGAATTGGAGCGCAACTGACTGCCAGTGTTCTAATCATTTCACTGATTTTGTTACCTTGCCAGGTGCCACTTTTCAATGAATAGACTGGTTAAGAGAGGTGCTCAAGGCATGGATATCGCGTCACCAATGTGAATCGATTGTCAACTTGATCCTTGCCATATCTAGCATTCATGCATTTGAGCAGCCAGTTCAATATGTGTTTAACTAAACCCAGGAGCAGCTGATGCAATTCATCACGCTGCCAACGCCAATGGACATTGCAGAGAGGGTATTGCCAGAACTGGTTGCGGATTGGGTGGACGCCTAGAGTGTGCAGAGCATCACCATCATTGTCCTCCAGCAGGTCCGAGTAAATATGCTGGTCTTTGGAGTTATCGAGTGGTCGACGAGATCAATGCCCCATCAGTGCACCTTTAGGAATTACGCACATCGGGCATGAGCCATATGAGACTTGGGCAATCATGCCTTGTGAAGAATAATCCCCGACGCAGGCAGCCAACCGAGTGTATCATTGTCACTGGAATCCATCTGCACAATGCCATTTCAAGCCAAGGCCAGTGATGTCAAAATGCCGAAGTTGAGACAGCACAGTTCCAACCGCGTTATGTCATGCCGAGTCAATGTTTTGGGCACCTGTCTGGGGACATGGGATCAGCTTGACGAGGAACCAGGTGTGCTTTCTAGGCCTGCGGGGGATTTCGTTTTCAATATTATCAATCATGAGATACACTGGCCAAGCATTGTGATAGCCCGAAGATTTGGTCAAGTGAGTCTTGGCGGATGCACATATGAGTGGGACAATTGTCACTCCGGCAGCAAGTTGATCCTACGTATCCCACCACCAATCGGCCATATTCGACTCACTTTAGATCAGACCACCCTCAGAGTCACCGAGGCTCAGCGGTTCAGAATCGAGATGTGCCTGCAATGCGAGATGTGCCAGGAGGAACTGCATACATTTGGATATATCCCTGAAGTATAATTTTCCGAAGATATGTGTGTCATCTTCAATCGAACTGTCATCGCCGAGACATCAGTAAACGATCAGTTCAATTTCATTAACTACTATTATGATATATCGACAAAACATTGAATAAAATAACACAAAAAGAAATCCTGAATCCGATCACTGACACCCTGTCTAATTGTCAAGCGAAATCGCACACTCAACAATCGTACCTCCATTGACTAATCTCGTATTCTCCACTCTGGTCATGTTGGTGATGTCGTTGCTGTTGCTGTTGCTATTGCTGCAGGGGACGGGCTGGCTGCTGCTGGCGACGGCAGACCCACCCATAGGCAGAACAGCTGAGAAATGCATACTAGCTTCAGTAGAAGCAACAAAGCTCCTGAGACAATTGAAAGAATTGTCGGGCTGCTCTATCAGCTCCTCCAGGACATAATCAAGGCAGTGCTCATCAAAGTTACCCTTATTGTTGTGAGGTTGTGCCATCGCTGGGTCCGTACCAGTTTACTGGATCCCTCGGCGGATCATAGGCCGGATATTGTCAATCATTTTGTCTTGAACCTCCATCCAGGAAGAACGAAAATCCGTGTCAAGACGACAAAATACATCTGTCCATGCATTATTAACCGCATGATTATAGTTTCTTGTATTGCATATACATTGTGCTCCACCTCCTGGACCAAACTCTGGCGGGACCCTCAACTCACCTGTTTTCCAGGCCAACAGACAATTGTGGATGGCTGTTGCGGTGAGGGCAATGAATGTCGGGTTGATTTTATCAATCAATGATCCATCTTTCATTTCCATTTGTCGTATGCCATACAAGTATGTCCAGTGGATACAATCCACAATTTCAGTCGCTGCGAATTGAAACTTGCACTCCTAAATTGATCGCCAAGACGATGATTGAACACGAAGGGAACTTTGAACTCAGATCACGAATGTTTGTGGGGCATGTAAACCGGTTCTTGGCTCATCTCCAGGCTACCATTTTCCGGATCGCTGTAGGTGACTGTGTTCGGAAACCATAGATAGAGTCGATTGAGGTCTTCCAGCGGGATATGATTGCTGCATGGGAGCAGGAAATCTTTGTCAGAGCCTGATGCACAATGTCAGCAACAATAACAATCGTTGAGATAATACATTAACCACTGAGATGTAGCCACGTGGAGGGTCTGAGTTCCTCAGCGCTGGATCAATCCCGGCGATTTCCTCATACCACCAACGATGAATCTGGGCAGGCTTCACTGCATTCGTGGCAAAGGGATTCGCCAACATCGCATAATCAATAGCGATAGGCTTCACACGTGCCAGGACAATCGCCGGAACTCCTGAAAGGGTTCTCTGGGCGTTGAATTCGGTGCCGACGATGAGGCCTGTCACGTTGCCAACAGAGGGCTCATCTCATCACAGATTTCCAGCTTTGCATGCAACTAATTGCTCACCGGCTTCGTTTGAATCATTCCTCTAGTAAGTATATACATTAGCTGGCGGATTCAATCATTCAAATGCTGAATTGGGTACCTTCTTGGATACCAGCAGCGCAGGTTTGCGTTCATCCTCCTCCTCCAGGAAAATATGGATCTCCCCACGCTCAAGATGTAGGGGTTGCGACGACGTAGGAGTGAACTGAGTTGCCGTGACTTGATGTCCAAGTGTTGACGTGAAGGAATTATTCGATGGCCACTTGACCATTGCATTGTTGGATGGTCGCGGAAGAGGCTCATTGTCGGATTCTGAATTGTCATGTCGATGGTCATTGTAATTGTCAGCTATCATGCTGAGATCGTCATCGAGATCCTCATTGTGGATAGGTTGTCTGCTTCTCCTGGTGGTGAAAGGCAGAGGAGCAGGAGAAGTGCGGCACCGTCTTGTCATGATTAGAAATGGTGGCATGAGATAAGTGCGAAAGATTTACGGAGTAACTAAAGGCAATGTGAATGAATGTAGAGTCAATGAATAAAAGAGTTGTGTAAAGAGAAGGAAGCGTGGAGATGATTAGAACCATCGTCATGATGCGTCATTTATTCTGTCAACGATTCAACAATCTTGGCCTGTCCCGCCACCCATACATCCAACTCCTTGGATGGCCGGGAACTCGAAACCAAGAATGGCTGGTGACAAGCATGCCGCAAGATTTTTGATTGGCTTCCTTTGACGAAAATGGGTATCGCAATGAGCTAAAAAGCTTTCACGTTTTACTAATCATTCAGGCTAACTTCTGCTGGGTAAAGATCCGGAACTGCCAATTACATGATTGCCATACATGGAGTCCTATCACTGCCACTATGCCTGTCCCAAAAATAATTGTCTCAACAATCAATCCCAACATTGTGAACTCCCAACACAGCCCTTCATGCATGAATATGAATGATGTAATTATAAAATAAACAAAATACCAAAAAGAGACCCAAAATCTCACCAAAAAACTCCAAATTATCAACCATCCGTCCACCCTCCAAAGTGCCAGAAAAATACCCACCCAGAACGCGAATCCTTAAACAACCGTCCAGCCTGTGCATTTCATCCTCACAACGACTAATTTGCAGCTGGGCGGCTGCTTGTATGACTCCTATTAGCCAAAGAGCCTGAAGCGGGAGGATTCACAATGTGATCGTGCTTGCGTAGCCAAGCCACATCCTCATCAGAAGCAACGCTTTGCTTGTAATCGGCAAAGAGACCAAGAGCACGGTTTCGGATGTCTTCAAGATATTGCTGTTGTCAGATAATCCTCTTTTGAAGCTTCAGTTCAAACTTTTGGAGGCCTGTTTTCGTCATCAGGGAGCTGCTTGGATTTGGGCGCCGCATCTCGCCATCATCTTCCAATTCCTCCCCAATATCGTTGATCATATCCTCGGCTGGTGGTGGGAAGATGTCATCCTGAGGATGGTAGCTGCGGCCACCACGCATAGGCCTCTGGGCGCCAGCTGTGCCGTCAGCGTATTGGCCATGATACACAACTCAAAACCATGTTGGGTTGTGTATTTTCCTCGGTGCCTTCACCCATCGGGCAGCAGTATTTTCATTGAAGATCGGGGTAACATCACGGGCGTACAGACTACTATCTCCATTGGGCTCTTCCAGACAGCCCCAAAGATCTCGAATTTTCCGGCTGAGGTCTGGCAGACAGGCGATTGCAGCATTCACAATTGACAAAGTGGTTGTATCGACACTTGATGTAACTATCGGAAGTATCAATTCATCACCCCTAGGCGAGTCTCATGAGAATGGCTGAGGATTGTTTTCACCCACCCTCTTCCCAGCAATGTCGGGATCCACGTAGGCGATGGTAAAGCTAATTGGCTCGACAAGGAAATCGGTGGAGGCGTTGCAAAGCACCATTATCGGCGAGGACCTTTGACCCGAGGTTTTTTCCTTGTCGTCTTCTGGATCTACACATCATCAGGAAGATGAAAAGAAGCATCAGGGCGGTGATATACATACCAAGGTGCACGAGTGTCCTCTTCTTAGTCGGGGTTTCTTCGAGCCTATTTGTCTGTCCGCGAAGGGCATCCTCCCCAATCTCGTCCACTGCTGCCTTGGGTATCTGACAATCGAGGTTGGTCTTGTCTGCCATGTACCGTTTCCGGAGCAGACTTTTAGTCTCCCGTTCACTGATTCAAGTAACGCAATGATGGATTAGGAGATCCCATTGCTCGGGGCCGACACCTTGTGTGTTGATGATGCTCATGGACTGGGCAATCTCCCCGACGTGGTCCCTCACTTCATTATCTATCTGTTTTGTTGTCAAGCCACCCTTAGCCTGCCAAATCCCCATGGTTTCTGCTGCCCATTGGCTGACTCCAACACCGGCGTTCTCAGCCCAGACGTGCACTTGTACAGTCGGCATCTGGATTGTATTGGCATCTGCGACAACTTATTTCGGCAACCAGGAGGCATCACATTTCATTTTGGGTTCCCAACGGTGGTCTATGATTGAATAGTTGATATCGAATGCTTCTTACTCTGAACAACTGTTGGGAGTGTTGAATATATTGTCAAGGGTGATGGGATTTGGTAGCAGAGCTGAGGAGGGTGTGTCGAAGGTTACGGAGATTGTAAGTAAGGTGGGCAGGCAATGGGAATATATATATCAGCTTGGAGGGTTTTCTTGATCTGGCGACATCATCATGGCTGCAATTCAGCTAGGAGGAGATTTGCATGGCATGATCTAAGCACCCTGATTCGTCAACTGAAGGCTTAAATTCATCACAAAGACAACTCAAAGCATGCTCTGCAGTCATCTCTCAGTCGTTTGTCCTTACTCTAGTTCTTGTAGCTCGCACTGACGTCGCTTGGTCAGTATCTGAGGAGAATGCACGGTTCATGCATGGTACGAACTTCACATAAAGTGACACCCATTGATCTGGCAGTGTGCATTGGAGGGTCTTGTGAGGGTGCAAAACAATCTCCGTGATGAGCTGAATGCAGATGTTGTATGCTCTTCGAGGTCCAAGGAATGTTGAAATTGAGAGAGCGATTACAGACTTTGCAAATGTGGGCACGACAATAAGAGAAATCATATCAGAGTGGTAGGAACCCTTTTTGGAAAAAGTAAATCATCGGTGCAGCTTTTTCTGAGGAAATGCAGCTTGAGATCGTATGAGTAGCTAAAAGACAGTCGAGATGCCTCTTGACATCGTTGCAACATTTCATTTTGCTAACGAAATGTTGATCTTTGTCAAGAGTGTCTTTACTGCTCGAAGATGTACTCCTACATCGGCGCTTACATCACTCACCTCCATCGCGACCACAAAGAAGGCATAGTATACGCATCAGCCGAGCAACTGCCAGATGATGGTTTTGCAATCCAGCATGATAGTATTCTACTTCTGTGTGTTCATGAACCGCCTCGTGACCCATTTCTTCACCCTTCCCACAATGATTCCAGTGATACAGAGGCCGACAGCGAGAATGCGTTTATCGATCCAGAGCAACCTTCAGTTCGGACATGTATTTATGGTACTCCACACTTCGACGACCGTCGGGCCGGCAAGCATATTAGTAAAGAGTAGTTTGATATCATTGAGCATGAAATTGATCTATGGTCACCGTTTTCTTGCAAGTAGGAGTATCGATTAGATCACTGGTCCATCAAGCACAACTTGACCGGAGCTGCTATCAACGAGCTTTTCAGGAACCCTATGATGGCAACCATCAGCAACTTCACTTCGTCCCTCACTTTATTAAAAAGGCTGCATGAAATGTCCTATGTGATGGGCATCGACTGTTGGGAATCTGGCAAAGTGTGTTACAATCGTTTGGCGAATCCAAACAATCTTCGTGACGATGATTACACTCATTTCTTTTACCACTATTCCATTGAATGCATTGAGTTTGTCATGCAACAGCCTGCGTTGAGAGAACATATCTCGTATGCTCCAGCAAAGCAATTCAATGATGATGAGGAAAGATTCTACTCAGAGGTGAAATCAAGCGACTGGTGGTGGAATGAACAGGTATGTTAGTTGAACTTCGTCATAGCTACGATGATTTTGACTGCTTCATCAGCTACGCTGGCCGGTTGGAGCTCTGGTTGTCCCATCATTCAGCAGTTCAGACTGGAAACATCTTATGAACCATTCGGGTGACAAGAAGGAATGGCTAGCATATGTGAGTCTCAGAACCATCAACTTGACGATTAGATCAAAGCCTTCGAATCTTGCAAGCATCATTGTTGCCCTTCCCATTCATCCGAATTATCATTTTGAAGGCCATGGAAAAACAACTACTGTGATGGAATAACACATCAACTATTGGAAGGTTATGAGGAAGGTCTTCGAGCTTATTTTTCGTCCTCTCGACTCTGATTTCGACACTAGAAAGATTATGCTTTGTGCGGAAGGTCGGATGCGGCAATGTTATCCTGTCATCTGTGCATGGACGGCTGACTATCTCGAAAACATTCACTTGCATTCGATGAAGCAGTTCCATTGCCCTGTGTGTGAAGCACAGAAATCGTCGTTTGGAGAGGGGAATTCATCGTCGTGGCAATTGAGAGACTATCAGCTATACATCCAAAAGATGATCCTTGGGACTCAGGGAGTTGAGACGGAGAGACGGGAAGCATAACAATATCTGGAAGTTCAAGCAGTTGCAACCTCAGAAGATGACTTCTGGAATATGAAATGCATCTCTCTGACGACTATTACTGTACCCGATATTCTTCATACTGTCTATGTTGGTATGCTCAAGCATTTGATGGACTGGGTAACGACCCTCCTCAACATCAGCAAAATGTATTTTAGTCACTGGGAGCCTCCTGGAGTGTCTGAGAGGAGGCGGAGTGTAAACTTAGAAGCGTCAATTTCAGGAGAGAACCAGACCCTAGGAGGGCATTCTGGCCGGCCATCGGACTAACTGGGATCTCTGATGACTGGTACGGGAGCACCATGGGAGCGGTTGTGAGAAGTTTGGGAGCACCTGGGACTGTCACCCAACCAATGCGGGAATCCCGGACTAACTCTGAGAGTTGCCTGGTTCTTAGGGATATTCACTCGAAGGTCTGCAGGCAATATCTGAATGTACACGAGCAATCAGAATACCCTCCACGTATGATGCATAGATTATTGTTCATTATCAACTTCTAAATCATACTATAGTACCCAGCATCTCCTTCAACATTCTATTGTTTGCATCGCTACATTAAGGAGAACCAAAGAAAATGACGAGTGATTCAAAAATGAAAGTAAGTAAAACCGAAACATTAACCCGATTATGCGGTTGGAATGCAATCGAACATTGTCTCAATGTCATCCACCAAATCTGCCATCTCATCAGAACCGACAAACGCAGGAACACAGAATTCATCCACGGCGCAAAGAAGCTGGAGGCGCTCCTTGTATTTCCGAATGATTCCGGCCTGGCAAGTGGGTGAAATTGAATTCCAATGTCGTTTGGCGCGATTTGTGATATCTAAAAGGGTTGGAATTGAGGTTAGCGAGCGGTGAATCATAATGGGGTTTGAAAGGCAAATATGACGAA